>Ga0114978_10002734_pt1 | contig 14515 bp, 21 predicted proteins | sample S_140212_EF_Meta_FD_87027 | JGI IMG/M metagenome (GOLD analysis project Ga0114978, IMG submission 87027) | Freshwater microbial communities from Lake Simoncouche, Canada to study carbon cycling - S_140212_EF_MetaG | ecosystem: Environmental > Aquatic > Freshwater > Lake | place: Lake... | reverse complement strand
GTGTCAAAGCCTGTTCAAAAAAACGACCACCCTTGCTTAGATTGCAGAATTGACACAATACCTGCAAATTCTCCTCTAAGTCTGATCCACCCAATCGCTTTGGCACTATGTGATCAATGTGCATCTTGCCTTCACTCTGACCACATCGTTGGCAGCAGTATCCATCCCTTGCAAGTATGCGTTCACGTATGCGTCGCCATCCTTTGCGATCGCTATCCTTCCACGCCTTGCTCATCAGTAGTATCCATTCGCTTTGTGAAACGTCCAGGCTTTACACATTGAACCATATCGATAATTGATGTACTTAATTGTTGCATCTATCTGACGATAGCCATCCAAATTCCGGTAGTGCTGTGAACGCATCTGCCCTAATCCGTAATGACTGCCGTTCTTAGCATTGACGTTCCACCTGGATTCTTTGTAGATGATCTTAGATAGGCAGATATATTGCTCATAGTTGATGATTCGTGAATGTGCATACAATTTGTAGTGATCAGCGTTTGATGCTGTTGCTGTTTGCATCTGTACTGAAATCAAGCCTATGCATAGGCATAACTGTGGCAATAGCCGAATACGCCTAAGCGAGCAATCCGCCTCAGCGGCTCGCTTTAAGCGAATCCAGCGTACCGATGATGTCAAATACATTGCAAATATGTGGATAAGTTGAACGGGGTCTCGGCGTGTTGTCCACAAGTTATCCACACGTTTCATTGATGACCCCATCCTTTACCTTTGAAATGAATCGGAAATGATGTCCATACCCTTTCCATCGTCATCAAGCAATATGGGCATCCAGGTGGCGTGATCTCAGAATTGAAATCTGCTTTAACGCCTTCGATGTCACTGCATACCGGACATTTGAATTCATAGACTGGCATCTTGAACCTCGAATGATCGGATTCCTAATACGCCGCAGGATAAGCACTCCACACAATGTACGTATGCTGGCAAATTGTCAGTGACTTTGACTATTTTGTGATCCGTTGGTTTTTTCTCGACGCGGCAATCAAGCCTTATAGTTTCTAGCATAAACACTCCGATTCAAATTCTCGATGGGATTCAAGTCTGTTGGATTGATCCAATATGAGCCATCCCCACGCTTACGAGATGGACGACGTGCCATACCAATGGGAATCCATCCTATGATGTAGTAATTCGGTGAATTGCCCGTGACTAACACTGCGATGTCATCTGCTCGATCTCGATCACGCAAGATCAGACATCCAGCCTTCCAGGGTGTGTGCTTGACTTCAAGATTCCATCCGACATCTGCCTGATTCTTGAATGTATTGACGGTCGGTTGCCATTCCTCAATTTGAAAGTATTTCGCTACTGCATTTTCAGCACCGATTGATTCAGCCATTCTTGCAATGTCTTGAAATAGATTCAATTTCTGTACCGAATAATCTGTCAATCCATCTGATCCGACTGCTCGATCAAATGCGGCTTTAGCGCACATCATTTCCTCATCGTGATTTAATTTAATGGGAATCATTTGCACTCCATACATATCCAAAGCATCGTCAATCCCTGTGCGCCGTCATAACGACCAAATTCAAGCGGCTTCCACGATTCGCATTTGTCACACCAATTAATTGAAATTGGTGTCTGCTCATTGATGACTGTTCCATCGATTTTGTAAGTTGTCTTTTGTCCGGTATTTAATTTGATGATTTCCATTTCACCCACGGCTATACCTGCGGCTTCCATTGACCATCGGCTGCCAGCACGTACCAAAGCGGTGTGCATTGCGTCGCCTTTATTTTCTCGACGCAGAAATATCCACCCCAATCCTTGCCTGGCTTATCTTTTGCCTTCTCTTTCCAAATGCGATGACCGTGGCTGCATTTTGGCGCTTCGGCGATTAACTCGCCACCCAATTTTGATTTGATGTCATCAATGGCGCTTGATGCTGTGTGGAATCCATCCTCACCAAATGGCTTCGACCAGGGATCATCCTCGACGAAAGCCTTTGGCAGTGTTTCGACCTGTTCCATTGATTCACGCGATGGCTTTGTCTCTGTACCTAGCACCACGCTTGCGCAACGTCCTATGGCACTGCTGACCGTATCCTCGACATACCAGCGTTTCATTTGGATGTTATATGCCCCGACCATTCCGTGCGCATAATCGATCGCCGCTGGCTTCTCGTCCTCATAGTGACGATAGATACGGCACTCGATCAGGATGTATCCCTTTTCAGGATTCCAATCGATGATTGATGTCTCGATCCGATTTGTCGGAAATGTTGCGTGTAGGCGAATGACTTTCTGATTGACCGTTTCGTATCCGTCCAGGAATGACATTTATTTGATCCCCTTACGTCCAGCGATCTTGCCCCTGACAAATCCTTCGACTCGACCTGTTTTGTAACCTAGTGAGTAGCCGCCCATAAATCCGACCAGTACGCCGAATAGCAGCCACATCGCTGTTTCATTAAATGTGTACATTTCTTACTCCCGATGGGAGATTTGTTGGAGTCTCCCTACGCATAAGGTGACGCATCGGGCTGACATTTGCAAGGATTCCGCGTGGAATACGGCGTGTCTAAGGCTTCGGATGATCCTTTAGATGCTCGATCAGCAAGGTACGAATCTCACGGACATCGGTACGGATGCCATCGGCAAATCCATTGCTGACGGGTCGGGAATTCTTTTCAGCCTTAGCCGCGAATAACGCTGCAATGGCGGAAATGGTGGCAGCGGCGATCAGTCCGATCGCTGTGATTGCTTCGGTCATTTGGCATTGACGCCAAAATCAGAATCCTTTGGATTCAAATATCGCAAAATGACCGGTACGACGGCTGATGCGCCAGCCATCAAAATGGCTTTTGGATCGGTAACTCCAGCCATAAACACGGCTAATCCAGCGGCTATGAATGAACGCAACCAAGATGCGCCAAGTGCTTTCCATTGATTCATTTTGATTGTCCCAACTTCTCGATCAACGCAGCGGCTTTCGCTGGCGTCAAAGCAATTTCAAAATGCATTTCATCCTTGCGATTTCGATAATCGCCACCCCAAATTAAACCGTACTTCTTAGCCAGCGCACGGATCATCGGCACTTTCTCGATTGGGAATGTTCCCACCTTACCCAATGGATGTTTTGTCGAATTTAGATCGATTGCCGTGCCACTAGAATGATTGCTGAGATTGGTTGATGATCCACGGATTTCACGGTAACAATAGCCCCAATCGTCCAATGATCCTTCATCGATTGGCTCGATCAGTTGATGGAATTCCTGAGCAAAACCGACCAGCAATGGCGCTACTGCTTTATTGCACGTTAATTTAATTTTCGTGCCTGGTATTAGAAATGAATCAATATCAATTTCAGCCTTGATTTTCGATGCTTTCCATCCATTTTGCGAATTAGGCGTCACAATTAGCACACTCCCATCTTTTCAGATCATTCAGCAGTAATTCATCGTGACCACATAACGGCATCGGTGCAATGAAAGCATCATCGATCGGATCGTATGTAAATCCCACTCCTGCATAATTGAAACGAATATTTGAATTGTAGGATGTGCGCACACATTTCTGACCACGGAAATTGCCGTACCAAGTCTCAGGATCAAGTCCTTCGATCAATTCAGTTTCATCAATTCCGGTAATGACTTCCGTGACAATATTTTCATCATTCAAAAACGCGTAGTGTGCCATCAGATTGTGACCGTTCCTGTTCCTGCTGTGAATTGATAAACACGGTATCCGCTGCGAGTTGGCTGCGTATAAGTTAAACCACCACCGATTGATGTCAATGGTGGATAGGTGTCTGGATAAGCAATGATGACGATGCCACTGCTTCCATTGCCGCCGTTTGCGTTATTACTTCCACCACCACCGCCGCCATAGTTTGCTGTCGCATTTCCGCCAGTGTTGTTTGAACCGTTAGCACCAGCGCCACCGCCTGATGATGCTGATCCACCACCTGAACCGTTTCCAGTACCACCACCGCCGCCGCCAGCACGGCTTAACGCTGAACCATTGATGCTTGATGAAACTCCACTACCACCAACACCACCATTTGTGGTGTTTTGTGTTCCGACTGATCCTGCACCACCGCCACCGCCACCTGTTGATTGTGGATCGCCGCCGCCTGTACCACCTGCGTAACCTTGATTTGCTGTACCTGCTGCTCCACTGTTTGATGTTGTGCCGTTACCACCACCACCACCTGAACCGCCAGCGATCGCATTGTTGGTCTGATAACCGCCACCGCCACCGCCGCCATAAGTTGATGTGATAGTTGAACACACGGAATTGCTTCCGCTAGTACCTGCACCAGCGCCGCCAGTTCGACCAGCACCACCAGCGCCCACGGTGACGGTAAATGATGAACCGATCAAAAATGACAATGCTGATTCGGCTGATGATCCGCCGCCTGATGTACCTGCTGATGTTCGATAGCCACCTGCTCCACCACCACCGCCTACGAAACGTCCACCACCACCGCCGCCAGCAATAACAAGAAAATCAGCGTTATATGCACGTGGATAATTTTGCGATGCGATAATTCCTAGAATTGGAGACATTATGAAATATCACCCAAAATTGTGAATGTGTTTGCTGCCGTGCAGATGATAGTCGCGGCTGAATATCTTGCACGTAGTTTAGGCGCTGATGATGATGCACCTGTTGATGTGATGGTTACGCCAGCACCCTGAGCAAATGTGACCTGTCCGGTATTTATCTGCTGAACGTTAATTTGCTGACCTGCGACAAATACTGATGGTGGCACTGTCACTGTAATTCCTGAAACGTTTGAGGCTGTTACCAATCCCAAAGCATCGCCTGAAACTAGGGTGTATGTCGTACCAGTCTGAGCATTAAATGTCAGCAATTTCGGTGCTGCTGCTGCTGCCAAGTCATACGCAGTTTTTACGCTGTTTGGTGTTGCCGCGGTTGTCGTCGATGTCGATGCTGTCGAATCAGTAAGTTGAACCGCACCTGATTGGCTGGTCGATGCTGATTGAATTCCGACTGTAATTGCACCTGATGTGCCGCCACCTGTCAGTGGTGATGTGGCTGTGACGCCAGTGATGTCACCCTGATCATTTGCGATCCAGGTGAAATCCATATCGGCGTTTGTAGCCTTTGAAAGAATTTGTCCGGTCGTACCACCAAGCAAGTCAGCCATCGATGATGCGACTGCCTGACCAAAGACTTCAAAATCCGCTGGCAGATCGGTCACCAAATCGGTGTTTGTTGGCATTTGCCAGTTGAATGGCGTAGTTGGATTGCTCATTTTTTCTCCTTATGCGACCACTAGGGCATTTTCCCACGTGAGTGTGTTTGTGATTGTGTTCCAGCGTTCCGACACGCTGACTTCTTCCCATTTCAAAGCACGGATTGAATAAGCCAATGGTGAAAGCAAAGCCGTCACTGAAAGCGTGTTGTATCCTGCCTGAAATTGCCAGCCTTCAACGAACCCTGCATATTGACCAGCAGTCATATTGTCGGGCAGATCAGAAATGCGTAGCGGCAAGCCCATAAATATGTTGATCAATGAATCACGATCTACATCGTCCAATTCAGGGTTGGTCAATTCATAGGTGATGGACTGCATCATTGCCTGAGGAAATGCCCTCAGGGTTAGGTAGAACGCAGCCTGGGCAATCGCATCCGCGTGATCGTGCAGTGTAGTCGTGATGATTTGACCTAAGCGACCAAATACTGCCACTGATGCCAAATCCTCATCCGATGTTTCATTGCTTGAATTTGCACCGTATTTAATAGTTATGTCATTGCGTACGTCCCCTGATCGGGTTTGAATTTTGATTCCCTGAGCAAGTGCCTGAGCCGCTGAAACGTCCACGTACCCATTTGTTGCAAGATATTGCGTTCGATGTGTGGAATCGGCATACGAAATTCGACCGTATGCATCCTCATAAATATAACCAAGCCCTGATGTGGCAAGTGCTGAAACCAATGAATACACATCTATTGGATCGGCTGATCTAGCCGATAAATCATAATTGCCAGGTGTGTCAATTTCACCCAATCCGACATTCTGAGCATTTGCCCACGTTTCCGTCGCTGGAGTGTAATTACCCCAAGTCAAAGCCGACGGGACTTCCGACCAGTTATTGATCAGCAAATCCGTCAATACTTCAAGAATTTGAGTGCCATCATTGTGACGTGCCAAATTTGTCAGCCAATTTGCTTTAGGTAGCCTTGAAAGCGCACCCAAAGCCACAATCGATATGACCTGATTGATTGCTATCGATCCACCTGTTGTCACTTCAATGGCGACGTCTGTGACTGACCCACCCCAAATCGGCACATAAATACCGGACGAATCTTTGATCGATACACCGACTGAATCATTGATATTGATCGTGACCTGCGATTGCGTTACGTTATAGATTTGGAGATTGCAGTATCCTGCCTGTGCCTGTTCATAAATATTTGATCGACCGCTTGTCGCCGTTAAATTCGCCAGTACGTAATTTTCATAACTGACGCCATTGATGGTCAGTTGCCAAATTGGATTCCAAAGCGTCATCAGAATACCAATGCGGCTGCGCCGTTTGTGCCTCGATAGTATGAATTATTTAAAACGTTGATGATTGATCGGGCTGTACCCTCAGGATCGATTGCGCCAGTGACATTCAAATTGATGACGGTATTGCTGCCCAATTTATTGTTTGGCGTGATGAATCCATTGCTTGATGGCGTAAAGATTTCAGCACCCTTTTCACCGACTAGGTATGACGTGCCACCCATTACTGAACCGCCAGCGGCTCGACCGCCACCAAATACATTGTCAATCACATTGCCAATTCCCTTGACCAGTGGATTTGATGCCACGATTGAAATCAATGATCGAATTGCCCCGACTGCCGAATTGATGATATTGACTAGGTTTGCAAATAGTCCGATTACGACTGAAATGGCTTTGCCGATGACTGTCAGTGCTGCCCCTAGTACGTCACCAACTATCGGCGCAAGGGTGTTCAAAATGAATGATGCAATGTTTTTTATCAACGTGAAAAATGGCGCTAGTTTGTCGCTGTTTTTTTGAACCGCATCGGCTATGTATCCGAAAGCCTTTTGGAGTCCAGCCAAGATTGGCTGAAATGTATCGATGATCCCTGGAATAAGAATGTCCGAAATAAATGACCACCACGCTTGAAATAACGGGATCAAATAAGTTTGGAATACGTAAATTATATTGTCGATGTACGGTTGCAGTTTTGTGCCTACTGTTTCACCAAATGCGATGGCTGCTGGTATTACCTGCTCGACGATCAGCGTCACCATAGGTTGCAGCGCATCGAGTACGTAAGCCCCGACGGTTTCCTTGCCTTCATCGATGCCTTGCTTTAATCGTGCCATCTTGCCAGCGAAAGTATCTGCCTGGATTGATGCTTGACCGCCAAATGTTTCAGCCAGTGTTTTGGTCAGCGTATCCATATCCATTGTTTTGAGTTGAGCCGCTGAAAGTCCGACGCCAAGTTTGGCAAGCGCACCGGTATTTCCTTCATAGGCTTTGCCCAAAGCATTTGAAACGGCTTCAAGTGATTTGCCCGATCCTGCTGCAATATCGATCGCCAATGACTGCGCTTCCTGCGCTGTTTTCAAATCTCCAGTGGCTCGCGTCAATCTTTCAAAACTAGGACGCAAATCTTGATCGGTCAAGCCAAATAGTAATTGTTGTTTTTGTATGTACGCCTCAGTTGCGGCAATTTGGGAATCCGTAGCGCCAGTGACATTGCGTAGGGTGGTCGCAAGTTTTGCCTGAGCCGCTTCATCCTCGATCGCTGACTTCACGCCATCGACTAGCAGTTTGCCAGCGTAGGCAGCCGCAGCGACTCCAGCAGCAATGAAAGCCGCTGATGCTATCTTGCCAAATTTGGTTATTTTGTCGCCGAAAGATTGAACCTCTGTCGTACCTTGCGTCAGGCTTTTTTTCAGGTTGTCGATGTCACCTAATATCGCCAGTTTTAGCGTTCTTGAACCAGTGCCAGCCATCACCACTCCTTCGCAATTCTACTGAAAGCATTTTCCCATTCATTGATGATATATGGCTGTTCGGCTCGCAAGGTTGGATAAATAAACCATCCGCGTGATCCGCGACCTTCTCGACCTGACCACACTGGAAATTGCTTGAATCTGTTTGATCCAAATTCTGATCCACCCCAAAGATCACGGGTAGTTGCACCACCCGAATATTTTTGCGCAACGTAACCGAATGAAATTTCACCGACCTTGCTTGATTTGCTGACCTTTGATCCGTCAGCGATACGACTAGCGACTTTGCTTTGTTGCAATGTGCCAGCCTTCGATTTAATTTTGCCCTGGAGATAATCAGCCAAAGCATTTGATACGCCTTTGGCTTCCTCGATCGCTTGATCATCCATCCCTTTGAAAGCACCGATGATTTTGCGTAAATCAGCCTTGTCATAGGAAATTGCATCCTCAGCCATTGCGTTTCTCCAAAATCTCGATTGCGGTCAAAATATCCTCGGCTTGTGTCCATTCACTCATCGGGATATGCGTGGCAATCGCCAGTTCGACGATCAGTCTGCTGAGACTGCCTGGCTTGTGCCTTTTGGGTCTAAGTCTCCAAGTGTTACGTCAGCGACCGTTTCAGTCCACACTTCATACGGCTTGACTGGCTGACCTGCGGCTGCTCGTTTCATTGCGTTATATGCAAGAAATAGCAGATCGCTGATGCCGATCTCATTTGCCTGTTGAATTGTTTTGCCTGTTTTGTTTTCCCATTTGCACCATTCAGGTGGTGCAGCCACGTAAGTGGCTACATCACCGGACTGATATTCGATTGTGATTGCTGTTTTCATACTCCCGATCTCCCTTGATTAATCTAGTACTGGCGTGGTCACGCAAGTGAATGAAAGTGATGCAGTTAAAGCATCAGGCGCAGTACCACCAAGTGCAGGGAATATTGGCTGAACGCTGAACGCGTATGCCACACCTGCGACGGTGAATAGGACTGCCAATGGTGTATTTGGTGATGCTGATGCAGCGTTCCAAAGTGCTTCACACAATGAAGTTGCAGCGCCAAAATCTTGCAGCATTTCTACTGCGAAAGTTCCCTGTGTATCAGTGGTGTAATAAGCCTTGCCATCAAGTGTCTGATATGTATTGATCGTTGAGTCGATGGTAAGGGTTGCTGAGGTAGCCTGAGCATCAAAATTATCACCATCGATGGTGAATGTGATGTCTCTACCCGTGATGATAGTTGTTGCCATTTTTGCTCCTTAGTTGTTTTCCTGTGTGAAGTAAGTCGAAACACTGAGATCAGCAACGAGCAGATTCGATGCACCGACTGAAACTATTGACGGACGTTGAACGTCACCGACGACGTACCCTGAGGGCATAGCCCCCAAAATGCTGATGATTAGGGCTTCGAGTTGATCCAAAGCACCGGAATTGCTGTTATTTGCCACGGCTGCCGTGACGACAAAATTGACTTTGACTTTCGTGACCGCACCATTGATAAGTGTGCTTTCGAGCCAGGGTGAATCGGGAATGATTACGCAAGCAGGTGGGATCACTGCTTCGGGTGCTACGGGATAAACGGATGCAGCGACGCCAGCAAGTGCAGTCGCAAGTTCAGTCCGTACATCGAGCAATGATGTCACTGGCATATTGAATCCACATCGTAAAATGCTGAGATCAATCCGATAACACGATTTTGGAGACTGCGACCCATTCGATATGGAGTCGGTGCAAAATCTACGCCTTCAATTTGTCCACCTGGCGCTGTGATGCTTTGAAATATTTCTACTGAAACGATCAGAATTGCTTTGTTTATTGCTGGCACATTTGCGTAAATTTCCGCTGCTGATCCACCGTCTAATGTAATCGTTCCCGCTGGAATAACGGGTGTCAAAATTCGATCGGCTTCATTTACTGTTGCAGTGACCTGAAAGGGTCTGACGGAATGATCACTGACTGTATATGGTCCATCGAGTCCGTTACCTATTCCAGCGAGTACGACCTGTTGCCCCTGGACGAAATAATTTGGACGCAATGTGTCGATGTATAAAACGTCATCGGCGATGCGTGTTGAAACTACTGCGCTTTGATACTGAGTGAGCATCGGCAGGATTGTGATCTCAGCCGAATCAATAATTGAATCAAGATATTCGTCAGAAAAAAGGGATTCGGAAACACCAAGCACCTGACGCAATTCATCTGCGGTGACAATGTTTGGCATTTCCGATCCTTTCGTCTGCTCGGCTAGTTCGGGAGTGACCTAGCCGATGATTAGTTTTGGAAATTAGTCCTTGTTGAACGCGTATGCGCCAGCGGCAATCTTTGTCGCTGTTGCACCATAACCGTACATAAGGATTCCGATTGAACCATCTGAAATGATGTTAGTGCGGAGTTCTAGGCGTGGTGATTCGTACCAAGTGTATGCATCGCGGTTGATGACATACATTGAATCATCACCAAGTCCGGTCAATGCTGTATCAACCCAAAGATCGATTCCATTGACTGATCCACGGAGTGAACGTGGCTGAGCATTACCAGCAGCATTTTGTGGCTGCAATGCGTTATAGATAGGACGTCCATCTACGTTGAATGACATAATGCGACCCCACATTTGTGGTGATACGACGATTGCATCAGCAAATTTGAATGTATTTGCATAAACGCTGACTGCACCTGCTGAAACCCAAGCAAGCAATTCCGCTGCTGTGATGTCAGTGCCATAACCTGTGGCTGTCTTGGTTGCTCCAGCGATGATCTGTGCTGAGTTATACGCGTTGGTTGCACGTGCATATTGTGATGAAAGATTTGAAATCAATTCGGTGAAAAATAGTGGATCGCTGCGATCTGCTAATTCAACACTCATAACCTGGCTGCCCTTGAACGATTTGACGTCCACGTTGATGAATTCAGATTCCATCACGACTGGTGTGACCGCATCGAGTTCATCGACTACTGAAACGTTTGGCAGTTGGGTAATTTTAGGGATTTGAAAAACAAGCCCTGCGCCTGGGAGAGTTCCATTTGAAATGGAATCGATTGAGGCTCTTACATTGTCGGCAAGTCCATTTACGACCTCACGCAGTTGGCGTGTTGGGATCAGTCCTGGATTGTCTGTTGATGATGTCGCTGCTGCGATGTACGCACGTGATGTTTCTGATCCACGGGCTGCTGCAACCTGATGCATCAAAAATGTTTCAGGTGATACGACTGGGTTGCGTGATGCAATGAAATTGACTGGCTTTGCTGCTGCTGATGCTTGTACTGCTTCTGCCGCTTCTACCGTCTCGGCGGTAGTTGGCTCTGTGACGGTGTTTTCCACGGCGTCTCCTTCTGTTGATGGTGTGGGTGTTGCTTCCTCGACATCGGATGATGGCTCGGAATTTTCTGGTGCGGTGTTCGCTGCGACATTTGATACACGTGCTGAATCAAATGCAGGATTATGCGTCAATGCGACACCGACCAAATCTGCTTTATTGACGACCATTGTGCCGTCCTCGTTGTATCCGAAATCGATTGCGTTTGCTTCAACGCTGAATCCATCACGGAGTCCGTCCATTGCTTCCTGGATCGCGTCTGATCCAGCAGTGGTTTTTGAAATCTTGAATGTTGCATTGATTGACTTTCCATCAGGTGAAAGTTCCATCGCCAAAGTTTTGCCGATTGGACGTGCTGAATCGTGTTCAAGATTCAATTTCACATTTGCTGGAGTGATTGATCCTGCTTTGAATAGGACTTTGCCTGTTGATGCTTTGGCAGCGGTATCAAATGCAACGATTTGTCCGGTGATTGTACGTGCCTCGGAATCAGCGGCAGTGATTGTGAATGGTGTATTAACCTTCATTTGATCATTTCCTCTGCTTGTCGGATTTCATCGATTGTGATTGCTGGATTGCCTTCGGCGTCCACGATCGAATTCAGGATTTTGTAAATATTGGCACGTTCAAGATCGCTGCCTCGTAAATAATCTGATAAATCATATTTTACTTCTTGCGTTGATGGAATGAAATCCGGCATTGAAAGTCTTTCGGTAATGCTTGTCATCAGCGGAATCAATGAGAAATCCAGCAAGGTTTGGCGCTGTGTGGTTGCGTTGCTGTACGTCATTGATGATCCAGTTTCGGCATCGACGTAATATGCAGGGATTCCGCAAGCACGTGCCACCTCGGTGGCGATGTACGAACGAGCAGCCGCCAGTTGTAATTTCTCAGGATCGAATCCGACTGTTTCCAAAGTTACGTCAGCATTTAGAAACGCAGTGCCACGATTGCGTCGGGCTGTTGCCCACGAATCAAGTAATTTGGCAATTCTGTCAGCAGGTAAAGCCGTGCCGTTGGATTTCAACACCATTGATGGAATTGGCTCACGTGCGTACATCGCAGCGGCACGTTCTAGTTCCGCACCTGTGCGGATTGTTCGACCTGCTCGATTTAGGACGCCTTCATCATTGCCGTTAAATACGACAAGTGATCCAATACCGGAATTCGGTACTGGCGATCCATCAACCATATAATATTCAATTTCAGTGGCAAGTGAATTCGTTTGAATCGTCACGCGAGTAGGTGAAACGCGTTGCACACTGCGCACACGGAATGTGTCTGCAAATAATTCTGTGATCTGCCAATATCCATACCCGTAAAGCAGAATGTCCTCTAGTGTCCACACGTAAGTCGCTGATCCTGGCACACGTGGATCAGGTGTACGAATTACACGTGGCAGTGCTTCCTCGATTTCCATTCCAGTGGATCGATCAATTACTTCGAGTCCGATACTGGCGATCGATGAGCAGATAATATTTCTTGCCCTGGCTGCAGTCGGTATCGACATAAATTCCTCACGGGTCGCAGTATTTGCGCCGCCGAAAAATGGAGTGAGTGAATCAAGCGATGTGACTGGACCAAGTTGCGCAGATACATCAGGTGATTGCGGCGTTGCCACCGTTAAAACCTCACGCGTTGCAAATATGTCACGAATTCCCATTTGCAAATTTTCTCAGTGCTTTACCATCAACCCACCATAATGTCGGTTTCCGTCTCTGGGCGTGTCGCAAAGTGTGTGGCGAGCGCCGATGCCACGGCAGCGCACACCGCTGTTTGGCTGGCTCGGCGTCCAATGACCCATCCCCCATCGCCTCGACGTAATTGAACCGCCGAAAGCATTTGGGCAGTCAGTTCGGGTTGATTTGTATGACGCAATCTGCCGCTGTTGATAGCCCCAAGCAATTCGTCACACGATTGTGGATATGACGCGTCCATATCGTAAATTGGGATTCCTGCTGGCTGTAATCGAGCCGCTACCGCACCGCTAGTTTTGCGGCTGTATAGCAAATGTTCGATTGGATATTTTCGGCAGTAAAACGCGGCATCGTTGGCGATGGCTCGATCGTCCAATTGCCTTTCGTTTTCCCAAGTATGCAGCAGTTTCAAGATAAAACGTTCATCGCCTAATTTCTGCGCCCCGACCAATGCGCAATGCTTCCTGTCCGGTGAAATATCCAAAGCCAGCCAGGTAAGTTTTTCAAGATCAAGATCGACGTCAGGATCGGCACATCCATCCCACGCGGCTTGACTGATAACTGATGAAATTGTCTGAACCCATCGGCAAAGCACTTCAGTTTGTACAACCTCAGGTGGGTCTTTCAAAACGCTGCGAATATTGTCGATGTGAATGGTGTGACCCAATGCAGGATTCGCCATTGCAAAGTTTTCGTCCGTCAAAGCGTCGGATGCACCTGACCACTCGAAATATCCAATGTCATCAACCACACCCGACGCAGCGGCGATTCCCCGTTCGCGTAGCAAATTTAACACCTTGCTGTGTTGGTCGCCAGCGTTGGAATATGTCATCACCATAGGATTTTTTGCCGCAAGTAATGTGTATCGCAATGATGCAAATGATTCGAGTTCGTGCATTTCACGCAATTCGTCCAAATGAACCGTCTCAGGTTTGGAGATACCACGTGCCGCTGAGCCGCCAGCCTTGATGATGAATCGATTGATGCCCGTCGATCCCTGGACTTCGATTTCCTCACTGCCGTGTGACCATCGAATTCGCTTTACACGTTTGGCAAGATCATCAGATGATTCGATCAGATTGACCAGCGATCTAAATTGTTCAAGCGATGTAGCCAATCGGTGAGCCGATGCCACCTGCAACGATTCATCCCAATGAAATAAACCCATCAAAATACGTGAAAGCATCAGTGTCGATTTACCGGACTGACGTGCCACCACGATGCAGTTCAGCGGCGTTGCCCATCGACCATCGGGCTTGACTTTGTGTGCGTGGATTGCCACGTACTTTTGCCAGGGCATAAACCCGTCAGGGAATATCGTGTCAGCGAAATCGATCAATTCCTGACCCCTGGACGGCAAATCATTCAGTGGCGTGTGGATTCTAGGCGTAGGACTGCCAATGAGTAGGGCTGATGACGGCTGCAAAACCGATGTGAGCCGATCTGAGCCTGTTTCGACCTGATGATGACTATCTGTCACCTGAACCGCCTTGATCGTGACTTATGGACACGTTTTCGGGGATATAACGTTCAG
>Ga0114978_10002732_pt1 | contig 14519 bp, 9 predicted proteins | sample S_140212_EF_Meta_FD_87027 | JGI IMG/M metagenome (GOLD analysis project Ga0114978, IMG submission 87027) | Freshwater microbial communities from Lake Simoncouche, Canada to study carbon cycling - S_140212_EF_MetaG | ecosystem: Environmental > Aquatic > Freshwater > Lake | place: Lake... | reverse complement strand
CTCATTCCCGCAGGATTCGCCTTCGCACAGGGAGCCAATGATTGCGCTTCCGCACAACCGACCAAGGGCTACGGCGCCTTCCCCTTCACCACCGTCGGCGCAACCACCGATGGCACGGCGGATGCGCTTTGCAACTTCTTCAGCGTCGCCCAGATCTACAACGATGTCTGGTTCCGCTTCACCGCGCCTGCGACGACGGTGGTCGATGTTGGCAATTGCGGGGCGAGCACCCTTGATAGCAAGATCGCCATTTATGGCGGCGCCGACTGCGCTGCGCCCGTGATCGCTTGCTCGGACGACAGCTGCGGTACGCAGTCGAAGTGCACCTTCGCCGTGACGGCGGGCAGCAGCTACCTCATTCGCGTCGGGGGCTATACCGCGACGGGCACGGGCACGGGCACGATCACGATCGCTCCGTTCACCGCGCTCGCCGACATCACCGACAAGTCGACGGGCGTGCGCTATGTCGCCGTGAATGCGACCAGCTGGACTTCCTCGGAGGCGTTCGCGCAGTTGGTCGGAGGACACTTGGTGTCGATCTCAAGCCAGGCTGAGGAGGATTTCATCTGGACGAACTTCGGCCATCTGCTCGGCATCGATCGCCGCATCTGGATCGGCTTCACCGATGTTGCCAGCGAGGGCAACTTCGCGTGGTCGGACGGAACCCCCGCCAAGTACACCAACTGGAATCCTGGCGAGCCAAACAACTCCAGCGGAGTTGAGCACTACGCCGAGTTGCTCGGATCCAACGGCAAGTGGAACGATCTCGTCGACGCCGGTTCGGGCTATGCGCATCTGGCCGTCATCGAGTTTCCCGGCACCGCACCCAATCCGTGCCCGGCCGACTTCGACCATGACGGTTTCGTCGATTCGGCCGACCTCTCGGTTCTGCTCAACGCCTGGCCTGGCCCGGATGGCGATCTCAACGGCGACGGCATCACCAACGCGCTTGATCTCGCGGTGATGTTGGGCGGTTGGGGCGTTTGCCAGTAATCGCCGGCGCTGAGTGCAAAAGCCGCGGCGAAGTGTTCGTCGCGCTCAACTGAAATGTGCGTCGCCGAGTTTGGCGAGTTGTGCGTCGCGCAGCTCGGTGATCTCGTCGCGCACACTTGTCTCCACGCCGCCATCGGCAAGGGCGAATCCCGCGCGCAGCACATCGGCCTTGGTCACGGTCGAAGGCGGGCGCGATGGCGCGTAGCGATTTCCACTGCCCTCGATGCGATGAGCAAGACCGCGGCGCTCAAACAGGCTGAGTAGTTCGCGCGCGATCGCGGCGGAGACTCCGCAATTGCGCACCAGCGTGTCGACCGAAACTCCGCGCCCAGTGGCGAAGCGGGCGCAGAGAGCGCTGTAGCAGGGGATCGCCTCCGCGGGCTCGAAGAGGTCGGGCGCGGAAATGCTCGCGGCCAGACTGCGGCCGCCGCGCGAGAGTCCTTGCAGGATCGCCGCGGTCTGCAAGCCAAACAGAACCGCGAGCCACATCAGGTAGACCCAGAGCATGAACAGCGGCACGAGTCCGAGCGAGCCGTACAAGCGGCTGACCGAAAACGATCCCGCCAACGATGCGCCGAGAAAGCGCTTTCCGAGTTCGATGAGCGCAGCAGCCACGAACGCACCGAGAAGCGCGGCGCGGAAGTCGACGCGTGCATTGGGAACGGTGGCGTAGGCCGCGCTTAATAGCAGCCAGAGCGAAACAAAGCCGCCGACCGTCGAGAAGGCGCGCGCAACCAGAAGCGCTAGAGCGCTATCGGTGCCGATGAAATCAGCGAGCGATCCGAACGCGATCGGGAGCGCCGCGAAGAGCACCGGTCCTGCGGTAATCACAAACCAGTAGATGAGCACCCGGCGCACCAGCGATCGTCCGCTGGGCGCGCGATAGATGGCGTTGAAACTCGATTCGATCGCGACCATGGTCCACACTGCGCTGAAGACGACCGCGAGCGCGCCGACGGCGCCGATGGCGGAGAGGTCGATGGTCGCGGCTTCGCGGGCGAGCGATTCGATCCAGGCGCCGAGGGGCAGGCTTTGGTTGGCGGTGGCGCCGGCGGCCACGACCGACACCGAGTTCAGCCCGAGGCTTTCGATGACGCGGTGTACGAGTTCGATAAATCCGTCGCCGAGAATCGCGCGCGTAAGGATGGTGGCCACCACCAGCACGGGCAGCATGCCGAACAGCGTGCGAAATGCGAGGTTCGCCGCCATCGCAGGCGCCTGTGACTGCTGCAGTTGCGCGAAGGCGAATCGCACCGCGATGGCGAGATCGCGTGGTCGCGGCCGCGCGGCTTCGGTAAGCGGCGTGCTTGACGCGCTCGAAGCGGATGGCGTGGTGGGATCAGTACTTGGATGGGGCATGGTCGGATTCTCGCCCATCAAACGAGCGCGCGGTGGGGTGTCGCGGGCTTTTTAAAAATCAACGCGGCTCGGCGGGAAGGAAACCATCTGCAAACGAGGCCTAAACCGCACCCTTACATACCAAATTTACCGTGCCAACCGCTCAATCGCAGGAGCGCTTCGATTCTGAACCGAATTAACGCGCAAAGCATGAATGCATTTTACGCGCGGCAAATGCGCGAGAAGTAGTTTGAGACTGTCAAAGTAATCGGCTGCGGTCATGTTGATCGCAGTGCTGTCCGGAGAAGCATGAGTCACTCACCATGAAAAAGAATCTCACCACCGTCGTTCTGTTCGCCGGAGCCACCATGCTCTCGTCGACTGCCTTCGCCGCCGAAGTGTCCGTCTCGGGCAACATCGCGACCTCCACCACTTGGACCAAGAACAACACCTACAGCCTCGTTGGACAAGTCGTGGTGCTCCCCGGAACAACGCTGACCATTCAGCCGGGAACGGTCATCGCCAGTAACGCGGGCGGTTCGCTCGCCGTGACTCGCGGTGCGCGCATCAGCGCTGTCGGCAATCAGTCGGAGCCGATCATCTTCACTTCGAAGAACGATGTCCTAACCTGGACCGCTGGCAATCCAAAGACGGGCACCTGGCGTCCGGTCTGCAACGAGTGGGGCAACCTCACGATCATGGGCCGCGCGTACATCAGCGAGAACGCTGTCGCCACCAACACTGCTTCGCCCAACCCGAACAACATCGCCACGATGGAAGGCCTCACCGCCGCGGCTCCTGGCGACATTAATGTCCTCTACGGCGGCGGCGATGACCTCGACGACAGCGGCACGCTCGCTTACTGCTCCTTCCGCTACGGCGGCCTGGTGATCGGCCTCGCCAACGAGCTCAACGGGCTTTCGCTCGGCGGCGTTGGCAAGGAAACCACCATCGACCACATGGAAATCATGAACAATGTCGACGACGGCATTGAAATCTGGGGCGGCACCGTCAACCTCCAGTATGTCTCGATCTGGAACATCGGCGACGACAGCCTCGACATCGATCAGGGTTGGCGCGGCAAGGTTCAGTTCGGCCTCATCGTTCAGGGCTACTCGGCGAACGCCGCTCAGGGCTCGGGAACTGGCGACAACTGCATCGAGATGGACGGCGCTGAGCAGTCGGACTACCAGCCTGTCACCACGGGTGTCATGTACAACATGACCGTCATCGGCAACAACGGATCGAACGCCACCGGTTCCAACGGCGGCGACCACGGCGTCGCTTACCGCGACAACGCGCGCATGCAGATTCGTCAGTCGATCTTCATGGATCTCGGCGAGAAGCTGGTTGCGCTCGACAACATCGACGGCGACGGCGGCGCTGGCTACGGCTTCAACGGCACCCTCACTTGGGCCTCCACTTGGACCACGCCGTGGAACACCTATTCCACCGTGAATGCACCAGCCAACCCGGCAACCTTCTATCAGGCGCAGACCAACGGGCTCCTGAACGAAATCAAGGACTCGGTCTTCTTCAACAACATCAATCCCGCCGCTTACACCGAGGCAGACCTCCGTGGCGTGCGCCTCAAGGGCAACAGCAATGTCACCGCAACGCTCTCGCCAGTTGTTGCTGTGACCCGTGGCGCGGTCGTCAATCCGACGGCGACGCTTGCGGTCAAGCCGGTCATTTCGCTCGATCCTCGCGCGGCCAATGATTCGATTCTCTCGGTTGGCACTGCACCGAACGACGGATTCTTCAAGCCAGTCACTTATCGCGGCGCTTTCGGTCCGACGGAGAACTGGCTGTGCGGTTGGACCGCTGCCGACGCGTTCGGCATGAATGTCGCTCCTCCAGGAGGCTGCGTCATCGCGAGCGCTTGCATCGCCGATCTCAACGGCGACGGCAGTGTGAACGCCTCCGATCTCGCTCAGATTCTTTCGGCCTGGGGCGCGACCACCAGCACCGCTGACCTGAACAACGACGGTGTCGTCGGTGCGGCGGACCTTGCGCAGATGCTCAACGCTTGGGGCGTCTGCCCGTAATGACGGTTGAAACGCAGTATTGAACACGAGGCGCCTGGCGGCGGAAATATCTACCGCCAGGCGCCTCGATTGATTGATAGCGAGACACTCATGATGGCCATCCAGCAATTCGCCTGCAGCAACATCGTTCGCGCCCCTCGCGCGTCTCGTTCACTGGTCTGGTGTGTTGCTTTGGCAAGCGCGATCGTTGCTGCGCCGCAGTTTGCGAGCGGTGCATCGACCACGGCCGATCGCGTGGAGTTGGCGCAAGTGGCCACTGACCAAGCGTGGCGCCTGCAACTGTTGGACTTCGCCCTTGATGTGGCCAATCGGGTTCCAACCCAAGGGCATGAGCGCGATCGCGCTCGATTGCAGGAATTAACAGGATTGGCGCTGCTTGACGCGGGAATGCCTGATCGTGCAGCGACCTGTGCGCGGATGATCGATGGCTGGCGTCGCGGCTCGCTTCTTGCGGCGATTGCGTTAGAGCAGGCGAAGCGAAGCGACAAGTCCGACGATGCGCGCGCATTGGCAACCCAGGCGTTGGCCGCGCGGGCCTCGACGCTCGATTGGCAGCGCGAGCGCATCAATGCCATGGTCGCGCGTGTCTATGCGTTACTCGGCGACGATACTGAAGCCAATCGCCTTGAAAAAGGCCTCGGCGAACCGGAGATGGGAAAGGTCGCCGCCACGCGGGCCGCTCGTTTTCCTGCCGCCGACTTCGATGCGCAGACCAAGATGGTCGACGAGTGGCTTGCGACAAAGAACTTCGATCTGGTGCGCAACGCAGCCGATGTTTCGCTCGAGCTCTACTCAGGAAATTTCGCCGATGCCACGCGGCGTTCGCGCATTGAGGCCGCGGTTGCCGCAGCCAATGCGCAGCTTCCGTTCGATTTGCGCATTGCCAATCTGCTGCGCCTGTCCGACATGGCTCACAAGCACGCCGATGTCACGGCGGCGAACGCCTTCATCGATCAGGCCCAGGCGCAGTGCGCTGCGGCAAAGTGGCTTGTTGAAGACGAGCTTGTGCAGCTGTCGGCAATCGCCGGCGCGAAGGCGCGGGCGGGCAATGTCACGGGCGCGCGCAAGGATCTCGAGGCGGCTGTTGCCAAATTCGATTCCGCGCGCGGGGGCATCGTCGACATCTTTCGAGCCCAGGCTCTGCGGCCAATCGCGGAGGCTTACGCGTTGCTTGGTGATGGCGCCATGGCGCGAGCGGTGTATGGGCGCGCGCTGACCGACGGAGCGAGCAATGCCAATGCCCGTCCGCGCGCCGACGATCTGGTGCTGACCTCCATATCAATGTCGCGCATGCGCATTGAGCCCGATGCCGCGATGGACGCGCAGATGCGCGCGATCCGCGATGGCCTCGTTCAGCCTTGGTAAAGGCGCGGCGTCTTCACGCAATCCAAACAGTGTTCGAACCCAATGTGAGTGCCATCTTCGCAAATGGCACTTTCGCGGCCATTAGGCTGCCCGCCTTGACATCGCATCCGAGCAAATCCATGACACCAATCAATCATCCACTGCGCCTCGGCGCAACGGTCGTTCTGGCGATCGGCATTCCCTGCGTCGCTCTCGCGCCCGCACAAGACGGTGCAACGCCTGGGCAGAATCCGGTCCAATCGCGCGAGGTTGTTCCCGAGTCGAATAGCGAGCCGACGCTCGCGGAAAGTCGACTCACGATGGGCAAATGGATCGAAACCCAGCAGCTCATTGGGCGCGAGCGCAATGAATGGTCGCAGGGCAAGGAGATCCTCAAGGGTCGCGTTGAACTCATCGGCAAAGAGGTCGCTTCCCTTCAAGAAAAGATTGGGCAGTCCGAGTCGAGCGTTGCCGAATCGGGCAAGACCTTCGCCGGTTTGGTGGAGCAGCGCGAGGAACTCAAGGCGGCATCAGCGCAACTCGTCGCGTCGGTCACCCTCATGGAGGCCGAGGTCAAGAAGATCGCGCCGATGATTCCCGATCCAGTGCGCGCCAAGCTCGCGCCGCTGTTCGCGCGTTTGCCTGAGGATCCGAGCACCACCAAGGTTTCGATCGCCGAGCGATTTCAGAATGTGCTCGGCATTCTCAACGAAGTCAACAAGGCCAACAGCGAGATCACGGTGAACTACGAAGTTCGCACGCTCGCCGACGGCACTTCGTCGGAGGTGCAGGCGATTTATGTCGGTCTCGCGCAGGCTTACTACATCAGCCCGCGTGGCGAGGCGGGTATCGGTCGACCAAGCGCCGATGGTTGGAAGTGGGAGTCGGCGAAGGCATCGGCCGACAAGATTCTGACCGTGCTTGAAATCATCCAAGGCAAGCAAACTCCGGCCTTCGTGCCGCTGCCGGTGAAAATCAAATGAACTGGACTCTTCGCACCATCTCATGCACCTTCTCATGCGCTTTCGCATGCGCAGCCTTCCTCTGCGCTCCCTGTCTCGGCCAAGCGCCGGCGCCCGCCAAGGGCGAGGTGATCTCCAAGGTTGCGCGCAGCGCCGATGAGCGGCTTGCCAAAGGCATCACCGAACTCAACGCTCTTCGCGAGCAAGTCACCAACGAGAAGCTTCCGCTCTCGCAGCAACTGACTGGTCTTGAGGAGCAGGTCACCGGACTTCGCAAGGAGAGCGATCGCGTGTCGCGTCTGATCGATGCGGGCGCGCTTGACATCGCGAGCATCAAGCAGGAGCTCAAGGCTCGACAAGACGAGCTGAGCTATGTCGGCAATTTGCTCGACGAATATGCGCGCACTTTCGAGACCAAGGTGAATCCCGTAGAGCTGCAGTATTGCGGCGCTGCAATTCTCGCGGCCAAGGAAGCCACTGAAAACAAGACGCTTTCGATGCCAGAGCGCTTTGGTCGCCAGACATCGTTTGTTGATGTCTCGATCAAGCGCGTCTTCGATGTCGTTGGCGGCACGCGATTCGCGGGCGTCGGCGTTGACATGCTTGGCACTGTTTCGCAGGGTCAGTTCGCCATGATCGGTCCGGTGGCGTTGTTCCGCGCCTCCAATGGTCTTGCTGGTCTTGCCGTTGCGCAGTCGGGCTCCGACAAGCCGCTCATTCGACCGCTCGAAGGCGAACTCGCATCGACCATCGGCACGCTGGTCGAGACCGGCGAAGGCACGCTCGCACTTGATCCATCGCGCGGTGGCGCGTTGAAGGCGCTGGTTCAGAAGACGAATCTCGTGCATCTCTTCATCAAGGGCGGCCCGATCATGTGGCCGATTCTGTTGGCGTCGATCCTCGCGCTTGCCGTCGTGCTTGAGCGGGTGTTCTTCCTGTTGAATGAGCAGCGCAAGCGCGATCGCAAGGCGCTGAATCGGTTCTTTGGCGCGGTTGAGAAGAAAGATCTCAACGCGGCGATCGCCATTTCCAATCAATCGCAGGACTGCATCGTGACAACGCTCGGCTACGCGCTCGAGCATCGGGATCAGTCGCTCACCGACGCACTCGCCTACGCACAAGCACGCGCTCTGAAGCGATTTCGCCGCGGAATCGCCGTGCTCGACACCGTCATTACCCTCGCGCCGCTCCTGGGTCTTCTCGGAACGGTCACGGGCATGATGGGTTCGTTCTCCGTCATCGGCGGCGACTTGAGTTCGCCGGGCGCGATCACGGGCGGCATCGCCGAGGCGCTCATCGCCACTGCGTGCGGACTGGGTGTGGCCATTACTTGCTTGCTTCCGTTCAATTATCTCAACGCCAAGATCGAGGAGATCGAGAACGAAATCGGATCGGCGTCCTCGCGCTTGCGCCTTCTGGTTGAGTCCGAGCACGCGCATCATGGACCAGCGCGTACTTCGACCGAGCGCAAGCATGAACCCGCGCCGATTCTTGCTGCAGCAGGAGGAGCCTGACCATGGCCGGTGGATCATCGGGCGGCGGCGGAAAGCGCAAGAAAGCGCGTCTCGAAATCATTCCGCTCATCGACATCATCTTCTTCTTGCTGGCGACCTTCGTCATGGTGTCGCTTTCGATGACGAAGAACCAAGGCGTGCAAGTGGCATTGCCAACGGCGTCGACATCGACATCGCTCGGCGATCAATCGGAGATGGACAAGACGGTCACGCTGAGCGTGAACGAGAAGGGCGAGGTCTTCTTCAACAAGGAGAAGATCACCGTCGCGCAGCTTCCGATGAAATTGCAGACTTACAAGGTGACCGCCAAGGATCCGCGTTGCGTGATTAACAGCGATGGCAGTGCGAGTTTTAAGCATGTTGTTGCGGTTCTTGATGAGGTCCGCAAGTCCGGCATCGCCAAGGTTGGCATCAACACGGATAAGAAATAAGAGGACGCTCGATGAACCTTGGAGCAATTCTCGGCATCGTGGGCGCAGTAGTCGTTCACATTCTCATCCTGCTCTTCGGCGGAATCTTCTTCATGCACGATGAGGACGGCGCAGCGAAAACCCGCGAGGTTGAGTTGCTGAGCGAAGTGGAGCAAGCCAAGAAGGATGAGGTGCAGGAGAAGAATCCGTCCGACGAGATCAAGGAGGAGGTCGAGGAAATTCCCGACTCTGCCGAGGTCGTGCGCAGTCTTGAGTCGGCGCCGGTGAACAGCGCGCCTGCGCTGGCGGAGGCGAGTTTGGCGGCGATCGAGCAGGCGCTCAATGGCCAGGGCGCGGCCGGTGGCGACTTTGCCGCGGTCATGGACTTTCGTTCGGGCGGCGTGATTGGCGGCAAGGGAACAGGCGCCATGGGCGCGGAGAAACTCGAGGAGGCGTTCAGCCTTTCCGAGATCGACCAAAGCCCGCGCAAGGTCTACCACATCGACCCGTCGTATCCCGGCGAGCTGCGCGGCAAGCGCATTGATGGATCGGCGAGCGTGATCTTTGTGGTGGACGCAGCGGGCAAGGTGACCAGCCCGCGCATCGAGAAATCGGCCCATCCCGCCTTTGACAAGCCCGCACTCGACGCGGTGAAGCAGTGGAAATTCGAGCCAGGTGTGAAGGGCGGCGCGCGCGTCGCGTGTCGCATGCGGGTGAGCATCCGCTTCCAGCCCAAGTAAATCGGCATTGAACTCAACGCTATGACGCAGTCCCGCACCATCATTCTCACCACCATCAGCTCGATTCTTGTTGCGACTGTGACCACTCATGTTCACGGGCGCGGTTTCGATGTGGCTGATGTTGCGCCGTCCGCGCAGCTCAGCGCTCCGACCCAAAATGCCGACACCGAGCTTTCGCGGATTTGGAATGATCCGATCTTTCAGAAGCAATTCGTAGGCGGTTACGGAGTCAACGCGGAAATCGAGCCGCGGGTGGCGAAGGACGAGGTTGCGATATTGGAGAAGGTTCGTCCGCTGATGGGCGACAGTCTTCCCGCTGCCGAAGCTGCGCTGCGTAAGGCGATGAAGCCCGACTGCTCGCCGATTCTTGATTACACGCTCGGCGGCGTTCTGTTTCAGCAGGACAAACTCGTCGACGCGCTGGTGTCGTTTCGCAAGGCGGTTGAGAAGTTTCCTACCTTCCGCAGGGCGTATCGCAACATCGGCCTGATTTCGGTGCGCAACAGCGACTTCGACAGTGCGATCGGCGCGTTCAACCGCATGATCGAACTCGGCGGCGCCGATGCGTACTCCTACGGATTGCTCGGTTTTTCCCACGCTTCGCGGCAGGACTTTCAACCCGCCGAGAGCGCCTATCGCAACGCGCTTCTGTTGCAGCCCGACAATGTGGAGTGGCGCCTGGGTCTCACGCGCTGCGTGTTTAAGCAGGGCAAGTTTGACGACGCGGCGGCGCTCCTCGATGTGCTCATCACCAACTATCCCGACAAGAGCGATTTCTGGCTGCTGCAGGCTCACACCTTTCTTGGCCTCAAGCAACCGCTCAAGGCCGCGATGAATCTGGAGGCGCTTGACGAACTCGGCAAGTCCACCATCGACAGCCTCTACACGCTCGGCGATATTTATCTTTCCGAGAACCTGCCCGACTTGGCTTACGGCGCGTATGCGCGGGCAATCGTGCTGAATCCAGCGCAGCCTGTGGCACGGCCGATGCGTTCGGCCGAGCAGCTGGCCTCGCGCGGCGGTTCGGCTTCGGCACGCAAGTTGGTCGAGGCGATTCGCGCGGCCAAGAAGGAATCGTCCGTTGCGGGCAACGCTGGAGAAACCGGCAGCGGACTCGACGCCACCGACACCCGCAAGCTTCTGAAGCTTGATGCGCGGCTGGCGATGGCGGGCGGAAACGGCGGCGCCGAAAGCGCTGCAATGCTTGAGGAAATTCTTCTGCTCGATCCACTCGACGGCGAGGCGCTCATGCTGCTCGGTCAGCACTACGCCTCCAGTGGTCTGCCTGGCGAGGTTGACAAGGCGATGCTTTGCTACGAGCGCGCCGCGGGAATCGAGGCTTTCGCGGCCAATGCCAAAGTTCGCCACGCGCAGATCTTTGCGAGCCAGTCGCGCTTCAGTGAGGCGATCCCGTTGCTGCGCCAGGCGCAGGAGTTGAAGCCGCGCGAGGATGTTGCGCGTTACCTCGAGCAGATTGAGCGTATCTCCAAGGCCCGTCGCTAAACGCACCACGGCGAGATCCGCACCATGAACCTCTCACGATTCATCTGGACCACGCCCGGCGTCGTCTTCATCATGACCTCGAGCGCGTTTGCTCAGCAAGCGGGATCGCTGCGCGGCGTGATCATTGATCGCGAGTTTGGTACGCCCGTTTCAGGTGCATCGGTCACCATCATCGAGAACGGGCAGAAGGTCTCGACCAACGATCAAGGAAACTTCGTCTTCAACGGGCTGTTGCCCGGCCGCTACACGGTGAAGATTTCGCGCAGTGGATTTGTGCAGCAGATCAAGCGCGATGTTCTGGTGAGTGAAGGCCAGCTGACCGATCTTGACGCGGAACTTGCCGGCGAATTCGAAGACATGGACGAGGTGGTGGTGCAGGAGCTCGAGCTTGGTGGCTCCGACGGCGCGCTGCTTGAGCTGCGGCTCGATAGTCCGCAACTGCTCGATTCCGTTGGCGCCGACATGATGAGCAAGGCCGGCGCAGGCGATGCAGCGGCGGCGTTGCTGCTGGTTTCGGGCGCGACGGTGCAGGATGGAAAGTACGCGGTGGTGCGCGGTCTTCCCGATCGCTATGTCAGTGCGCAGCTCGATGGCGTGCGCCTTCCGACTTCCGACGCCACGCGTCGCGCGGTGCAACTTGATCAATTTCCCTCGGCGATCATTCAGAGCGTGCAGGTGAGCAAGTCGTTCACTCCCGATCAGCAGGGCGACGCTTCGGGCGGTGCGGTGAACATCGAGCTCAAGGACATTCCCGATGAATCGTTCTTTCAGATCAAGGCGCAGACGGGCTACAACTCGCAGGTCAAGGATGCGGGGAACAACTTTCGCACCTACAGCGGCGCGAATCTGGGCAATTGGGGCAAGTACGAAGGCTCCACCATTCCCACTGATTTGATCGGGCAGTCCTGGCCGAATCCGGTTGGGACCGAGACGGGTTCTGCGCCGAACAACGATTACAAGTGGTCGGTTTCGGGCGGCGGCAAGTGGGATCTCGATGACGGCGTGAAGGTGGGCGCGTTCGCGAGCCTCTTCTACGAGCGCGAGTATTCGTACTTCACCGGCGGCAAGGATGACTCGTGGTGGATCACGCCCAACGAAGGCACCGTCCCGCAGTATTCGCAAGGTTCGCCGACCCAACTTGCGTTTCAGTCGAGCATGCTCGACATCGAGCAGGGGCAGGAGTCGGTGCAGTGGGGCGGCCTTGTTTCGGGTGGCATCGAGTCGGAGAACAACAAGTTCGGCGCGACCTACCTCTACACCGACCTTTCGACCAGCACCGCCACCCTTGCCACCAACACGCGCGGCAAGGCGTATTTCTGCGGCCCCAACTATGACTGGTCGGCGCAGGGAATTGAGCCGCTTCCTCCGTACACCGTCGATTCGCGCAGCAGCGTTGCCAATACCACGCTCCTCTTTGCGTCGCCGTATCAGCGTTTGGAAACGCTTGACTACACCGAAACAACCACCGAGTCGATGATCCTCAAGGGCGAACACAAGCTTGGTTTCGACAGTGTGTTTGGCGTGTTTGATGCGCCAGTCCTCGACTGGACATTCTCCAATAGCACCGCGACTTTCAACGAGCCCGACAAGACGCAGTACTCCGCCAACTGGCTGCCGCCCAACAACGACTATCTGCCCGACTGGCCCGCGGGACTCTGGATTCCCTATCAGCCTGCGCAGAACATCAATCTCGGTTGGGCTCAACACATTCAGCAGTCCATCGATGAAACCAGCGATCAGCTTTCGGTCAACCTCAAGTTCCCGTTCCAAACCGATTCCGAGCGCGATGGTTCGTTCAAGACCGGCGTGTTTGCCGACAATGTGAACCGTACCTTTCTGCAGGAAACCTACAGCAACCGCGCGTCCGACGGCAGCACTTCGTACGAGGGCGCGTGGGACGATCCGTGGAGCGCGCACTTTCCTGACGAAGATCATCCGATGTACGCGTCGACTTACGATGTCGACTACGACGGCACGCAGAGCATCACCGCGCTCTACCTGATGGCGGATCTTCCTATCGGCGAGTCGTGGAACCTGGTGGTGGGAGCGCGGCTGGAGTCGACGCAGATTTCAACGACGGTGTACGGCGAGAAGGACGCGGTATGGTTTCCGCCCGGCGCGTTGGCTCCGGTTTCGTTCGTGGGAAATCCGGGCGCGGCCGATGTTGATTTCAACGAGAGCCGCGCGCTGCCATCGATCTCAACCAAGTGGAAGATGGCCGAAGGCGTGACTCTTCGCACCGCGTATTCGCAGACGCTTGCACGCCAGACCTTCCGTGAACTCACGCCAGTGCTTCAGCAGGAATATCTCGGCGGACCCATCTTCATCGGCAATCCCGATTTGAACATGAGTTCGCTCGACAACTACGACCTTCGTCTCGACTACACGCCGTACGAAGGCTGGCTCATCTCGACTTCCGGTTTCTACAAGAGCGTTGCCGACACCATTGAGTATTCGCAGTTCGAAGCGCCGGGCGGTTTCGTCTACACATCGGCGGTGAACTATCCCGAGGGCACGATGATGGGCGTCGAGTTTGAAACGCGCGTGCAGGCGCGCAACATCGACGAACGGCTCGAAGGACTTTCGGCTGGTTTCAACGCAACCTACATCGACTCGAAGGTCACGCTTCCGGAGTCAGAGCAGGAGGCGTTTACCGCCATCGGATTTCCCATTGAGTCGCGGGGCATGACCGGCGCTCCGCTCTATCTGCTCAACGCCAACGTTACTTACGAGTGGATGGCGCTGGGAACACAAGCGTCGATCTTCTACACCGTGACTGGCGACACGCTCTTAACTGGCGCGGGCATCGACACGGGAAACTTCGTGCCCGATGTTTACGCGCTGCCCTACGGAACGCTGAACTTCACCGTGCAGCAAAAACTCGGCGAGCACTTCAAGCTGTTCTTCCAAGCGAAGAACCTGCTGAATCCTGAGATTCAGACCGCCTATCGCTCGGACTACCTTCCCAACGGCGACATCGTGAACACTTCGTACACCGCAGGCATTGACTTCGCGCTCGGGCTTTCGTTCCAGATGAATTTCTAAGTCGAGTTACCGCGCCACTGTGGTGTGATAATGGTGCGAATTGCCTTGAATAAGGCTTCGTTTCGTCATGCACCGCGTATATCGTCGGTGACCGTGGCACACTTGCCGCCGTTCCCAACCCAAAGGAGATTCGATTGAAGCACTGTGAAATTCGTACCCACGCCTCTTTCTCGCGCGCGTCCCTCTTGTTCGTGACCGTTCCGTGCACCGTTGCCTGCATCGCTGCGCATTCGTCCGCAGCTGAAGCGTTGCGTATCAGCCAGGTCTATGGCGGCGGTGGCTCGACGAGCGTGCTTGCGGCCTACAACGTGGACTACATCGAGATCTTCAACAGCGGCCCCGATCCAGTGAGCCTCGCGGGTTGGACGGTCGAGTATGGTTCGGCGGCGGGCAACTGGGGCAGCTCCGCGACCAACATGTTCGCGTTTCCCAAGACTGCTGTCATCGCTCCTTGCAGCTACTTGCTGCTGGCGAGCGGCGTTCCTTCGACCGGTGGCGCAGCGCTGCCAGTGGTTGCCGACTTCAGTTTCACTATGGCTTTGAGCGCCACCAACGGTAAGGTCGGCTTGTTTCGTGCGGTGAACGCCAATGTTGCGTGCGGCGCCGAGGTCGTGGGCACGCT
>Ga0114978_10002731_pt1 | contig 14522 bp, 16 predicted proteins | sample S_140212_EF_Meta_FD_87027 | JGI IMG/M metagenome (GOLD analysis project Ga0114978, IMG submission 87027) | Freshwater microbial communities from Lake Simoncouche, Canada to study carbon cycling - S_140212_EF_MetaG | ecosystem: Environmental > Aquatic > Freshwater > Lake | place: Lake... | reverse complement strand
CCTATTTCAGCCAAAGCCAGCCTGCTTACTCCTTGATTTATATGGAAATCGGTTTTCGCTCGAGGGGCCATAACGCTCTGTTAATCCGTAGGTCCCTGGTTCGAGCCCAGGTCGAGGAGCCAAAAGATACAACCCCCAAGCGTGAAAATGCTTGGGGGTTTCGTCTTTGTGTCGCTGCCAGCACGAAAGCATAACGCAGATATGAATGTTGCTTGATTGAAATGTGATCACGTCATAGTTCAATCCAACTGCCACACCCTACTAAAACACAGTCAATAACGGAAAGAAAAAAATGTCTGATAAAACCGGCCAATGGATACACCTAGAAACTTTTGATGACTTTGACAACGGCTTGTCGGAGTTGATTGATCTCTGGTCAAGCAAAGCCAACAAGAAAAGCAAAGAAGCGGCTTTGGCAAACTTCAAGGAAGATCTTGAGTCAGCCACCGAACAGTGGCTAGACAACAGAGCCAAGTCAAAAAAATACGCAGCTATCGCCAAAGAGCTTGCAGAGTTTGAAGAGGCGCTTAGTTAAGAGGTCTCAAAGCCATCGCATACGCCTTTCTACGCACTTCAATGAATCAGTGAGCAACTCATCGCTTTAACCCGCTGACGCGGTACAAAACAAGCACTCAAGTCCACAAGCTTCAGTGCTTTTATTTTCCCCAACAAAAAAGCACTTTGTACGCTAATACAAAGTGCTTTTAATATTTTGGTGGGATGTGCGGGGGTCGAACCCACGACAAACGGATTAAAAGTCCGCTGCTCTACCAACTGAGCTAACATCCCAAACTTTTAGAGATAACCATTTAAAGAAAAAGCACTTTGTACTTTGATACAAAGTGCTTTCAATATTTTGGTGGGATGTGCGGGGGTCGAACCCACGACAAACGGATTAAAAGTCCGCTGCTCTACCAACTGAGCTAACATCCCAACTCTATTGACACAATCATTTAACTGATAGTACCAAGCCTCAAATTATAGCGTCAATTTCAAGAGGCTTGAACTACGTCTGAAGAAATTTGATCAAGAACCCAACCCGCCGCGCATTGACCGAAAGTGGCGGTAACCGCCACAACGGATCCGTAGCCGTGACAATTCAAGGAACCATCACCCTCGACTGCACAAGAAGCATCCGGCGGCTTAACCGCCTCACGACTAAATACAGTAGTCACACCCATTTTTTTCCCCTCACGGGGCGCACCATGCTCTTTACGTAAACGATTGCGGACTTGGGCGAGCAAGGGGTCATGGGTGCAGGTCGCAAGATCGGCAATATCAACCAAATGAGCAAATCGTTTTCCACCTGCCGCACCGACCGAAATAAAGTGCAGCTTTTGCTTACGAGACCAAGCAGCCATCGCTGTTTTAGCACGTACTTGATCGCAAGCATCAATAACAGCATCAACACCACTTGGAAGTAGAGCGGGCCAGTTGGATTCATCGACAAATTCATCAATGCAATTCACTTCACAATCGGGATTAAACGAGTGAATTCGATCTCGCATGGCCAAGACTTTAGCCTGGCCTATTGTAGCGTTCACGGCATGAATCTGCCGATTGATATTGGATTCAGAAACATGATCCAAATCGACCAGAGTCAAATGACCAACCCCGCTTCGAGCAAGTGCCTCAACAGCCCAAGACCCAACGCCACCAATGCCAATCACAGCAACATGCGATTCAACTATTTGACGAGCACCCATCACGCCGTACAAGCGTGCCAAACCACTAAAGCGGCGTTCGATCTCTGGCATTGTTTTACTTGAGCTTTAACAAGCGTTCTTTTGCAGCACTGGCCGCCTCAGATTGAGGGTAATTTTTTACCAAATCCTCGAGGGTTTTTTTAGCGCCACGTAAATCTTTAAGCTCAACCTGACAATTAGAAACTGAAAGAAGTGCTTCAGCGGCTCGGGTATGCTCAGGAACACGCTCAACAATGGCATGAAAATTAATCATTGCTTCTTTGTAGTTGCGTGTCGCGTATTGGGCATTACCTAGCCAAAAAAGAGCTGAGGTTTCGTACCCACTCGATGGGTAGCGGCTGATAAAGTTCAGAAAAATATTCTGCACGCCCGCAAAATCACCTTTTCTAAAAACAACTAAAGCCGATTCAAAATCCTTCTTTTCAGTCGGACTCGCCATGAACTCTCGCCCATCAACACTGACCTTGACGGGTTCAAACTGACGGAATCGCTCATCAACCGCTTGACTAATGTCTTTTTGTTTACGCTGCGTTTCAGACAACTCTTTTGAAAGTTGCTCGTTTACCCCACGCTGCTTTGCGGCATCAGATTTCAAAAGTTCAATTTGATTTTGAAAATCAAGCAAACTTCTTCGTAATGCAGCGCCATCTTCCGCTGAACGGACTGAACTTTGCTCAGCCTCGGTGCGAAGTGCCTCAACCCGCTGACGAAGATCAATAATTGCCCGACGCGCTTCTTCATCATCAAACAATCCAGCTGATGCAGCTGCAGAAAAGGTAGCCACCAAAATGGCAACGGAGGTCAGTCGAAAGAGTTTCAAAGCGTCAATTTTCACAAAAATTAGCGGTAGTTAATTTCAGTTCTACGATTTTTAGACATAGCGCTTTCGTCGATGCCTGAAACGGCTGGCTTTTCTTTCCCAAAACTAACCGCTTCGAGTTGAGCTTCAGGCACACCGAGCAAACTTAAAGCATTTTTGACGGCTTCTGCACGTTTTTGACCCAATGCTAGGTTGTACTCACGCCCTCCGCGCTCGTCAGTATGTCCTTCTAGCGCAACTTTACGCGCTTTGTTTTGCTTGATAAAGCGAGCGTGCGCTTCAATAGTGGTTTGAAACTCAGGCTGGATAACAATGCTGTCGTACTCAAAATAAACGACTTTAGGGAATGCGGGAGCAACAACTTGCGGGCTTGATTTGCCCATATCAACAGCAGAAACGCCGCTCTTTGCTATTGCATTGGATTCACCATCTTGAGCTTGCTGGCTCACAGCAACACCAGATTTATCTTCCACAGGGACAGAATCAAGCTTAACTGCAGAACCACAGCCAGTCATCAAAACTGCTGCACCGATAACCCAAAAAAGTTGTCTCATCAAATGTCCTTGTAAATATCGTTATTTTGAAAAAGGGCCCCAAGCTGGCTCGCGAATATCACCATTTTGTCCAGCTAGCCTAGCTTTAAGTTTACCGTCTAAGGTGGTCGTCATCAGTGCTTCACGCCCCTGAAATTGGGTTGCATACACAATAAGTTTGCTGTTGGGTGCAAAGCTGGGGCTTTCATCAGACAAGGTGTCAGTGATTGCGCTGACAACACCACTTGAAAGTTCCATAACATGCAGCTTGAAGGCGCCGTTAACTCTTGAAATGTAAGCCATCAGCCGACCGTCAGGGCTAAGGGCGGGTGAAATGTTGTAGTTACCGCCAAAAGTTACCCTCTCAGCACTACCGCCAGACGCTGACATTTTGTAAATTTGAGGCGCTCCGCCTCTGTCGCTGACGAAATAAATCTGCTTACCATCTGGTGAATAAGCGGGTTCTGTATCAATACTGTTGGATTGGCTCAAGCGACGGGGCTCACCACCGGTGGCGTCAAGGGAAAATAACTGGGAACCCCCATCGCGACTCAGTGTCACGGCCAGTGATCGGCCATCTGGCGCCCAAGTGGGCGCACTGTTTGAGCCTTTGAAGTTAGCCAGTAGTCGACGCTTGCCAGAAACAATGTCGTGCGTGTAGATGACAGGTTTTCTGGATTCAAATGAAACATAGGCAAGTTGAGTCCCATTGGGGGACCAAGCAGGGGAAATAATAGGTTCAGGGCTGGCAAAAGCAGACTGCGCATTTTCACCATCCGCATCGGCAACCCAAAGCTGGTATCGCTGCGAAGCCTTTGTGACGTAGGAGATGCTGGTCGAGAAAACACCTTTTTCACCTGTTAATTTCTCATAGGCAAAATCGGCAATTCGATGCGCCGAAAGACGCAGATCAGCCTGCGTAACGGCATAGCTCTGACCTCCCAGGTCCTGGCCTTTGATAACGTCCCAAAGTCTAAATCGAACGTCAAAACGACCATCCGCCAAGCGGACAACACTCCCCGTTACCAAGGAATCTGCTCCTTTTTGCCGCCAAACAGACATGTCTGGCCGTGCCACTTCATCAAGGCCCGCTAAAAGCCCGTCAACGCCTCTGAACTGGCCGCTACGAACAAGATCAGCCTGTACGATTGAAGAGATTTTTTGAGGTGATGACTCCTCTCCGCGGAAGACAGCAACCGCAATGGGTAATTGATTCATCCCGATGCCAGACACATCGACGCGAAACTGGGCGAACGCGGGCAAACTAATGGTGCATACCAGAAGACACAATAAACAAAGCTTTTTCATCATTTCTTGATTATCCATATCTTTCTACATCGAATGATCCAAGGTCAGTCAGGCTCACGTTAATTGGGATCGAACCAAACTTAACCTTAAACTCCTCCACAGAGTACTGAACGCCCAATGAAATATCTTTTCAAATTAGACCGTAAATGAACCATATTTCCGTATACATCATTGCCTTCAACGAGGCTGAAAAAGTTGCATCGACCATCGAAAGTGTATTGTGGGCGGACGAAATCGTGCTCATTGACTCTTGGAGTACCGATGGAACACAAGAAATTGCAGCAAAACTTGGCGCCAAAATAGTTCAAGTCGAATTCAAAGGCTTCGGTGATTTACGCAACCAAGCATTGGCCGCTTGCTCACACGAATGGATATTTAGCCTCGATGCAGATGAGCGATGCACACCAGAAGTGGCAAAGGAGATCCGCGAAATAGCGAATTCAAAAACATCGCTGGATGCATATTGGTTGCCAAGACGAAATTTCTTTATGGGACAGTGGATCAAGCACTCTGGTTGGTACCCAAACTATCGACAGCCACAACTGTTTCGAAAGGGCTGCATGAGCTATGACCAAAAAGAGGTCCATGAAAACTACATTCTTCACTCCGACAAGCCCATTGGGCATATCAAGAATGCCATTTGGCAGTTCCCATTTAAGAACATGGGCGAAGTCTTGCACAAGGCAAATCGCTACTCAACACTAGGTGCTCAACGCATTTCGCAGCGTCCCGTTTCTATGCGAACAGCATTGACGCATGGCTTATGGGCGTTTGTGAAGCATTACATCTTCAAGCGCGGGTTCCTGGATGGCTGGGCAGGATTTGTTATTGCACTTCAGAGCTTTGAAAGCACATTTTACAGGTATGTGAAGGCGGTTGAGATTCAAAAAGGTGTTGAATGGAAGGCGCCAAAATAATCACTTCGTGCGAAGACTCCTTCATGACACTGAATAAAGATTAAGCACAGTTGAAAATATGAAACTCCTATTCCCCCTTTTGATAACTTAAACTCCATGAGTTCATTCACTAAAATTTTGATGATCAAGTCGCACAGCATGGGAATTGGTGATTTGCTGCGAAGTTCATCGGCTTGGCGTGCATTGAAAGATAAATGGCCTGAGGCGGAACTACACCTACTATTCCTCAGTAAACATCCAGGCTATGCGGTTGAAGAGTTAATTAAAAACCATCATTTGCTTAGTAGCGCCACCTTTTTAACGCTGCGCGAGGGAAGCCCCCATATTGCAGGAGTAAAAAAAGTCCCTCATGCAGAATTAAAAAATCAGGTTCGCGAATTGGCGAAACGAATTAATCCAGATTTAATAATTGATTTTGAAGCATCCGGAATAAGAACGAGCTTGCTTACTCGCGTTGCTGCAAAGGCATGTGCGGCTAAAACGGTGGGGGTTGCTCAGTTTCCAGGTCGAGGTCTTTTATATGACTTATCGTCGCCCAGTACGGCTTCTTTTGCAAATAAAAGAAGACTGACTCTACCAATGGACTACACGAATCGAGACTTTGTCGTACTGAGTACCCTCGGAATTGAGCGAGAAAATAGACCTATTGAATTAGAAGTATCAGAAATGGGGGCGTTGTATGCTGAGCAATTAAGAAAAAGATTGCCAGAAAATCTACCTATAGTGGGTCTGAACATCGGATGCGGAACACCTGATGCAATTCATAAAAGACCTGTCATGAAGAATTTGGTTGAATGTATTGGTAACGCAGTACAAAACTACCCGCATAGTCTCATATTGTCGGGCGCCGATTTTGAGCGTGACGTAAACCTTGAATTCATTTCTGCTTATGCTGCGAGATGGGGTGACGCATCTCATATTATTAACCTTGCAGGTGAAACCACAATGAATAAACTGAGCGGCCTGATTAATGTGTGTCAGCTATTTATTTCGACAGACTCAGGACCTTATCACATGGCTGTAGCAATGAAAAAACCAACCATCGTATGGTTTACATATGAAGAAGTGACATCATTCCATGAATATTCTTGGTGCAAGCGTTTGACCCAACCCACTCCAGATATTTTTTCAAAAGAAGTAAATCGGCTTCTAAACCTGGCTTGAAGCAGCGTTAAGAAAATAGTGGTTTTAAATATTATTTATCTATTCAGTCAATTTATTTATAAAATAAAAATGGCATTACACATTTACAAAATAAATTCATCTGCTAAGTTAATTTAACCATACATTTTTTTCGAATAGGCACCTCATTTACACCAAGTATTTTTAAAATATTTCTAATATAAATTTATTGGACCATTAAAAATATCAATTTCCATATATTTTTTATGAACAAATTTCGTGAATTTTTCTTACGTCTGAGTCGAATCTGGCCTTTCTTTCGCCCTAGCAAAGGAGCCATGGCTCTTGCACTTTGTGCGACCATAACTGCATCATTTACTGAGCCCTTGGTTCCTGCCTTACTACAACCTCTGCTTGATAAAGGATTTAAACAAGGCTCATTTAGCCTATGGATAGTTCCAGCTTCACTATTGTTGCTATTTGGCGTACGCGGTTTCGCAGGGTTTGTCGCCCAATATGCCTTGGCTAAATTTACTAACGCCGGTTTGTTAAATTTACGTCAAGCCATGTTTGAAAAAGTTCTGACGGCCAGACTGTCTTTGTTTTCAAATCAGTCTTCGAGCAGCTTAACGAATACGCTGGTGTATGAGGTTTTTAATGGCTCAGCCATGCTGACTCATGCCTTAATGAGTTTGGTTAGAGACTCGTTCACATTGCTAGCATTAGTTGGATATTTGTTTTATTTGAACTGGAAATTAACCTTGATCGTGGCTTGCCTTTTCCCGGCTGTTGCCTTTGTCATGCATGCCTTATCCTCCCGTTTGTACCGCTTAACAAAAGCCAGCCAAACCGCAACCGATGATTTGGCTTATGTGGTGGAAGAGAATGTGCTTGCTCACCGTGATATCAGGCTTCATGCAGCTCAACTAGTGCAGCTTGAACGGTTTAATGCACTAAGTGATTCACTTCGCCGTTTATCGATCAAGTCATCGGTGGCTTCTGCAGCGATGACACCCATGACGCAGATGCTGGCTGCCATAGCTTTATCGGCCGTGATTTCAATGGCCTTGATTCAAAGTGAAAGCAACAACAACTCAGTTGGTTCTTTTGTGGCGTTTGTGACTGCCATGCTGATGCTGGTGGGTCCGATAAAACACTTATCTGAAGTTGCAAGTCCAATCACCCGAGGATTAGCCGCTCTTGAACGGGGCATGGAACTTATTGAAACAACCGAAAGTGAATCCGAGGGTGATTTCTCCAAACAAAGAGCATCTGGTGAAATTCAGTTCATTGGGGCAACTGTTGATTTTGGTTCGGACTCATCGCCCGCAATTAGCGAACTGACCCTGTCAATTCACCCTGGTGAGACAGTCGCCTTGGTGGGGGCTTCAGGTGCTGGGAAAACAACCTTGGTGAACTTACTTCCACGCTTTATTGATCCGAGTGCAGGCCGAGTTGAATTGGACGGACATGATTTACGAGAATGGAAGCTAGACTCACTTCGAAATCAATTTGCAGTGGTAAGTCAGCATGTTGTGATGATTAATGGCACTATTGCCAGCAACGTGGCCTTGGGTCAAGATGTGAATAGGCAGAGGGTTGTCGATTGCCTTGCTTCTGCCAATCTTTCAAATTTCATATCGGACCTTCCAATCGGTATTGACACAGAAGTTGGCCACAATGCCATGCAACTCTCAGGCGGACAACGCCAGCGACTAGCCATTGCTCGAGCACTGTACAAAGATGCGCCAATTTTGATACTTGACGAAGCTACGTCCGCATTAGATACGGAATCTGAGCGCGCTGTCCAAGATGCACTTGAATGTCTGATGCGAAATAGAACGACATTGGTCATCGCACACCGACTCTCTACAGTTCACCATGCCAATCGCATTGTCGTTATGGATGCTGGGAAAGTCATTGAAATTGGTAGTCACTCAGAGCTAATGGAACTGGGCGGTCAATACGCTCGACTTTATCAACTAGGTTTAAGAGATGTTTCTAGCGATTCAATTTGAGAAGTAAATAGACTCTTGCCTTAGGGCAATGGCAGACCAAAGGTAGGAGCGAGCAAACGTCAGAGCCTTTGTAGACAGCGCATCTCCTACCTCTTTATTTTGCAAAACGGCGCTCAAAGCCAATACCAAAGCGCTTGTATCGCGAGGATTAGCTAGCAGCAAGGCGTTTACTTTGTCAGTTAATAATTGCGCTAGACCGCAATACTGGGCTCCACTGACCACAACAGGCAACCCATAAGCCATTGCCTCCAGGACGACCATAGCAAAGGTATCCTCCAATGTGGGATGAGCCAAGCAATTTGCGGCAAGGTAAGCATCGCGCACATCGTGAAGCGATCCGAGAAAAAACACAGACTCGTCTAAGCCTAACGCTTTAACAGCTTCTTTAAAAAAAGGTATTTGCGACCCATTTCCTACAACCGTGAGAAAAAAATTACTTGGTAATTTTTTTAACGCATCCAGCAACGTGGGAAGGCCTTTCTTCCGATAGTCGTTCCCAACAAACAAAATACATGTCCCCTCCAATGGCAGACCAAGTCGAAGCCGGGCCGCGCGTCTTTCTTCCTCACTGGCCGGTCCCGGTACACTTTTCACGCCTGGCGTGACCACTGTCATGGCCGACACCGCTTTAGGATAGGTCTCAGCCATGATGGCCCTCAAACTTGGCGAGGTCAGCACAATCGTTCGACCATCGCTTACGTCATAGCGCAATCGCTCCATGAACAAGTAGCTTAGCAAGCGGGGGCTCGTGACCACCTTGAGCCAGCGCAGGGCCAGTCGCAAGCCCGAACGGCCAGTAAACAGGTTGTATTTAATGGGCAGCACATGGACCGTTTGAACTTGCCCATGCCAAGTGTTTTCATGCGAATGAACCACATCAAAGCCTTGCCGGGTAGCCCACCAGGAGGTCACGGCAAACCAGATTTGGTTGATCCAGCGCGGCTTGCTAAAAGGTGTCCAAAGCTTGTGGTAGGTGACACCCGGCCATTGGTGCTCTATTTTTTGTGCAAAAACATGTATCTCATGACGTTGCGCCAACTCTTCCACCAAGGCGATGGAGTAACGCTCTGCACCACCACCGGTAGGTGAAAAATTGCGGTTGAGTACCGCAATCCGAAGTCGTTTAGTTGGTTTTTCGTCAACCATCATGACCGTCGCTTGTCTTCATAGGAGGTAAAAAGTTTGAGCCCAAAAGACAGCAAACTTGTTGTGCGGAGTACCGGAACTCTTGGCAGCTTCATCAAGTCTTCTCCTGCATGGCATCGTCTGCGCTGCGTGGTGGTGGCTGATTGAAATCCGGCACTTTTAACCATCGCGGCAGTCTCATCATTAAAGTCACCATAGGGGTAACAAAAATGGGGAACTGGTGTGTGCGTGATGGCTTCCAATTCAGCTTTGCTCAGCCCAATTTCATCTCGACAGACTGCGGCATCTGATTGTGTGAGATGAACATGGTGCCTTGTGTGCGCGCCCACCTCCTGCCCACCGTCGACCCATGCTTCAAGTTGGGCTGCGGTCATCAGCGGTGTTTGCGCAATGCCGATGTGGCGATCCCATTCATTGGTCTTCCCGAGCAGTTGACTCACGGCGTAGCAGGTCGATGAAAATCCATATTTCTGGAGAACAGGCAACGCATTCGTCAGGTTATTCAGGTAGCCATCGTCGAAGCTGATGCCGACCACCTTGCCTTGCAACTCCCCTCGCAAATAGGGTAACAAACTGGACAAAGACAAGCCCCGATAGCCCAACATGTTCAGAAAAGCCATTTGGCGTTTAAATGAACCAGGAGAAACGTACAGCCCGCGATAAGGTGCACCTTTAGGCGGCGCAAGCTCAATCTGGTGGTACGTCAGAATAGGTATAGGCGCTAAATTGGCCGTTTGAAAACTTGGCATAAAACTCAACGACAAGTGGTTTTAGAGCAAAATAATATCGTACTGCTCTTGCCCCATGGCGCTCTCACTTTGCAGCGACACGGGCTTTCCTATGAACTCGCTCAAGCCCGCCAAATGTTGGCTTTCTTCATCCAAGAACAATTCGATCACCTTGGGTGAAGCCACCACACGGAATTCACGGGGGTTGAACTGACGTGCTTCGCGCAAAATTTCACGGCAAATGTCATAGGTCACGCTACGGGCCGTTTTGACAATACCTTTACCCTCGCACATAGGACAAGGCTCACACAGCATGTGCGCCAGTGATTCACGGGTGCGCTTTCGCGTCATCTCAACGAGACCCAATTGAGAAAAACCACCTGCATTGGTTTTGACACGGTCGCGAAGCAACTGCTTCTTAAACTCGGTGAGCACTGAATTCCTATGGTCTTCACGCACCATGTCAATGAAATCGACAATGATGATGCCGCCCAGATTACGAAGTCGTAGCTGGCGAGCGATGGCCTGCGTAGCTTCCAGATTGGTTTTAAAGATGGTGTCGTCAAAGTTGCGCGCACCAACAAACCCCCCTGTATTCACATCCACCGTGGTTAGGGCTTCAGTCTGATCCACGATCAGATAGCCACCAGACTTCAAGTCAACCCGTCGCCCCAAGGCCTTGGCAATCTCTTCGTCTATCGAATACAAATCAAATATGGGGCGCTCGCCCTTGTACAGCTGCAACTTGCTCACAGCTGCTGGCATGAATTCGAGGCCAAAATTTTTCAGAGCTTCGAATTGTTCACGCGAATCAACCTTGATGGTTTGTGTGTTGTCCCCCACCAAGTCACGCAAAACCCGCTGCAGAAGATTTAAATCTTGGTGCAACATAGAAAGCGGTGGCAACCGAAGTGAAGCGCTCTTGATGCGTGCCCAAGCTTTACGAAGGTAAGCAATATCTTCTGCCAACTCCTCATCTGTTGCATCTTCCCCGTTGGTACGCAAGATGAATCCACCACCCTGTGCACCTGCCAGTACTTGCAACCGTGCTTTTAACTCATCACGTTGATGCTGAGGGATTTTTTGGGAAACACCCAGATGGTCATCCTGAGGCAAAAACACCAAAAGACGACCCGCAATACTTATTTGAGTAGAGAGCCGTGCGCCTTTGGTTCCAATTGGGTCTTTGATAACCTGCACCATCAAGGCTTGGCCTTCAAACACCTGTTTTTCAATTGGCACAATAGGCTGGGTGTTGCGCACCATACTGGGCATTTCGCCGTCAGGTTGACGGTGCCACACATCGGCCACATGCAAAAATGCAGCGCGTTCCAGACCAATGTCAATAAAGGCCGACTGCATACCCGGCAAGACGCGAGAAACCTTGCCCAAATACACATTACCGACCAAGCCGCGCTCCAGGGTACGCTCAACGTGCAACTCCTGAAGTGAGCCGTTTTCAATAATGGCGACACGGGTTTCCTGGGGCGACCAGTTGATCAAAATGTCTTCTTGCATGGTGCTGCGGGTTAAACCTTAAATCCAAAAGTGCTCAGTAATTGAGCGGTTTGAAACATAGGCAGACCCATAATGCCCGAGTATGAGCCACACATCTGTGAAATGTACGCCGCTGCCCTGCCCTGCACCGCGTAGGCTCCCGCTTTGCCCATCGGCTCTCCGCTTGCGACATAGGCTTTAACTTGAGAGGCACTCATCTCGGCAAAGGTCACACGCGATTCACATAAATCCTGTGCGCGCTTGCGTGAGGTCCCCATCGCCACCGCGGTCAATACCCGGTGCGTTTTGCCAGATAGCTGGCTCAACATGCGAACCGCATCGGCTGGACTCTCTGGCTTGCCCAAAATAATGCGCCCGAGGGCGACGGTGGTGTCTGAACAAAGAATCGGCGCTGGGGGCAAGCCTCTCTTTTTGAGACGATTCAAGGCAGCGTCGAGTTTGAGTTGCGTCACGCGTTGCACATAAGCTTTCGGCGCTTCGTTGGGCAAAACAACTTCCAGTGCTTCGGCATCTTCATCGGCATGCGGCAAAAGGAGCTCATGGCGCACACCCAACTGATCAAGCAACTGGCTTCGACGCGGGCTTTGCGACGCGAGATAAATAAACTTATTCACGGTGGTAGGGATGATTGGCGTTGATGGACCAGGCGCGGTAAAGTTGCTCAATCAGTACGACGCGTACCATGGCGTGGGGCAGCGTGAGGTCAGACAAGCGAATGCGTTCGTGAGCTGATTTTTTAAAAGCAGGGTCAAGCCCATCTGGCCCACCAATCACCAAAGCCACGTCATCGCTTTCAAGTTGCCAGTGCTGAAGCTTTTGGGCCAAGGCCACAGTGGTGAGGTTGGTGCCGCGCTCATCAAGAGCAACAATACGGCAGCCTTTGGGTATGGCGGCCTCAATTCGGGCCCGCTCGGCGGCGTACAAAGTCTCAAGCGACTTGGATGCACGCGGCTCGGTTTTGACAGCTTTAAGTTCTACTTTAAGCTCGAAAGGGAAACGCTTGGCATAGTCATCCCATGCTGTTTGAGCCCAATCGGGCACACGCTGACCAACGGCAACGATGATCAAGCGCATGAAAACCTTTATCAGGCTTTACGAACCACTGCTTTTTTAGCCGGTGCTTTTTTAGCAGCAGCAGGCTTTTTGGCAGCCAATTTAACGGGGTCGTTGATGGTGACCCGTTTGACCGCTATTTTTTGAGCAGGCACTTTCTTGGCTGCTACTTTGACAGTTGGCTTGGCTGCGGTCTTCGTCGCTGCAGGTGCTTTTCTTGCGGCCTTGACTGGCTCAAGTAAAGACACAGGCGCTTCTGGGGCCGGGAGCTTGGAGGCCGGTTTTTTGGCAGCCGGTTTAGCCGCTGATTTGGCCGCAGTTGACTTGGCGGCTGATGACTTGGAAGCCGTTGTTTTTTGCAACTGGGCTTTGGATGGGAAGGCTTCAGCCACGCCCTTCTTGGCAGCGTTGGAGCGGCGCAGAGTTTGCTCGGGCTCAGCACCCTTTTTCAAGGCTTTGACGGGTTCGTCTTCTTCTGCTTCTACAGACGCTGGCTTGGCAGAACCAAACTTCAAGCGCACTGGCTTCTCACCCCAGAGCTCTTCCAGGTTGTAGTAGGTGCGGAAGTTGGGTTGCATGACGTGAACTACGGCAGCACCGCAATCCACAATGATCCATTCGCCGTTGGTTTCACCTTCAACGCGGGGCTTGGGGAAACCGGCATCACGCACGGCATCGCGAACGCTTCCAGCAAGGGCCTTTGTTTGGCGGTTTGAGGTGCCAGAGGCAATAATGACGCGCTCAAAAAGAGCGGAGAGATGTTCTGTATCGAACACCTGAATATCTTGGGCTTTGACGTCTTCCAGACCATCAATGATGGCACGCTGGAGTTTTTGTACGTCTTTTTTTGCAACGGTAGAGTTTGTCATCGAGTAGTCTGGTAAAGGTGATGGTCTTCAATATAACGCGCAACCGGTTCGAAAACCAGCGGGGCAACGCTTAGGTGCGCAGCAATTCGAATCCGAATATCGGTTGCACTGACCGGTAAGGCGGGTATTTGCAGCCGCCTGAAACGTGATTTATACGCTTGGGGAGCTGTAAATCGGGGCCTGTCACCCCCAGAATCATCGCGCTCAGCTACGCAAATTATAGCAAGTCGCAAAATCTCTTCCCATTGATGCCAACTCGTCAGAGCTAAAGCCTGGTCTTCACCCATGACAAGAAACAGTTCAGCCCCTGAAAACTCGGCCTTTAGCTCGGTCAAGGTATCTACCGTGTAGGTCGGGCCTGAGCGATCAAGTTCCCGGGGATCGACGATCGCTTGGGGCAAGGTGGCAAAGGCCAACTTGGCCATGGCCAAGCGATGATCTGGGGCACTCAAGGTTCGTGATTTATGCCAGGCTTGCCCGGTTGGGAAAATACGAAGCGCATCCAACTCAAAAGCATCAATCGCCGCCCGAGCCAACTCAAAATGGGCCATATGAGGCGGGTCAAAGGCACCGCCAAACACGCCCAAGCGATGAATCATTGGAGGCGTAGTCACACCCAATCTTTGCGCACCAGAAAATTCTTGTACAAATCAGCCTCGGGCGAGCCTGTCTCTGGCACGTTTTGATAAGACCAGCTCACAAGCGGTGGCATCGACAACAAAATCGACTCGGTACGCCCCCCCGACTGCAAGCCAAAGTGCGTGCCGCGGTCCCAAACGAGATT
>Ga0114978_10002729_pt1 | contig 14529 bp, 15 predicted proteins | sample S_140212_EF_Meta_FD_87027 | JGI IMG/M metagenome (GOLD analysis project Ga0114978, IMG submission 87027) | Freshwater microbial communities from Lake Simoncouche, Canada to study carbon cycling - S_140212_EF_MetaG | ecosystem: Environmental > Aquatic > Freshwater > Lake | place: Lake... | reverse complement strand
TGTTTGATTTTTTATATAAATCCATTCATAATTTTGAATCAATTGATTTGTATAGAACTCGTAATTAGATAGTTGATTATCAGAAATTTTTGGTAATTTTCCAAGATACGGTTTATTAAATCCTATTAACATACTTGCCCAGTTAAATCCATTTAAACTAGTATCAGCATGTAGTAACCATTCTCTTTCTAATTTATTTTCAATTATATTTGATACTTTTTCTACAACATTTACTCGATCATATGATGACCAATAGTCTGTATCATTTCTATCTGATAATGTATAATGTGCTTCTACAAAATCTTTCGTTTCTTCTAGAAAATTTGACATAGCTTTAGAAAGTATCTTGCTAGAAAATGCAGTCCATCCGTTATGTTTATTATAAAGTTTAGAAATATTTCTAACTGTTACACATATAACGGTTATAGCCGTAGCTTCTAAAGGTTCAATAAAACTCTGACATAATCCATTACTTATAACATTCTTATAAGCCATGTGTTCTAATCTACCACTTTCAAATCTTATAGATTTTAAAGGCTCCCAATTAATATCTTTTTTATTCCAATAGTTACGTAGATGAGTGATTGCTTGATCCTCTGTTATGAAATCATTACTATACACATAACCTGAACCTTGTTGCTCCCAAGTAGGTGTCTCCCAAATCCAACCAAAAGGTTGAGCAGAACTTATAGTACTTGGTCTGTAAGAAGGTTGTTTTACTGGTCCCCAAACCGCAGAATTATTTTTTAATCCTTTATATTTTACAAATTTAGTAAATTTTCCGATGAGTAATTTTTTAAATCCAGTACAATCAATATATAAATCTGCTGTAATTTTTTTACCGCAAGTTAATTTTAATGATTTTATTCCAGTATCATCTATCTCTATATCTGTAACTGTATCTTTAATTTCTGTATATTTTTCTACCGGAATAGCTTGTCGTATACTATTACCAAATTCAAAAGCATTTAAATGATATGCATACCCAGGAAATCTATTAAAGTTATTTCTGTTTTCTTGAGAAAATGGACTCAATTTATTTTTTAATAAAAAATCACACCCGCCCTGACTTTGATTAAAAAAGTTTGTATCATATTCTTTTTTACCTTTTCTTTGTTGAGTTAAGAAATATTCAACAGAGCTGGTCTCTTTCATAAAAATATTTTTACCAAATTCAGATATTGGTGTTTCAAATGTTTGACCTGGCAATAAATCATCAAAAGAATGTAACCATCTGCTACCTTCACTATTAAAATTCATCATTTCAATACCATATTTAAATGATGCTTTTCCTGCTTTCATCCATTTATCTTCGTTAACACCAATAGTTTCAGTTATATGTTTTATAATCGGAGTTGTACTTTCTCCTACGCCAATAGGATCCACTTCTTCACTATATATGATAGTAAAATCTGCATCAATAGTTGAACTTAGATAACCTAAAGTAATCCACCCAGCTGTGCCGCCGCCGACTACAACAATTTTCTGTTTCATTACAATCCTAATTTAATCACATCTTCTGTAAAAATTTTACCATATATCTTAATGCTAGGGGTTAACCCTTCATTATATACTTCATGAGGTAGTGAGGTATTTACAAGATAAACCCATCCGTCATCTGGAATTTGAAGACGTTCACCATCAATGACCCAATAAGCATTAGGATTAGTGTAAAGAGCTATATGAAATCGAATCTTATCAGGCGCATCTTGATGCTTAATTAATACAGTACCTGGAGTTAAAATACTTACTAAAACTTTTTTTATTCTTGCCTGGTTTTCAATTTCTCTACAAATATCTAACAGATATCCATTAAAACATTCTCTAGGGCATAACTCGTTTAAATCTACCGCTTCTCTATATTCAACCTTTGTATTACTTCTTTCTGGAGGTACTGGACCTTTTACATTAGTAGGGTTCCAACATAAATTATACCAAGATGTATCTGGCATAAAGATATGTCCAGTTTTTCCTTCAGGGTCACTGGGATCTATCTCCCACATATAACTATGTTTTTCTTGGATAAATTTCCAGTCGCTGTAATTTTGTTCTAAATTTAAATACCACTCTCTTAGACGATTAATATCACACCGAAACCATCTTTTAATTTTCCATCCAAAATCAATCTGATCATAATCTCTGATATAATGTTTAAATCCTGAAATTCGATTTCCTTCGCGATCTATTAATTTAAAATTTGCGTCTTTAGCTAAAATCTTTTTTGTCATAATTTAAAATCCTGATTAATTAAATTCTCTACTTCACCCATTGGTATTTTAAATAAAAGATGTACTCGATCAGCACCACTCGCATTGTATGTTGAGTGTGTGCGTTTAGTATTCACTAAATACACTTTCCCTGCCTCAAGATTATACCGTTTATTATCAAATATAATCCATGAATTATCTGAAGTATGTACAGGAAAATGAACTCTTAAATGGACATCTTGATCAATATGCGGTAGAATAGAAGAATTTGGAGTATGGGCATTGAATACCAACTCTTCTACGTCATTAAACGTATCTAAAATCTTCTTACCAAATCCAAAAACCATCTTTGTTTGATTAGTTAATGCTGGTAATTTTTCCGATGTCGGTATAGAATGGTCTTTCTTTGTAGGCGGCGATGTTGGTCTATTAATATCCTTAAGATTTGTTTGTACACTGTAACCATAAATAGGATTAATTTCATCTAATATCCATTTTAAATGATTAAAATCCTGCGTAATAACATTATAATAGTCAACAAGTTCTTGATAATTAAATGTAATATTTGGTAATTCAAGTATATCAAAATTAAAAATACTAGAATCTAATACCCATCTCTTTTTTAGAATAAGATCGACATCATTTTTCTTTATTTTAAAAATAAGATGCACTCGATCAGTATTACCTAAATTATCAACTCCATGCTTTAATGAAGTATTAATTAAATATGCTTTTCCTTCTTTTAATAAAAACTTCTCATCTTCAAAATTAAAATAGCTATCATTATTAGTATGTATAGGAATATGAATTTTAAAAAATTCATCATTGTCAATATGTAAATTAATTACAGTACCCGGAGGATGTCCAGCTATTACTGTTTGTCTTACATTTGGAAAAGATTTAATTATTTTTCTAGAAAATCCAAATATAAGCTCAGTAGGAACATCAAAATTATTATCAGGATGAGTATTTTCATCTTTCTGTATATGATACGGCGGACATGGTATAGTTGGATCTTTAAAATTACTTTGTATGGCCCATCCGTATATATTTTCTACTTTATGATCTTTTATATCTATAGAATTGTTAACTACCCATTTAAGATGGTGGTATTTTTCTTTAACTGTTTCATAATAAGATTGAAGTTCTTCTATTGAAAATATTAAATTATCTAACTCTATAACTTTAAAATCATTCATGACTAAATTTCCATAATAAACTATATACATGTTTGTTATAATATTTAATTGTATTATTTTGTTCTTTATTCCTATATTCTCTTACAAATTTTTCAATAGCAGGGCTTCGAGATTTTCCTTTAGAACAATATATATACAATATTGAGTTGTTTGGAATAGTATCTATGAATTTTTTAATAGAAATCGCTTGTTCATTGCTACAAGCAATCGCATAAATTAATCTTTTTGTATTATTATACCATTCGACTAATTTTAATCCGGTCTTATCAATATCATCAAAATACAAATTTAAAACATTATTATGATTTTTTTTAAAAAAAGGAATAGAATATTTCCAACCTGTAGCATTGACGCAAATAAAATAACTATCAGTATAAGAATCAACGTTCTCATCCGTAAATAAAGTAAGATTAAATGTGTCTCTAGACGAAGTTATTATTTTAATAGTCATATAGATAATATTTCTATAATAGATAATTCGTCAATATCTGCCATTATGTTTGCCCTAATTGTCAATCCATTACTTGTAGAATGGGGAGTATGACTATTAATCAAATATATATTTCCAACTTCTAATTTATATTCTCTTTCATTGTTATCTCCCCAATAAAATTTTGACTCGTCCTTTGTTATTGGTATATGTATTCGAGCTATCATTCCATCTGTATGACTAGGTAATATTAGTCCAGGTAAGTGTTCAGTTATCCTAGAATTTCTCCAGTATTGTTTACCCCATGATTCTATTTGATTCTTAAATTCTCCAAATAGATATGGCTCTTGATATTTCCAACTTTTATAATTAATATCCTTATCTATTTGATTATTATTATCACAATACTGCTGTATCTCAGGAAATTGGGTTGGATCAGCAGCCCATATCGGTGGAAGAGGAATGTTTTTCTGTACAGGCCAAGTAAATACATACGAATTTATCAATTTTATATCTGCTCTTGTTTTGTCAAAAGCGTATTTTTCTTTATTTGTATAAAAAATATTGTTTAAGCTAGGTTTCAATAAATTTGAATTTTTTAAAAAATTAAATTTAAGATGATTTAAATTATTTGAAACTGCTTGATACCATTTAAAAATATCGCTAGAATCTATTTTTTTATTTAAAATAATAAGATCCCATTCATCGCTACGTATAAAATCTAAATCAATAGAGTTTAAATTATATCCTTTTATTAATTTACTATTCATTTGTTAATGCCAATACATTTTGCATTACAGATGGTTTAATCCTTGAAAGCAAGTGTATCTTGTAACCATCCAATGTATCGTTAGATGTTCCGTGCCAATCGGCTGTGTTAAGTATATAAGCTTTTCCAACTTTTAAATGATAACTTCTATCTCTTTCTTTTCCAAAATGAAACAATGCAGCATCATTAGAATATATCGGAATATGGAGCTTTAAATCCTTACTGTCTAAATGTTGTCTAATATACATTTTTGGATAATGAATTGTAATAACAGCTTTTCTCCAAGCATCATCTCCAGTTAAGTTAATTAAGTAATCTAAGTATCCTGTTCGGAATTTAGAAAGAACTTTACTTTCATTTTTAAAAATATTTGGATCTATTGTAGGATATTTTTCTTTATTTAATTGCTTAGTTGGGGGTAAAGGTTCGTATATTTCGTCTATCCATGCTAGCGTAATACCTTCAATTGGTCCACAATATTGACCACAATATCCATTTTCAACCATCTCTTTACTTGTTTCAGAATTTAATTTATCACTGTTATTATCAAAATTAAATTTAAGATGTTCAAAATCTATTATAAATTTATCATACCATTGTTGTAATTTCTCTATGTCAACATTATAATTAAGTTCAATAAGATCCCAATCGTTAGTTTCAAAGAGAAATTCATTTGTCAGTCTATGATTTTTTGGATCATAATCAGTTATAATTCTAGGATCCATAATCAGTTACTCCACTTATGTATAAAATTAAATACTTTAGGATATTTATTCAAACCATGAAACTGATAAAATTAAACAAAGAAAAACATAGAAGTGTATTTTTTAATGAAACACACTATATAAAAATATGGGGAGAAGTAACTCCTATTTGGATTAAAAATCACGTTAAAATATTAAAAATAATAGTTCCAGGATATGTTATTGATTATGGTAAAAATTGGATTTCCTATAATATAATCCCAGGAATTCCAGCAAGTAAATTTCCTCATAATTCAGAGTTTGTTGATCGTATATATAACTTTTGTTTAAATCAAATAGAATCAACCAAACCTTGGTATCACGGAGATTGGGCATTAAGTAATATTATAATTGACGGTGAGAATATGTATATGATAGATTGGGATAACTTAGATCAATATAACGAAGAAGAAGTATTTAATAAATTAAATGAAGACATGAAATCAGCGTTCGGAGAATTGTTTCAGATAACTTTGACACGCTAACTCTTTAGCTTGTATATCCCAATCGTTAATTCCATCATTAAACGGCGAGATAATCATATGAATTCTATTTTCTAATCCTGTATTTCTAACACAATGAACACTACCTAGATCCATCGTACGAAAATCTCCTTCTTTCCAAGGAACACATCCACCATTTTCTAAGACAAATTCTGCGCCCTTAGGCTGTGTAATAGCTAGATTAATTGGACCACATAAAAATTGACCAAAAGGATAATCTTTGTGTGGACTTGAACTACCTCCAGGATCTAGAATCATAAATCGTATTCTAACAAATTCTTTCAATGGATTATTTTCTTTTAACCATGCAACTGTTTTAGGAAAAAATTTACTAATATCTGTCCAATCAAGTTTAAAATCAGTAAAATCAAATCCATTTTCTTTATAATGTTCATGAGAATTAGTCATAATTGACGAATATCCATATAATGTTATCGATCGCCATCCTGGATGAGATCTATGAGGAATAGCTAAAAATGTTTTATTTTCTATTTCCTCTTTAATATCAGATACATCTGCATTTAGGTCTAATCTAAGACTTTTACATTTACTCTCATGCCGAATCCATTTAAAAAATGTTTCAGTATTATTTAAAAGATCATCTGGGGCTAATAACATATCCTTATTATGAACTATATCTTTGTTAATTTTAAAAAAATTTGTTACGTTTTGATCCATGGAAACACATTAAACCTTTCATCTATTACTTTATCAACTAGCTCAGAAGCTTTTACACAGCAGTAAGAAATTCCATCTGCTGATTTTATGCTTACATACCATTCAATTTTATCATTAGCTAATTGATTTATTAATTTATTTTGCATTTTTAATCTTAAATTTACATCATAAATTAAAGAATTTATAATATATATAAAACAATTACTAATAACAAAAAATCCTTTAGTTCCTTTACATTTACTTAAAAAATTATTAACTGCTTTTTCATTAAAAATATCAAGTTGAATAAATTGAGTTGTATTTTCTTTATGAACTCCGATACTTGCTAATGTTTTATGTAATGCTATAGGACTTATATCAATAATATAATGATTTTTACTAGTTAATCCAATATCTTTTGGATCGTTGTATATCATATTACCAGCAGCTAATGATACTAAACAATCAAATGTTCCAAATAATTCAGTAGGTACGTTAATTCTATTACCTGTGTTTTTTTCAAAATACACATTATAATTAAATATGTCATTTACTATATCTAGATCTTCAACTGTGTAAGGTATCTCTTTCTGTATAAAAATTTTACCAATTTCGTGATTTTCACCGTTATTGGAAGGAATATTTAAAAAATCAAATTCATATTCATTTATTATTTCCCCTACATTGTATTCTGCTACCCTACGTGCTAAATTATTTAAACTTTCATTTCCGTAGTCTTTATCTACAAAATGGAATTTTTTCATTTATAAATACCTCGAGGTATTTATAGATGGATCCATGGCTTAATGTAAAAATTGTTTGTAAAGATGAAGAAGGTACTACTACTGTTCCAAATATTATCGGCGATGATATTTCTAGTGGAAAATTAATCATTAGATCATCAAATAATAGCGAACTTTGTTATATCGACGGCGCATGTGGGGGAGATAGTCCAATTTTTATCGGATTAACGAAATCAAGAGGTAGTCAATCTAAAAAATTGCCTATTGAAGCTGGAGATATATTAGCTGGATTACAAGTATATGGAAGAACTAAATCTGGTAAAAGCTTAGGCTACAATCATAATGAAACTCCACTTTGTGGAAGTATTATGTTTAAAGTTGCTAACAACTATCAAACAGGTCTTCCTAATATTCCAACAGAACTATTAATTGTTACAGGAAATAATGATAATTTAGAAATTAAATTAATTGTAGATTCAAAAGGAAATCTTAAAATTTCAGGTAATATGGAAATAGGAGAATTAATTATTACAGATAAAGAAGTAACTCCAATACTCGGTAATCCAAAAAAATTTGTGAAGATCATTTATAATAATATCGAATATGGTATGCCGTTATATCAACTCTGATAACTGAGGCACAACATCTTTAAGATTTTGTCCTCTAGACTGATCTAAAAACTTTGTAAATTTAACAAATTCAGGTAAATTTTCCGATTTGTCATCTGCATACATAAAATTAAGTGTTGTTTGTAAAATCTCAATAGCATGAAGATTTCCTTCAAATTTATTAATCCAATCAGTATAACAATCTTTTATATTATCCTTAATATGGTTAGGAAGAACTTGTATATTTAAATGGTTAGGATTATGTAATAAATGAGTAATTATAATTGGAAATTGTTCAAGCGTATTAATACTTTTAAATTTACTTTCATTAATTTTCCACCACATAAATTCAGGAAGATGGAATACATTATAAACGGTGATTGTTAAATTTATAACGCTCATTATATTAGGATATATTAACGATAATTTATCTAATTTTTGAAGATTTTTTAATGTAGAATTCCATTTAATAGGATATCTTTGATATTCTAACACCTTTCCCATTCCATCAATACTAGCACTAATCCTAACTTGTTTAAAATTTTTCCATAATTCTAATAATTTTTCAGGTATCGATGAAAGATTTGTACTATATGCTAATACAATCTTATTAGCAACACCTTTATCGATACACATTTTTAAAAAATCTTCTTTTCTTTTAATTAAGAGAGGTTCGCCGCCAGCCATAAAAATATATTCTAAATTATTAATACTTTGTTCTAGTTGATTCCAAAATAATTCTGATAAATGCCAATCATACTTAGTAGTTGTTAGTCTACCCTTACTGTTCCTAACAAGCTTAATATATCCGTGATTGTCAAAAAATCCTTCTTCTCCAAAATATTCAGCCCATTCTTCATATAATGAATGACTAGAAGCAGGTCCACAAATTCTACATTTTAAATTACAAAAATTTCCAAATCTTAGATCTAAATATCTAGGGCCATAATTTACAGATCCATCCCCATTAGTAGTTGCTACTGCATCATCAAATGTAAATCTATCTTTCCATTGTTCTATTTCTCTTGTGCGAGCAGTACCAAGATTTGCTTCTTCTTCAATTCGACAAACCTTACACTCGTTAGGCCATTCTCCATTTAACATTTGAGTTCGTATGCGTTTTAATGTATCGCTGTTAAAAGATTGTTGAAGATTAGCGGACGCAGCATTAAATTCCACATTATCTTCTAAAGATACGCAACACACCTTAATGCTCCCATCACTATTAATCTGTTGATGGATCCACGGTCTTACACAAAATGTTTTACTCATATTATTCCTTTGAACAATATTTATAAGTTAAATATCTTATGAATAAATTTAAATATCTATATGACGACTATTTAATTCGTTCTGCTAATAGCATACAACATCCTCCATTTAGAACACATTTTATTGGACATCCGATGTTTGATAGGATCTTTAAAATGGAACAACCTATTGATGTACAAGACAAATTTCTAGAAGAATATACAAATTGGATTAAAAAAAGTAAACTTAATTCATTTACTGGACTCGATTATTTTCCAAATAAATTTATTAGCTTAGGCGTTACCCAGGCAATAGATGACTATATACTATTTTGTTTTAAGAAAAATCTTAAATTGAGAATGTTTAAGGGAGAATATCCATATGCTAGAGAATCATCAGATATTTTAAAGAATAACAAAGAAATCGATGATTTTAAATTATTACCAGGAGATGCTGTTTTAATATCATGCCCATTTAGTGCTACAGGAGATAAACATCCTAATTGGGATTGGTTAGTTGATGAATGTACTAGATTATCTATTCCAATATTTGTTGATTGTGCTTTTTTTGGTACATGTAGAGATATTGTTGTTGATTTTTCATTTGATTGTTTTGATACAATTTCTTTCAGTCCTACTAAAGGATTAAATTGTGGCAATTTTAGAACCGGTATATCTTTTACTAAACGTAAAGGAAAAGATTGTACATTGGATATATTACAACAATGGCATCACGGTATACATATGCATACAGCACTAGCTTTAGAGTTATTAAAAAAATACGGACCAGACACTATACCGGATACGTATACAGAAATACAAAAACAAGTATGTGACTACTATGGATTAACTCCAACTAAAACAATTCATTTAGCATTAGGTAATAATGAATGGAGTTATTTTAATAGAGATAATATATGCAATAGAATAGGAATTAAATTTCCAATCGGAGATTTAGCAAGAGGAGAAAAATTAAAATGACACCTCAAGCATTTAGCTATCCAACAGTTGGTCCTAATAATATCATATACTGCCCTCCTTACGGGTTAAAAGAATCTTTAGATTACATGATTTCTATCGATCCTCAAACTTATAAAATTGAAAAAATACCATTAATAACAAATAATTCTACAGAAAAATGGACTTTTGGTATAGTAGTTAATAATTCTATCTATTGGATACCTTATGGAGAAGAATCTATATTAGTTTATAACACAGAAAATAAATCTGTAAGTTATATACAATTAGATTGGCCAGAAAAATCAAGAGATACAAAAGGAAAATTTGTTCAAGGTCATGTCTACAAAAATAAAATTTATGCTCTACCGTATGGTGAAGATAAATCGTTTGATTTAGTATTAATAATAGATTTAGAAACGAATACAGCAATTCTTAAAGAATTGCCTATAATGTTAAACAATGATGCTAAAAAATGGCATCAAAGTGTCCTTCGAGAAAACATTATATACGCAGCACCTCGTGGAGCAAATAAACCATTTAATCTTGCTATAGAATATAATTGTAATAATCATAATGTAAATTATATAGATTTTAGTAAATTTTATAATGGATTTGAAAATACAATAATGAAATTTACAACTATAGGTATTTTAGATGATACAATCTATGCTATACCGTACGGGTATCATGATGATTTTGATTTTTTAATCCTTAATAAAAAAGGAGAATGGTCTTGTAAAAGACTTGACATTTTAGGTACTACAAGAAAATATTTTACTAATCTTAAAACTAAAAATGGCAAATTATATTGCCCGCCGGCAGGACATAATCCTAAATGGTGTGAATTTTTAATTATAGATAATACTGGATACAAAACTATTGATTTAAAAATACTATCAGAAACTAAAAAATATTTTACAGGAATTGAAAATAGCCAAGGAAAGGTCTATTATATTCCTCGTGGCGGTTGTATATGTGACCCTGATGCTTCTTTAAAATTAACCGGCGATTTAGCTGAAGTACTAGTAGTTAACACAAAGAATGACAGCTTTTACACCGTGAATATAAATGAATGCTTTACAGATAATACAACTATTGAAAAATATAACGCTTGCTGTATTATTAATGATATTATATTTGCTATGCCATATGGTGAAAGCGATACATTTCAGACTATATTAGTTTTTGACACGATACAGGATAAAATTATTAGGAAACTTGATTTAAATGACATATAAATCCTTTGAAGATTTTTATCGAGAAGCTGAAATACACCATTTAGTTGTTTGGGAAGATAATGGATCGTTAATTAGCCCACCTTTTTGTACAGATAATTGTAAAGATTATAGTAAGGTAATGATTTTAAAAGATAACTTAGAATTTATTAATGTCGATACCCCATTAGCTACTAGTAAATTTAACGCAATGGCTAAAGTAGATGAAAGTTTATGGTTTGTTCCTTACGGAATTTGGGATCAATTTAATGTTGTATTAGAAATTAAAAATAACAAACCAATTACACATTATATAAACAGCTCAAGTAAAGGTCAGTTCTATAACCTTGCTAGTAATGGAAGTAGTGCGTTTTCTGCACCTTTAGGTTACGATACAGTTAGCTTTGCGCTGTTTATTAAAAACGGTATAATAAAACAAATTCCTATGCCAAATACTGGAGAACTTAAAAAACATATGGGAGTTGTGTTTCATAACGGATATTATTGGAGTCCACCTAGAGGGGAAAGTTATGATTATAATCAAATTTTAAAATTTAATCCTGATACTGAAGAATTAAATTTTATTAAAACAGATATTCCAAAATCGAGAAGAAAGTATAGTGATTTTATTATTGCAGGGGACAAGTTATTTGCTTTACCGTTAGGAAGAGATTTTGAATTAAAACATATGCTAATAGTTGATACATTAACAGATCTTGTGGAATTAGTCGAACTTAACGTTCCAAGATTTGTTAAGAAATATAATGCTGGAGTTTTATTAGAAGATACAATTATCGCAATGCCTTATGGACACAAAGACGATAAAGAAAATAATTATGGTCTTTTGTTTAACACAACGACATACAAACATTCTACATTCGATATAGGACAAGAATTTGGTGGAAAGTATAGATTTAGAAGTGGTATTGAATTTAATAATCTTGCTGTTTTTTTTCCTACAGGATCACCAAATATAGAAATTATTGCTATAGATATAACCGGAAATATTATATGGAAAAAATTATTTAATGAATATATTTTTGGTAGACCTATTGTATATAATAATCAAGCAACTACCATTGCATATCATATCAAAACTAAAAAACATTATCTGTTTTCACTAACAAAAAACTTTGAAACTAAATTTACTATGTTATTTTAATTATTTTTTTTCTAAGATAGATATCACTTAGACAATTACAACTTTCCTTATTACAAAGTTGCGGAGCAGACGGCAACATGAAATCTCGTATGGTTCCAATAATTCCACCAACCTGACAATCAGCTTTGTATATATTTCCTTCAAAACTAATGTTAATCTGATCAATACCAGACCAGCACATCCATCCATTATATTTGTTTATTCCTTGTAAGATTAAATCGTTGGCTGAAATTTCTGTACTATCTAATAATATTGATCCTCTGTGGATCTTAATATCGTCTAGTTTTCTAAAATAAGGCCATTTTTTAATCTGTTCTTTCTGTTCTATTGAATAAGAAACTAGACGATTAGTCATTAGAGTTTTATCTAAAATTAATTTTGGCCATATAGCCATACTGCTATTGTTATAAAGATAGTCTGCTAAAGAAACCATTTCGTCAAATCTGTCAGGATCAATCATTAAATTAACAGCAACAGGACAATCCATAACTTTGCTTATTTCAATAAAATGATCTTTATTAGCATATTCTGGATGATAACTTAAAATCACTCCATCGGTTAGTTGATTTATTGTTTTGAAATATGTAATATCTCTACTACCATTTGTTAAATAACTAAAACTATTACCATATAATTTAACACATTCGGCAAAGTCTATAAAATGTTTCCAATATGTTGGTTCTCCGCCACTAATCCTAAAACAAATATCTTTTTCTGGTAGTAGTTCGTTAATTTTTTTAACAAATGCTTTAACTTCATTGACATCAGGCCAACCTGAACTACCATCATGGAACATGCTTGAACAATAAGAACAACGGTAGTTACATTTATTACTAATGTCCCAAGTAATTAAAAACCAATTTTCTTTATCAGAGTTCTTATATTTTATTTCCATTAATTCATTGTATTTTTCATAATTAACTCAAATGTTCTTTGATTTAACTTTACAGTGAGCACTAAACAATAGAGATTGTCACTAAAACTAAAAACACTATGATCTAGTTGTGTATTAACAAAATAGGTCCATCCTGATTCTGGATATATTAATTTTCCGTCAACAATTTGAGCATAATTTTCTGGACTACATCTTCCAAATACAGTTAATAATCTAAAATATTCCGGACTTGTACCAACAAAATCTCGATGAGGAGGAAAAAACCCTCCCTTATCAACACGAAGAATATGTACTCTTCCTATATCAGGAGCAAAAATATCAACTAATTTTTTAAAATCAGTAGCATAATATACCGATGTCGGAGTTGTAAAATTTTCTTCTTTCATCTCAACAGAATGATATTTCTGCATATAACCAAAACTATTAAGATGATAATTATCCATAATATCACCACTATGACTAGTTACTGGTAGCCCCCATCGATTATTTGTTGAGTCTTTTTTAACATTGTACGGACACCAATTATCTTTAAATTTTTCTAATTGTTTTTCAACAGCATAGGAATCTACATTCCATTTAGTTTTAACGTAATTACCCATTCCAAGTAGACCGTTCCATAGGACTGATCTTTCTATTTCTTCTTGTGTCATATTTTTAACTCCGAAAATATCTTTCTAAAATCCGTTTTTCTAATCTTATCACAATTTTCTAAATATTCAATCGTCTGTGGTAATTTAAAACTCATATCTTCAGACATCATATATTTTATCAATGATTGCCATCTTTTTTTACCATATTGAGATTTTTCAAATTCTGGAGTAGAATACTTATTTAAAAAATTATTAATTTTATCTGTTGCTAGTTCTTTCATCTGGAGAGGCAATGCTCTGATATTTAAATAACCCGGAAATGTTACTAAATGCATTGTAACAATGCCGCCACCAAACGGTGCTAAATTAATTTTCTTAAAACCTGCATTAATTTTCCATTCTGCTAACTCATCCAAATACAATATATTAAGCATTTGAACAGCAGTTGCTATATTAACTGTAACATGAGGCTCTGTTTCGTCTAGTCTTTTAATACTATTTTGAATTTGTTCCCATGTACTAGGAAATCTGATGTATTCATTTTTTTCTCCAAACGCATCAATACTTAAATTGTACCTAACTTCTTTAAAATGACTCCA
>Ga0114978_10002728_pt1 | contig 14529 bp, 11 predicted proteins | sample S_140212_EF_Meta_FD_87027 | JGI IMG/M metagenome (GOLD analysis project Ga0114978, IMG submission 87027) | Freshwater microbial communities from Lake Simoncouche, Canada to study carbon cycling - S_140212_EF_MetaG | ecosystem: Environmental > Aquatic > Freshwater > Lake | place: Lake... | reverse complement strand
CTCAACCTCGTCACCATGTTCGGCTTGCTCATTGTTGTTGGCATGCTCGCCGACGACGCCATCGTGGTTGCCGACATCATCATTCAACGCAGCTCCAACGGCGAGGATCCCGAGAAAGCGGCGATTGAGGGCACCAAGAGCGTGTTCTGGCCGATTCTCGCCAACGCCTGCACCATCATCCTTGCGTTTCTGCCGCTGGCTTACATCGCGGGTCGCATGGGCGATCTGCTGTCGGCGTTGCCGATCGTGGCCGGGGTCGCGCTTGGCTCAAGCGTCGTCGAGACCATGGTCATCTTGCCCGCGCACATGTCGCATTCGATCCACGGCATGCGCAAGCGCCGCGCTGGACATTTTCTTTCACGCACATGGGGGCGCTTCGAGGATTGGCGCGAGAGCGTTGTCGTGCCGCAGACCCAGCGCGCCTACACCAGCGTTGCCCAATACTGCGTTGATCACCGCTATGCAGTGACCAGCCTCACCATCGGCGTGCTCATCGCCAGCCTCGGCATGATCGCTGGTGGACGGCTGCCCTTCGTGTTCCTGCCCGCCGAGGACACCGAGACCGTCATCGTCGACATCCGCCTGCCCATCGGCTCGACGCAGTCGGCAACCGCGGCCGTGGTGGCGCGCTTCGAACGCGCGCTGCAGGAACCCGCGGAAATCAGCGGCTTTTCTTCGATCCTCGGCCAAAGCACCAACTTCGAAACCGGTCAGCCCGACGCCAGCGCCGCGCACATCGCGCAGATTTTTGTCGAACTCACGCCCGTCGAAACTCGCACCCGCGACTCGGGCACGGTCATGAACGAAGTGCGCGCGGCCTTGGGCAATGTCGATGAGGCGGAGAGCGTCACCTTCTCGGAGATTTCTGGCGGTCCCGCCGGCGCCGACATCACTTACCAGATTCGTTGCGCCGATCCAGAAACGGCGCGCGCGGCGGCGTCGCGACTCAAGATCGCCCTCGCGCGATTCGAGGGCGTTTACTCGATCAACGACGATGATTTCAGCACGCAGCGCGAACTGCGGGTGACGCTGCGCGAGGGCGCGGCGGCGATGGGGCTGAACTCCGCCGATGTCGCGCGTCAGGTGCGCGGAATTCTCTTCGGCCTCGACGCGCACACCTACAGCGCCGATCGCGAAGACATCGATGTGCGCGTGCGCCTCGACGAGGCCTCGCGCGCGCGCATCGACTCGATCACCGATCTCTGGATCGCCACGCCCACCGGCGGTCGCGTGCCGCTTTCCGAAGTCGCCGATGTGACCGAGGACAACGCCTACGCCGCCGTGAAGCGCGTCGATCGCGAACGCGCCATCACCGTCACCGCCGACTGCGGCGCCGGCACGATTCCCGAAGACATCACGCGCGCGCTCGTAACCGACCTCGAAGCGATCCGTCGCGATCTCGTCGGCGTTGATGTGCGCGAAGCCGGTCGACAGAAGGATCTCACCGATGCGTTCAGCTCGCTTCCGTACGCGTTTCTCGCGGCTTTGGCCATGATTTATGTGGTGCTCGCGTGGTTGTTCGGAACCTATTCGCAGCCGCTGGCGGTCATGATCGCCATTCCATTCGGACTCATCGGCGTGGTGTGGGGCCACTTGCTCATGGGCTATCAGCTCACATTTCTATCGCTGATCGGTACGGTCGCGCTCTCGGGCATCGTGGTGAACAACTCGCTGATCCTGGTTGAGTTCGCCAACGAACGCATGCGCGCTGGCGAGGATCTGCGCGCGGCGTTGGTCAACTCCGGCGCGCTGCGTCTGCGCCCGATCCTGCTCACCACCGGCACGACGATCTTTGGAATCCTGCCACTGCTGCTCGAGCGATCGTTCCAGGCGCGCTTCCTGATCCCGATGGGAATATCTATTGCCGCCGGGCTGCTGTCCGCCACCGTGCTCACGCTGTTGATTCTGCCAGCGAACCTCATGATCATCGACGACATTCGTCGCGGTCTGCGCGTCTTGTGGGGATCGGCCGATGACGACGGTGCGCTACACTCGCGACCATGAAGAACTCCAAGGAATTGCCGAAGGATTGCGTTGTTGTTGGTGTCGACCTCGGCGCTACCAACATGCAGATCGGCGTTGTGAACGCCGAGGGAAAGATCATCGGCCGCTGCAAGCGCAAGACTAAGGCGAGCGAAGGACGCGACACGGTGATCCGTCGCCTGGTTGAAGGCATCGAGCGCGCGCTGGTTGATGCGAGCATTCCGCGCGAGCGACTCTTCAGCGTCGGCGTTGGCGCGCCGAGTGCGGTCGACTTCGACAATGGAATCGTTCTCAAGGCAGGAAATCTGGGTTGGGAAGATGTGCCGCTGCGCGACATGCTCGCCAAGGAGCTGCGCTGTCCGGTCGCGCTCGACAACGATGTCAATGTGGCCGCCTGGGGCGAGGCGCAACTCGGCGCCGCGCGCGGCAAGCCCGACACGCTGGCGGTCTGGGTTGGAACCGGATTGGGCGCGGGGCTCATCCTCGGTGGAAAGCTCTGGCGCGGCCCTCGGCACACCGCCGGCGAGATCGGTCAGGTCGTGCTGTTTCCCGGAGGCCAGCCGGGCATGATGACCGTTGAGGACATTTGCTCGCGCACCGGCATCGTCAATGCCATCAAGCGGCTCATGCCCATGTACCCCGAAAGCGCGCTGCACCGCCTTCTTGCCGAGAAGACCGACGAGTCGGGCGCGGTGGGAACGATCGGATCGGCGACGCTGGCGCGGGCGTTGGAGAAGAACGACGAGCTCGCGCACAAGGTCATCGACCGCAGCGCCGAGTTTCTTGGCGTCGCCATCGCCAACATCGTCACCATGCTTTCCATCGAGTGCGTCGTCCTCGGCGGCGGCGTGACCGAGGCGCTGGGCGAGGCGTATGTTTCGCGGGTACGCCGCGGCTTCGAGCGCAATGTGTTTCCCAACACACTTCGCAAGACGGAGATTCTTGCCAGCACGCTCAACGATGATGCGGGCGTGTTGGGCGCGGCGATGTTGGCGATCGCGTGAAGCGAGGCGTAGCGTTTCCATCGTCGCGCCGCCATTGGCACTAGACTTCCGCCCATGCCGCTTCCTCTTGCTGAAATCGTCCAGGCCCTCGGCCAGATCGCGCCGCTGCATCTTGCCGAGCCGTGGGACAAGGTCGGGCTGCTCGTCGAGGGTGACGGCCGCGCCATCGGCCGCGTGCTGCTCACGATCGATGTCACGCCCGAGGTGCTGGCCGAGGCCAAGAAGCTGCGCGTGGATCTCATCGTTGGCTACCACCCGTTGCTCTTCAAGCCGCTCGATCGTCTTGACGGTGCGACTTGGCAGGGCCGAGTGGCCATCGACGCGGTGCGCGCGGGCATCGCCATTTACTCGCCGCACACCGCCCTCGATGCCGTCGCCGGTGGCGTGAACGATTGGCTCGTCGAGTGCGTCGCGGGCGGCGCGAACACCGCGACCGATGTCCGCGCTCTCCAAGGCGCCGCCGCGCGCGGCAGCAACACCCACAAGATCGTCACCTTCGTTCCCGAGTCGGCGCTCGAGCAGGTGCGGACCTCGCTTGCCGAATCCAAGGCTGGCCAGATCGGCGCCTATTCACACTGTTCGTTCTCGAGCCGCGGCGAAGGCACTTTCTTTGGCGGCGAGGGAAGCCGTCCCGCCGTGGGGAGCGCCGGCCACCTTGAGCGCATCCCCGAGATGCGCCTGGAGATGAGCTTTCACAAGCGCGACCTTCTGGCGATCGTCGCCGCCCTCCGCGCCGCGCATCCCTACGAGGAGCCCGCCTTCGACATCTTCCCGCTCGAGGCCCCGCCGGCCGATCCGCGCGTAGGTGCGGGCAGGGTCGCGCGGCTTGCGCTTGCGGCGAATTCCCAGGAAATCGCCGCTCGGCTCGAACTGGCTCTCGGATGTAGCCGATTCGAAAGGACGAGGCGAAACCCCGCAATCACACGCAGCCACAAGCTCTTTGCGGTCTGCGCGGGAAGTGGGGCGAGTCTCCTCGAAACGGCCGCTACCCAAGGCGCGACCGTCTTCGTCACTGGCGAGCTGTCGCACCATGATGTGCTCCGCGCGCATGCTCTTGGCCTCGAGGTTCTTCTCGCTGGCCACACCAATACTGAACGCGGGTATCTCCCGCGCCTTGCGGCTGCACTACAGGTTGCGGCGCCGAGCATCGACTGCGTTTTGGCAACCGCGGACGCCGACCCGCTGGTTCGCTGATCGCTCGACGCATTCGTGCAAACACACACGAACTTCTCAGACCCCTGTTGAAAGATCCGTCTTTGGCGGTGACTATCTCCATGTTCGGTTCGGAGGTGTCTCTCACCTCATCGTAGTTCCAGCCATAGGAGGGCTTGTATGCTGAACGAGAACGGCACGGACGCTGTCTTGGGTACCACTCCCGAGCAACGCAACGCATCGCTTCGCGCGAGTGCGACCGCACGCAGGCACTTCGTCCTCGACACGAATGTCCTGCTTCACAACTCGCAATCGATCTTCAAGTTCGCCGAGCACGAGGTAGTCATTCCTCTGGCGGTGATCGAAGAGCTCGACACTTTCAAGAAAAACAACGACGAAACAGGGCGAAACGCGCGCGCCGTCACTCGGGCGCTCGACCGCCTGCGCGCGCAAGGCGCTCTCTTTGAGGGTGTGGTTTGGAACGAGCAGGGCGGCTCGATCCGCATTGCCCGTTGCGCGCCCAGCAAGGAGTTCGTCCGCGAGTTCGCGCTCGATCTCGACAAGGCCGACAATCGAATCCTCGCCGTTGCCTCCGAGCTTCACGCCTCGGGTGCACGCACCGTCTTCATTTCTAAGGACATCAACGCGCGGGTCAAGAGCGACGCGCTCGGCATTCCCGCCGAGGATTTCGAGCATGACCATGTCTCGTCCGACTTCCTCCACGCGGGATATATCGTGGCCAAAGTGCCGGGCGAGATCATCGACGAGCTCTACGACGAGCGGCAACTGCGCATCGAGCGACTCGCCGAGTACACCGCCCGCACTCCCGACGGCGTGCACGAAGTGGCGATCGAAGCGGTCGCCAATCAATTCGTGCTCCTGATCGACGAACTCGACGACCACCACACGGGCCTTGCGCGCATCCTGGCCGACACGGGATCCGCGATCCCAGTCACCGGACCGCGCAAGCCCGTCTACGGAATCATGGGACGCAATGTGCAGCAGACGATGGCGCTCGAGCTTCTGCTCGACGACGATGTAAAAATCGTCACGCTGACCGGCCCCGCCGGCACGGGCAAAACGCTGCTGGCGCTTGCGGCAGGTCTCCATAAGACCCTAAAGGAAGAGCGTTTCGACAAGCTCCTCACCGCGCGCCCGATCATGCCCCTCGGCCGCGACATCGGCTACCTCCCCGGCGACAAGGACGAGAAGCTGTCGATGTGGATGCAGCCCATCTTCGACAACATCTCATACCTACTCTCGACCCGCGGCAGCCATGCCGACGAGCGCCCCGAAAGCCGCACCGCCGAGCAGCGCCTCGACCAACTGATGGCCACGGGCCGCGTGGTCATGGAGCCGCTCACCTACATCCGTGGCCGTTCGATTCCGCACCAGTTCATGATCGTGGACGAGGCGCAAAACCTCTCGCCCCACGAGATCAAGACCATCGTGTCGCGCGTGGGCGACGGCACCAAGATCGTGCTCTGCGGCGACATCCTGCAGATCGACAATCCCTATCTTGACGCGCAATCGAACGGCCTGGCGCACTGCATTGAGCGCATGAAAGGCCAGCGCATCGCCGGACATGTGTCGCTGTCGAAGACCGAGCGTTCAAATCTTGCAAGTCTTGCTGCAGAAATCCTATGAATTTGCGCGCGCGTTGGTTATAGTCTTACTAATCCCCGCGCTGTGATGGGGTTGATGCAGGACTATTGAGGCGCTCCACGCGCCCAACAGCACACGTGGAACCGCCAGCAGCTGCAAGGCTGTAGGCGGAAAGGAAGCGCCAGCGCTCTCGGTTTCCGAGAGCGCTGGCGTCTTTTTAGTCACTCAACAATCATGAGCGATCATTCATAAATGAAGATCGTCCGCAAGTAGCGCTTACTTGCGATCGCCGAACATCGCCGCGAGGCGGAACGCGAGCTTGAGCGCTTCGAGATACACCCACGCGAGTGTGACGATGAGTCCAAACGCGAGCATCCACTCCATGGCCTTGGGCGCGCCCGCGGCGACGGCCTCGTCGATTTGCGCGAGATCAACCAACAGCCAGAGCGAGGCGAGCAGCAGGATCGCGGCGTTGATGCCGAGGCCGATCCAAGCCGCACTTCCGCCGCCAAACGCGCCAGAAAGGCTCAGCCACGGCAGCGAAACTCCGAACAGGCTCACAACGAAAGCGGCGAGCATCGCGATGCCCAGGCCCATAGTCATGACCATGATCACCGACTGAAACCGAGGTCCCGCGCGGATGATGTTGAAGGAGTGCAGCGCGAGCATCGCCGTCATCAAACTGCCAGTGATGATGAACGCCTGCAGCGCGAGACCGCCAGGAACGGCGATCTGCCGCGCAGCGAGCATATTTTCCAGCATCAAGCTCAGGCAGCCGAGGAACAGGCCCTGCGTGATTGAATACACCGGCGCGCACACGATCGCGGCGGCGGGCTTGGCCATCATCACAAAGAAGAGCACGAGCGAGACGACCAGCGATGCGATCATGCTGATCATGAACAGCGGCGGGTAGGTCTGCGCGATCGAGTATCCGATCGCACCGGCGGCGACGGCGAGAATCGTGCAGAAGCCAGTCTTGGCGAGCACGCCTTGCACAGTGGCGGTGTCGGTGCGAACGGCGCCCGGCATCTGCAAGACGCGGCCGAGATGTTGGTCGGAGAGAACGGGGTTGGAAGAGGTGAGCATGGACATGATGCGAGTATAGATCGGCAAATCGACTCGGTCTTGTCGAGTCGCGGGGGGCTTTCACGCGCGGCGGGTGTCACGCGATGCCGAGCACGGACTGGCAGTTGCGCAACGCGCGCGCGCGGCGGACCGAGGCCTCGACCAAGCGAGAGAGGTCGCGTCGACGCAGCGTTTCGATGAGCGTTCCCGCGGCGGCGAGGTTGGCGGCGAGGGTGTCGGCGGCGGTGCGCAGGCGCAGTTCGTGGTCGGCTCCGGTGGCGAGGCCGTCCCAGGAAGCGATGATGGCCAAGGCGTCTTCGGCCAGAGCGAGGGTCTTCACCAGCTTCTCGTCGGTCGGCCGGCCGGTGTAGCCGAGGTTGGTCAGGGCGAGACGGACCCCGGCGTCCTCAAGGCGCAGTTCGTTGACCGCTGCCATCTTCGGCTTTGAGTGTTCGGCGCCGGGCGGAAGCGCGATGTTCTTGTCGGCGATGCGCGCGGCCCATTCGGGAAGCGGGGCGGCAGCGCTTTCGATGCCAAACTCACGCAAAGTCGACTGCGCGCGCGTGCGGATGCGCGCGTGCGCAGCGCCTACACCAGCAATTGCGCCCTCGCGCGCGAGCTGACTGTCGAGCACGCCCTTCAGCTTGCGGCCGTTGGCCTCGGCAACGGCCAGGCAATGCGGGCAGATATCCTCGTCGATCCGCTTCAGACACCGTGTGCAGAAGTTCCGCCAATTCGGCTGTGTGCAACGACATCCACCCTCCGAACCCCGCGCTCGTTCAGCGCCGCATCCCTCGCAGCGTTCCGATACCCGAGCGCAAAGGATCTCGCGTCCTAAGGCAGCGCGCGGATCGAGGGCTGGTTCTGAACTTGGGTTTGATGAGTCGAATGCGGTCATGGGTGGCGTGGATCGAAGAGGATAGTGCGGCGCAAGCGTGCGCGAAAGCAGCTGCGTGACGCATGTCCCGTTTGACCGCGCGGATTGTGATCGGCTGGTCAATCCAGTACTGTTCGTACTTGCAGGGGACATTGACTATGGCTCGGGATGAGACCCCACCCAACCCCCGTGGCCACGTTCTCCGAGGTCACGTTCTCCGAGGCCACGTTCTCCGAGGCCGCTGCGGCGAGGCTGATGCCGATGTTTGGATCGAAGTCCGAACGATCGCCCGAGCCACAGCCGGATCCTCCAAATCCCGATTCACTAGGTTCGCCACCTGAGTTCGAATCTCGGTGCCATTGCGAATCGCCGTCGGTGAGCAATGTCGTTTCTACTTCGGATTCCGGCTTCGTTGCAACAGTCAGTCCTGACGCGCCGGAGTCGGGCACCAGATCTGAGCAGTAAACGATCGCGCCAAAAAGCACGCACAGTGCTGCGATCAAGTCTACTTCAACGCCCATACCTTCTTGCTGAATTCATCGTAGTTTGTAACCTTGTTGCGCTCAAATCCATCGCGCAGTCCATCAAAAATCGGCTGTTGGGCCTTGGTGCGAACCACATCGGGGTGCTCCGGATTTTTGGCGATCTTCTCGATGCTCGTTGCCGCGGTGCGCAGGGAAGACATATTCGCCTTCATTTCGCGCTGCAGCCGCTCGGTCGCGAGGTTGGTTTCCTTATGGCGCGTGTTGTCGGATCCGTCGACCCAAACATCGTGGAGGTTCTTGTTTTCGCCGGTCCAGACGCCGACCTCACCACGGTAGTACTTGTCAAACTCCTTCAGCGATGCTTGAAGCTCGGCAAGCTCGGTGGCGTATTTCTTGAGGTATGGGACAAGCTTTGCAGCGATCTCCGCATCGAGGTTCGGCGGTGCTGCTGCGGGAGTTGGGCTGGCAGCAGGGCTCCCGACTGGAGCTCTAGGCGCAGCGGGGGGCGCTTTGCCAGCAGGGCTCCCGATTGGAGCTCCAGGCGCACCGGACTTTCCTGGCGCTCCGCTGGCAAGTGGCGCCAGCGTTCGCTTCTTCATCGTGCCCGACGCGATGGCCGTGACCGCCTCCTCGATCGTTTCAAACTCATACACGCTCACCGCGACCCGATTGAGCGTGGTGGCGTCGATCTCCAATGGCAATCCCGCTTGGGCGAGCTTCACGGCGCCTAAACCGTCTTGTTTGAATCCACTCTTCGGACTCCAGCTCAGCGCAGAGGTTGGCTTCAAAAACCGCTCGGCAAGCATGAGGTCGATGCGCCCGAGTTTGCCCAGTTTGGCCGTGATTTCTTCGCGACGCGAATTGCTCGTGCACCATGGCGCCGTCGCGCCTTCGAGCTCCGCTTTCTTGATCAGCGCAATTCCATTGCACGACATCGCAACGATCGCGGCGCCGTCTTTGGTACCAGCCTCTAAGCGCGGGCACACGGCGAACACGAGGCTTCCCGCGCTCTGTAAATCGTCGATGGTTGCCAGCAACGCGCTCGTTGCCTCAGCATCGAGCGTGGAACGATCCACCACAAGTATGTGCGGACCGCCAGCGCTCTTCGCGAGCAGGAGTTCCTTCACGGCGGCCAATTCGCCCGAGAGTTTGATTTGCGTCTGAGCATGAGCGCTCAGTGCTAACAAGAAAGCAGCCGCCCCAGTGAGAAGCGAGAGAGCGGTGTGACTCGTCTGGTTGTTGGGGCGGCGTGGGCCGATGGTTCGAATCTGTGTCAAAGAGATGTCCTCCAACACTGACATGCGTCAAGTATCAGAGGAAACGCACAAGTGGTTAGCTAGAAATTTCCTCTGCCACCCGCACAGCTTCACTCGCGCAACGGGCGCAGCCATCGGCTCCGACGACCTGCCAGAGGTCGGGAATCATTGCAAACGGCCCTCCGCCCACCATGATCGCGAGGTGGCCGTTGGCCGAAGCCTCGCGGAGCGCACTGACGGCGTTGGCCATGGAACGAACCGCGAGCCCCGTGCTCGCCGACAGTGCAACCAAGTCGAACTGAGGGGTGCCGACTTCATCAACGGCGTGGGCAACAAGGTCGCCCGTGGGCATGTTTGCGCCCAAACACTCGACCTGCCAGCCTTCGCTTTCGAGCAGGTCGGCAACCATGCGAATGCCGACATCATGCAGATCGCCGCCGACGCTGGTTGCCAACGCGCGCTTGCCGTTTGGCGTCGCGCGCGGCAGCTTGGTCCGCAACAACGCTATCGCGTTATGGGTGGCTGTGGTGACATAGTGCTCATCGGCAACGGTTGCTTCGTTGATGTGCCAAAGGCGGCCGACTTCGGTCATCGCCGGTGCGATGATCGTCTCGAACACTTGCGCTACCGAGTGACCGCTCTTCACCGATTCGAGCAGCACATCAAGAGCCTTGTCCTGTTGGCGCTCGAGCAAATGCGTGAGGTAGGCTCGGCCGCGCGGACCGTCGACATCGGCATGGCTGAACACGCTCTGAAGCACCTTGGCATCGTGCACCGTTTCCGGGCGCTCCGCGACTTTGAGTCCTTCTTTGATCACGCGTGCACAACGGTCCGCGATTGCCGCGGGCATTTCCTCTTGAAGCGTTTCGTTGAGCGCGGTCAGGCTTCCAGCGATGTCGGCCGTAGTAAATCCGCGCGCCACAAACGCAGCCCGCGCCCACTCAACCGAGTTCACGAAAATTTCGGGCCGGTCGGCAGCGATCGCTTCAGCCAAGTACTGCAGGCGATTGACTATCTCGCCCTTCCACAGCGCTGGTCCAGTCGGACCAAAGCGCGCCTCATACTCGGGGTTCCGTCGGTAGATCTCCGTCACGGTCCACCCAGCGAGAGTGCTGGAAACATGATCAATCGATGAGGCGAATTGAGTGTCAAGCGAAAGCATGGTGAGTAAAGCTGGAGGCGGGGTCCGCACGGCTTCGGTTGAACTCCCGATTAGATTCGCTGCCCATCATCGCGATTTTGTAAAAGCCCGCTCGGCAAGGCTGCCCGAAGGCTTGCCCGTCAGTTGTGCATGCTTCAACAGGTACTTCATCGATACGATCATGACCGTGGCGTGCGACCAGGTCAGCGGACTCACCGAGATCGGCGCGCCGGTGTAGGGGTCGAATTGCTCGGCCAGGACCCCCGACGGGAAGGCGCGGTCCGCCGTCCAGTGCAGGTAGGGCTGTGCCTGCTCGAGCTGTTCGAGCGTTTCTGCCCGCTCGATGAGCCACTGCGCAACCCAAAGTGTGCAGATAACCCACGGATTTCCCGGCACATCGGAGAGGTTCGAGTGCTCGATCCGGTGGTAGTAGTCGTTTTCATAGCGCGCTAGGCCACCGATGTGGGTCTTGACCCAAAGGCGGTCGCGCACTTGCTCCATCATGGCGACGACCTTGGGGTCGCTCGCGCTCATCGCCCCGAAGGCGAACAAGGCGAACGCGCTCGAGTCGATGGTCATGTCTAGGCGGTAGCTGCCGTCGGGCAGTGGCGTCGCCATGCGCGCAAAGCGGTTGCGATCAGGATCCCACATGTGGCGGATCATCGCGCCGCGCATGCGTTCAGCGCCCTCGGTGTACTCAGCGGCGCGGTCGAACGCACCCATGTCCTGCGCGAAACTGGCGGCCGCCTTCAGCGCACCGATCGTCGAGGCAACGGTGAACAGATGCACGCCGCGGCGCTCCTCCCACAGATCCCACGACGGCTGAGGCAGCCCGTTATGGTCGCGGTAGCGCAGAATCCAATTCGCAGGTTCGACAACCAGCGTGTTGTAGGTCGTCTTGATGAACTCAACATCGCGGAACACCTGGAAGTGCCGGCGCAACGCCCAAATCACCAGCGAGGTTTCGTCCTGCTGAATCGGCAGCACCCGTTGTCCGTCCACCACCGCCGGATGCCAGCTCGAAGCCAGCGTGCCCGATGGGTTGTACTTGTGAAGGAAATAGCCATCCTTGCTGATCACCCGTTCGCAGAAGCGAAAGAAGTTGCGCGACAACTCGCCGTGCCCCGCCAACACCAACGCGTGGGAAACCAGCGCGCCGTCGCGTGGCCACATGTACGAGTAGGTGTCGCCGGCGAAGTGGGTGATGTCATAGTCGTTGGCCGCAATGATCGCGCCGTTGTTGTCGATCTGGGTGCGGCAGATGATCTGACTGCGCACGAACATGTCGCGCAGGCGCTCGGGAAGCGGAGACAGGTCGAGCGGCTCCTTGAGCGCCCACAGCCGCCAGTACGCCTCGGTGCGATCCATCATGCGCTGCGGAGTCTTCGCGCGCACCTTCTCGTTCAGCGCGAGCACGGCCTCGTGGGTTCGGCCAGCAGCGAGCCAGCAATGCAGCGAGCCTGAACCCCAGGCCGACAGCGCAACAGCGAAACCAACGGTGGAATCAACCGATCCCTGCGCAATGGCGTGGCGCGAGAGCAGTCCATCTTCGGCATCGCGCCAAGTTCCTTCGGCATCGCCGATGCGCTTGGCGCCCGTGGCCCAGTAGTCAACGCCGAAACGCCCCGACGAACATCCGTTGATGAGAAAGTAGACATTGTCCTTGTAGTGAACAAGGCCGCCCGACTGCGGGTCGTACATGACGGTGTCGCCCACCGGCGATTCGTTCACGCTGATGTCATGGTGAAAGAACACGCGCACATCGCGCGGCTTGCCCATGATGTCGGTCACGACCACGCGGCGAAAGTAGACAGGGCTCCAGTAGTCGACGGCGTCATTGCAAACCAGTTCGATCCCGAGCCGCTCGTGGCGCAGGCGAACCTCGGTGACCATGGTGTCCGGCTTGTAGCGAAGGTCGCGAGTCCATCCTGGCGAGTCGATCCACGCGAACTGGCCATCAGCCCAGACGCCGAAGCGCTGCATGTGACCGCCGGTGTGGTTGGGCTGGCCAACATGGGGCCAGTAGATGTCGCGCAGTCGGTACTGGTCGTCGAAGGCGACGAGCATTTCGCCGTTGCCGACGGGGATATTGCGGGGCATGCGCGGTTCTCAGATCTTTGGATTCAATTGGGACGAAACTCTCACAACAGCGCACGCGCGGTCATGCTTGCGGGAACGATTCAATCAAGCTCAGCCATCGCCCATCGCGACGACGCGGTCCTTGAGCGGTCCGACCTGCGTCAAGCGCACGCCGAAATTCTCGCCGACCTTCACCGCGCGACCCGAGCCAATCAGCGTGTTGTTGACCAACACATCGAGATCCTCCGAAATCTGCTTCGGAAGCTCGATGATCGAGCCGTGGGTGAGCGCGGTTACCTCAGACAAGGGCATCCTGCGTTCCGCGATCTGCACGATCAGCGGAACCTCCAGCCGGAGGATGCGAGAGATGTCATTGGTCATGAGTTCCTTATCGGCCGAGAGGGGGGTGTGGCTTTGGCAACCTGTCCGAAAGCGGCGCAAAGATCAGGAAGGCCGCGCAAAGACAACCCCGCGCGTTGGGCGGCCGCTCAAATTTCGATTCTTGATGGGTCGGGCTGCGAAAGGCGCAAGCGCCGCGGGGATTTCCCGGAGTTGCCGCCGTGAACGCGTTCAGCGCTCGGGCCGAGGCCGCTTAGGAGTATCGCTTGAACACCAGCGACACATTGTGGCCGCCGAAACCGAAGGTGTTGTTCAGCGCCACATTGACCTTCGCCTCTTGCGGCGTGTTGGCCACGAAGTTGAGGTCAAAGCCCTCATCGGGGTGGTCAAGGTTGATCGTGGGGGCGAGGACGCCCTCGTAGATCGACATGATGGTCGGGATGGTCTCGATGCCGCCGGCGGCGCCGAGGGCGTGTCCAGTCATCGACTTGGTTGAACTCATGGCGAGTTTGTAGGCGTGGGCGCCAAAAAGCCGCTTCACCGCCGCGATTTCCGCTCGGTCGCCCAAGGGGGTCGATGTTCCGTGGGCGTTGATGTAGCCGACTTCGGCGGCGTTGACTTCCGCGTCCTTCAGCGCAACTTCCATCGCCTTGAACGCGCCCGAGCCCTGCTCGTCGGGGGCGGCGATGTGGTGGGCGTCGCCGGTGGCGCCGTAGCCGACGAGCTCCGCGTAAATGCGGGCTCCGCGGTTGCGCGCGTGCTCGAGTTCCTCAAGCACCACGACCGCCGAACCCTCGGCCAGGACGAAGCCGTCGCGGTCCTTGTCGAACGGTCGCGAGGCGCGCGCAGGGTCGTCGTTGCGGGTCGAAAGCGCCTTCATCGACGCAAACGCCGAAAGAGTCAGCGGCGTGATCGCGGCTTCTGCGCCGCCAGCAACCATCACATCAGAGTCGCCGCGCTGGATGATCTGCATGGCGATACCCATGGCATGACCGCTCGACGCGCAGGCGGACGCCACCGAGGTGCTCGGTCCGCGCAGGTTGAATTGGATCGAGACATTGCCGGCCGCAGCATTGACCATGAGCCGCGGCACCACGAACGGGCTCACGCGGCGCGGGCCGGTTTGCAGGAGTTTGGTGTGGCCATCCTCCATGGTGATAACGCCGCCGATGCCCGATCCAATGATCGTTCCATGTCGGTAGGGATCGCCAGAGTTCTTGAGGTCGAAACCGCAGTCCCGAACTGCCTCGTCAGCGGCGACCATGGCGAACAGCGCCACACGATCGATGCGCTTCTGCTCGCGCCCATCGACCACGGATGATGGGTTGAAATCGTGGATTTCACCAGCAAAACGCACAGTCCAGTCTTCGTTCTGCGGGAATCCCCGCAGCGGCGAGACTCCCGAACGGCCAGCCTTCATCGAGGCCCAAGTCGCGTCGACAGAGTTTCCAATGTTGGAAACGCAACCGATCCCGGTGACGACAACGCGGCGGTGGGTGACGGTTCTCATGGTCGAATCCCGAATGGCTCGGTGCCTTGGGCG
>Ga0114978_10002727_pt1 | contig 14531 bp, 13 predicted proteins | sample S_140212_EF_Meta_FD_87027 | JGI IMG/M metagenome (GOLD analysis project Ga0114978, IMG submission 87027) | Freshwater microbial communities from Lake Simoncouche, Canada to study carbon cycling - S_140212_EF_MetaG | ecosystem: Environmental > Aquatic > Freshwater > Lake | place: Lake... | reverse complement strand
TAAAAATCAAAAGCCTTAAAAATAGCGGTAGGAGATTTTATGTATAGCAAAATTGAAAAATGTAGAATTTGTGGTAACAAAAATTTAGTTGATGTGCTTGAATTGGGGGAGCAAGTGTTAACTGGAGTATTTCCAAAAACTTCGGACTTGAAAATAACAACTGGACCATTGACCCTTGTTAAATGTGTCGAAGGCCAGGGTAACTGTGGACTTCTTCAGCTTAAACATACCTATGATCATAATGAAATGTATGGCGACAATTATGGCTATCGGTCAGGACTTAATTCAAGTATGGTTAATCATCTTAATAAGAAAATTCAAAAGATTCTTGCGATTATCGACCTAGTAGCTGGTGATCTTGTTATTGATATTGGTAGTAACGACAGTACAACCTTGCAAGCCTACCCGAATAAAGAGCTAGATTTGGTGGGCATTGACCCAACAGGAATTAAATTTAAAGATTTTTACCCTCCCCATATTAAATTAATTTCTGATTTTTTTTCAGCATCACTCGTTCAATCAGTATTCAAAAATAAAAAAGCTAAGGTAATCACTTCATTCTCAATGTTCTATGATTTAGAGGAGCCTTTATCCTTTATGCAGGAAGTATATGATACGTTAGCAGAAGATGGGATTTGGATTTTTGAACAAAGCTACATGCCTAGTATGCTAGAAAAAAATTCGTTTGATACAGTTTGCCATGAACATTTAGAATTCTATGGATTAAAACAAATCAAGTGGATGACCGATAAAGTTGGTTTTAATATTATCGATGTCGAGCTTAATGAAATTAATGGGGGCAGTTTTTCAATTACCGTTTCTAAAAGCCAGGGATGTTCCGTTAGTCCGGCTGTTGTTGATATGATAAAAAGTGAGAAAAATAATAAACTAGACACACTAAAACCTTTTTTCGATTTTAATTCAAGAATTCATGAATTAAAGAAAGAGTTTATATCTTTTGTGCGCGCTCAAATAAATCTAGGAAAAACTTTTGCTGCATTGGGGGCTTCAACAAAAGGGAATGTGTTATTACAGTATTATGGCTTAACAAGAAGCGAGATATCATTTGTAGGCGAAGTTAATATTGAAAAATATGGATGTTTTACTCCGGGAACCTTAATACCAATTATTTCAGAAGATAATCTACTTGAAATGAAGCCAGATTATTTGATTGTATTGCCTTGGCATTTTAAGGATTTTTTTCTCTCTCAACCAAAGTACAAAGGATTTAGTCTTATTTTTCCTTTGCCAAAATTAGAAATTATCAAAATTTAGCGTTATTTTATTAAAAATTTTATTTAATGAAGACAATATTATTGTTTGGCGGTAACGGATTTGCTGGAACACATTTTAAAAAAATCTATTCTAATAATAATATAATTATTTCATATGGGAGCAATCTTGATGTTTGTGATTATACTAAAGTTCAAGAAGCTATTAAATTTCATAAGCCTAATTATGTAATTAATCTTGCATCTATATCTTCTATAAGTAAAGCCAGTGAAGATCCAAAAAGAGCTTACGAAATAAGCACAATCGGAACAATGAAGATTTTAAGCGCTCTATGTGATGCTAAATTTTGTGGCACCTTCTTATTTGTAAGCTCCAGTGAGGTGTATGGTAACCATTTAAATCTAAACAAGCCCTTAGATGAAGGTGCAAGTTTATTAGCTTTAAATCCCTATGCAATATCAAAAAAAGACGCAGAGAGTATTTGCCTTGAATTCAGTCAGAAAGAATTTTTCAAAATAGTGATTGCTAGACCATTTAATCATATAGGCCCAGGACAAAATGAACTTTTTTCAGTGCCTGGCTTTGCTAAGCAGTTGGTAGCAATAAAAAAAAGATCTCTAGAACCAGTTATTTCAGTTGGGAATTTGGATAATTATAGGGATTGGACAGATGTGAGAGATGTTGTTGACGGCTACTATCGTCTTATAACTAAAGGAAATAATGGTGAAATTTATAACATTTCTAGTATGCGCGCTCGAAGCGTAAGGTCTATATTGATAAAAATGTGTGATTTAATCGATCTCAAGGTTGAAATTAGGATCGACCCGTCTAGAATTAGATCGTCAGATCAAAATATTTTATATGGTGATAATAACAAGATAACCTCAACCCTAGGTTGGGCGCAAACTTATTCGATTGATAAAACCCTTAATGATATATTGAGCTATTGGGAACATAGGTAGATATTATCAACATGAATTTCGATATAAACCTATTTATCAATGTATACCCCCAGTGCCTAATTTTATTATTTTCATTGCTATTCCCTTTAATTCTTAAAATTAAATTTAACATAAAAATATTAAGCCCATTTTTTTTATTTATAGCGCTAAATTTATTCTATACAGCTTCTTTGGTATTTTTTAAGTTTAATGATCTAGATATCAGTCCAATATTCCTTGGTAATGAAAATTCAACATCCAAGCTATTGGTAATAGTTAGTAGCACAATTTTTGCCTTCTCTTTTTCTTATATGCTAAATTTTAAGAGAATTAAATATAAATCTGATGAAGACTGCTACAAAATAAAATTTAAACCCATTTTTTTAATGCTGTATCTTTCTATTTTTTTTATATGTATTTTTTACGCGGAAAAATATGGTTGGCAGGCATATACGCACAACGAATCGTTAGTGCAAAATTTTAAATTTACTCTCTATTCTTATATTAAGTATTTTTTTGTATCATTAGCCTTATTCTTTTTCTCAGTTAGCAAATTTTCCGATAGATCTATGGTTTGCTTAATTCTGCTAACGCAAACTTTACTTTTTTTAATCGATGGGTCAAGAAATCTATATTTGGGATTCGTTTTATCAGTACTATTTTATTTTTATCGTACAGTATCGATTAAAAGTTATAAGCCTGTCCAATTCCTTGCCCTTGCTTTGTTACTTTCTATTGGAGTTAGGGCATTCTATATAGGAGGCAATTTTTATTCCTCTTCAATAGAATCTATAGTGTATGAAGGTATCATGGGAGGATATTCCGCAATTCAATCTATCCATTTTATTGATAATAATGGTAGTGAATTCATTTATGGATTGTCATATTTATCCGACTCTATGTTGACCTTGTTACCCCAAGAGTTTAGAGCTGAGTTTAATCTATTTTTAATTAATTTTTCAAATGAGATAATGAATTCTACAAATGAAAAATTATCCCCTATGGGCGGATTTTTTTTTATAGGTGAAGCGTACTTAAACTTTGGTATGCTAGGAGGATTAATTCTTGGGTATATTTATGGATTTTTTTTAAGGAAAGTTGAAAGCTTTTCGTCTGAATTAGATTGGATATATTTAACTTTTATGTCAACTTTTTCTTTGATGTTTGTTAAGGCTTCATTTGCTAATACAATTAAAATTTTTTTAGTTTATCTATTTTTTATTTTTGTATTAAATTCTTTTTTTAAAAGTAAGATTTCTTCTTAATTTAATTCTATGAATATTTGTTTAATATGAAATTAATGGTTGATAAAAGATGGTTTGGGGACACGGGTATTGGGCGATATGCATCAGAAATGCACTCCTCTAAGCCAGAAAATTTGGAGCTATGTGAATTCCAAAGTAATATCAAGATCAAAAACCCTTTTTCTCCTTTCTATTTGACGCATGAAATTAATAAATTTCAGCCAAACGTTTTTTGGAGTCCTGGATTTATTCCTCCCTTTAAGGCGAAAAAAACTTTAGTTGTCATTACAATTCATGATTTAACTCATTTGCATTACTACAGTGTATTCCATAAATTTTATTTCAATGCTTTCTTGCGTCATTTAATTAGAAAATCAGACTTAATTTTTACTATTTCTGACTACTCTCGCTCTGAAATTTTGCAATGGACCGGCTTAGATGAAAAAAAAGTTGTTAGAAATTATTTGGGTGTAAATTCTAAATTTAACCCTGACGGGCCTTCTTTACAACTTTCAAATCCATATATTTTATATATTGGTAATAGAAGATGTTATAAGAATATTCCGAGGCTCATGATGTCTTTTAAACTAAGCGGATTATTAAAAAATGGTTTCGTTTTGGCATTAACTGGCTTTAGAGACAAATTATGCATTGAAGCTGAGGAAAAAGCAGATTTAGTCGGAAAGATCCATTATTTTGGCCATATTCAAGAGAGTTTATTGCCTAACTTATATAGAGGAGCTCACGCCCTAGCATTTCCATCCTTGTATGAAGGATTTGGCTTGCCAATAATAGAAGCAATGGCATCAGGTATTCCAGTTCTAACATCAAATCGTGCATCAATGCCTGAGATTTCTGGAGGTGCTGCGCTTCTGGCTGATCCTGAAAATATAGAAGATATTGCTCTTAACCTTTATCAAATATGTATGTCTTCTTCTTTAAGAGCTAAACTTATCGATCTGGGATTAGCAAGATCAGACTTTTTTAAATGGCATAAGACCTCCAAGACTCATTGGGATGCGATTATGAGCTTAAAATGACTTATTCTATTTCTAAGGTCCCTGAATTAAGGTTCAGAAAACTAAATATTTTAGTTTTGATGGCAACTTTTAACGGATCTGAATGGCTTGAAAAGCAAATTTTTTCAATCATTAATCAAAAGAATGTTAATTTAGATCTTCTGATTGCTGACGATTCGTCACGCGACGATACTTTAGATATTATACGTACCTTTACAAAGCTAAATAAGCATATAAGGTGTATAAAGCGATTAAAATCATTTGGCACTGCAGGTAAGAATTTCGTAAACCTTTTTACCTTGGTAAGCGCAAATAAATATGATTATATTGCTCTAGCTGATCAAGATGATATATGGATGCTAAATAAGATATCAAAAGCCATTAAATCAATTGAAATTGAAAACTATTCTGGCTATTCCTCCTCTGTTTTAGCTTTTTGGCCCAATAAGAAAAAAAAATTAATAGTACAATCAAAACAAGAAAAAATTGCTGATTTTATTTTTGAGGGTGCTGGCCAAGGGTGTACATATTTATTGCCGATAAGAACTTTTAAAAAAATACAAAAATTCTGTATTAAACATCAAAATTATATTAAAGATTTTTATTATCATGATTGGCTTATTTATCTTTTGGTGAGATCTTGGGGTAGCAAATGGTTTTTTGATCAAACTCCTTCCATGTATTATAGGCAACATCAATCAAATGATACTGGCAGCAGAGGTACATTTTCATCTGTTATTAAAAGATTTGAAAAAATTAGGAATGGTTGGTATAAGAAACAAATTTTGATTGCTTTGCGCATTTATTTCTTAGCTGCAAATCAAAAAAATAACGTAATTTCTAATTTTTCTAAAATTTTTAATAAAAAAGATTCAATAAAAAGACGCTTATTGATGGCGAAATTTGTTTGGCTCCATGGGCGAAGACGTTTTTCTGATCGCTGTATATTAGTCTTTGCTTCTTTTCTTGGGTATATTTAATTGTTATGAATTTAAAAAATAAAATTAAGAAAAGTCAGGGGGCTGTAATCTTTGGTGGAAATGGGTTTATTGGTTCTTTTTTTGCAGAATATTTATTAAAATATGAGGTTGTAACTAAGGTTTACTTATTTGATATAGAGCCTATAAATAGAAAATCTAGCCATTATCGCAAGCTGAAAATATCTCAAGATAAAAGAATTATTTATGTCGATTCAGACGTGCGTAATAGCATCAAATTCATCACTGCTGAAAATGTGACGCTAATTGCCAATTTTGCAGCTATTCATCGCGAACCTGGTCACGAAGACTTTGAATATTTCGAGACTAATCTTCTTGGCGCCGAAAATGTTTGTGAATTTGCTGAAAAAGTAAATTGTAATCAAATTATTTTTACAAGTTCTATTGCGCCATATGGCCCAAGTGAAGCTATAAAAAATGAATTATCTCTTCCAGTTCCTGTTAGTGCTTATGGAAGTTCTAAGTTAGCCGCAGAAAAAATCCATCAAATATGGCAAGCCAAAGATCCTAAAAATCGTATATTGCAGATTGTGAGACCTGGTGTTGTCTTTGGTCCGGGAGAAGGGGGTAATGTTTCTCGTTTCATTAAGGCTGTTTTACACCGATACTTTTTCTATGTGGGCAATAAAGATACGGTTAAAGCTGGTATATATGTCAAAGAATTGTGTCATGCTATGTGGTGGGAATTAAATCGCCAGGAAAAAACAAAACATCATGTGAGTCTATTTAATATGTCGATGAATCCAGGGCCTTCGATCCAAGATTATGTTAAGACAATTTATAAAGTTGCAAAGGTGAAGCATTTTGTTCCAGCTGTTCCTTACAGAGTGCTTTTAATTGCAAGTTATTTAATTGAATTTATTGCAAAACCCTTAAACATTAACCATCCATTTAGCCCAGTTAGAATTAAGAAATTAGTTCGATCTAATAATATCTTGCCATCTTATTTAGTTGAAAATGGATATAAATATCAATACACACTTGAATCAGCTTTCCTTGATTGGAAGAAAGAATGTCCGGAGGAGTGGGAGTGAAACGATTAAAACATGAACCTAAAGAGGCCTTTCCATACAAACCACCTTCAAAAGAAATTTTAAACAAATATAAACATATTTTTTTAATCAAAAAAGAATTGCCCTCACGTTTTTTTAAAATTGCATTTGATAGACTTATTTCACTTATCCTCGTATTAATTTCTTTACCTATTTTATTTCTTGTTAAAATTGCTTATGTCATCGAAGGAATTTTGATTCCTGATAACAAGGGGCCAATGCTCTTTTATTATAATGCGGTGAGCGCTGGGCAAATTATTCGTAAATATAAAATTCGTTTGATCAAAACTAAATATATCGATTCCGAAGGTGCTAAGCGAGGTGATTGGATCGCTTATTCTGCCGAATGGACCCCAGACAGCAGAACTTATTTAGGTCAGTTTGTAAAAAAGTTTTACTTAGATGAATTACCACAATTTTGGAGTGTGTTAAAGGGGGATATGAGCTTAGTAGGCCCTCGTTCTATTTCAGTTTTACATTACGAAAGAGATCTTGCACAAGGAAATGTGACGCGAAAATTACTTAAAGGGGGTCTTTTAGGATTGGGCCATATTAATAAAGGCACATCCGAAATGGGTAATCCTATTTATGAATATGAATACTTAGATCAATATATCAAGCAATCTTCTTTTGGCTTACTTTGTTTGGATTTATGGATTATCTGGAAGGGTATTATTGTTATTTTTAAAGGTGGTGGCCACTAAGGCTTAGCGGGCGCCAAAAGCTCTTTGATGTTAGTGGCTCCATACCCTAATGTATTTTTTAAGGAGTTTTACGGGTGGGATGGGTGTCAACTAGAGATCACGAAGCGCTTCATGGATCATGGTGAAGTCCGCTAACACCACATATCAACTTTATAAATTGCGCTAAAGCAATAGCAAAGGTCAGGTCAATTATTCATTTAATTCAACACATTTTCTAAAAAATCAGAGTAAGCAGCATGGAGACCCTCGGTTAAATCAATTGTTGCTTTAAAACCAAGCTTATTTATGAGACTTGAATCCATCAACTTTCTTGGCGACCCATCTGGCTTTGAAGAATCAAAACTAATATTTCCTTTATAGCCAGTAGCTAAAGCTACTGTCAAAGCTAGTTCTGCAATAGTCACATCACTTCCAAATCCTACATTGATATGGCTCTGCATGGGTTTGGTTTGCCTATTATAAGTTGCTTTATCTAACTGCATTATAAAAACTGATGCAGCAGCCATATCATCCACAAATAAAAATTCACGTCTTTGAGTGCCCGATCCCCAAATCATTACCTCAGATGCATTTGCGGTCTTCGCTTCATGAAAACGTCTAATGAGCCCAGGAATCACATGACTATTTTCTGGGTGATAGTTGTCCCCTGGTGCATAGAGATTGGTAGGCATGACTGAACGGTAATCTATACGATGAGACTTACCATACTGACGGTTATAGCTTTCACACATTTTAATGCCTGCAATCTTGGCTATGGCATATGGTTCGTTGGTGGGTTCCAGCTCCCCAGTTAACAGAGCATCCTCGCTCATCGGTTGCGGAGCTAATTTCGGGTAGATGCAACTTGACCCTAAAAACAAAAGTTTTTTGACGCCACTACTAAACGCTTGATGAATCACATTGTTTTGCACCATCAAATTGCTGTAAATAAACTCAGCTGGAAAAGTATTATTTGCATGAATCCCACCCACTTTGGCAGCTGCTAAATACACTTCATCTGGACGCTCTTGCTCAAAAAATGTTTTTACAGCTTGTTGATTCGTGAGATCCAATTCTGCATGCGTGCGGGTAACAATATTGGTGAAGCCTTTAGCTTGAAGGTTTCTGACGATAGCAGAACCCACCATACCCCGATGACCCGCTACATAAATCTTGGGGTTTAATTCTAAATGCATGTATTTAGTTTTCCTTTCCAACCGATACTGAGAAACCATGCTGATGCAATAGGGCATGTTGTCTTGCTTGATCTAAGTCATGAGCCACCATCTCGACAATCATTTGATCCAAGGTAATTTCTGGAACCCAGCCCAATTTTTCTTTAGCTTTAGTCGGATCACCCAAGAGTGTCTCTACTTCGGTAGGGCGGTAGTAGCGGGGATCGATTTGCACAATCACATCACCCACTTTTAAGGCTGGTGCTTTGTCACCTTCTACAGAGGTCACAATTGCTTTTTCATTCGCAGCGTTACCTTCAAACTTCAGAGTGATACCGAGTTGTTTGGCACTACGGATGATAAATTCACGGACGGTGAATTGAATACCAGTAGCAATCACAAAGTCTTCTGGCTTATCTTGTTGCAACATCAACCACTGCATGCGCACGTAGTCTTTGGCATGCCCCCAATCACGAAGGGCATCGATATTACCCATAAATAAACACTTCTCAAGGCCTTGGGAAATATTGGCCAAACCCCGAGTCACCTTGCGGGTCACAAAGGTTTCACCACGTCGCTTAGATTCGTGATTAAACAGAATACCGTTACAAGCATACATACCATAAGCCTCACGGTAGTTGACGGTAATCCAGTAGGCATACATTTTTGCTACAGCGTAAGGACTCCGCGGATAAAATGGCGTTGTTTCTTTTTGTGGAATCTCTTGCACTAAACCATAGAGCTCAGACGTGGATGCTTGATAAAAACGGGTTTTCTTTTCTAAGCCTAAAATACGGATTGCTTCCAACATCCTTAGCGGACCGATAGCATCAACATCGGCTGTGTACTCAGGTAATTCGAACGAAACGGCTACGTGTGACTGTGCCCCTAAGTTGTAAATCTCGTCGGGCTGCGATTCTTGAATAATGCGCACCAAATTACTAGTATCAGTTAAGTCGCCGTAATGGAGAATAAAATCGGGATGATTTACATAGGGGTCTTGATAAAGATGATCAATACGCTCGGTATTAAAAGAAGAGGCACGTCGCTTAATACCATGAACCACGTAACCTTTTTCTAATAAAAACTCGGCAAGGTAAGAACCGTCTTGACCGGTAATGCCAGTAATTAAAGCGACTTTTTGTTTACTCATATTGAACTCTCTTATTCTAAATTAATTTCTACCGTAGGTGTCTTCAAAACGCACAATATCATCTTCACCCAGATAACTTCCTGATTGTACTTCAATAATTTCTAGCGTTGTATTGCCAGGGTTCTTTAGGCGATGGGTTTGCCCTTGAGGGATGAAGGTGCTTTGATTTTCAGTTAAAAGCATGACTTGATCACCTTTGGTAATCTCAGCAGTGCCTTTGACCACAATCCAATGCTCAGCTCGGTGATGATGCATTTGTAATGATAGACTTGCACCAGGTCTTACCTGAATGCGTTTGACCTTAAAGCGCTCACCCTCGTCAATACTATCGTAATAACCCCAAGGGCGAGCAACTTTGCGATGTAAAATTATTTCTTCACGCTTTTCTGCTATCAACTCAGCCACAATATTCTTAACATCTTGACTATTAGCTCTATTAGCCACTAAAACCGCATCTGCGGTTTCCACAATAATGAGATTTTCTACGCCCAAGGTGCTCACTAAACGGCTGCTTGCGTGCACCAATGAATTCTTAGAGTTTGTGAGTAAAGTATCACCACTCGTCACATTACCGTCTTGGTCTTGCTTTCCTTCTTGCCATACTGCTTCCCATGAACCTAAGTCACTCCAGCCAGCATTAAGCTCCACCATCTTGACGGGAAACTTTGATCCTGGACATTTTTCAATGACCGCATAATCTATCGACTCACTAGGAATCGCATTAAATAACTCTTTGCCTGGACGCAAAAATGCAGCGTCATCAGCAGCATCTAGCGACTTGGCTTGCCAAGCCTTATAGGTTGCAGCAAGAATATCGGGGCGAAACTCTTTGAGGCTTGCCAACCAAACACTGGCTTTAAGCACAAACATGCCACCATTCCAGAAGTAGCCATCCTCTTCTAAATATTTTTTTGCTGTGGGTGCATCAGGCTTTTCTATAAAACGTTCAACAGTAAATTCACCATGAGCCTCGGCTCCCGTTATTTTAATATAACCATACCCCGTTTCAGGAGCGCTTGGTGTAATGCCTAATATCGCAATTGCACCATCCTTGGCAATGCCAACCGCCCGGCGTAAAGCTTTCGTAAAAGCGGCACTATTTTTGATAGTTTGGTCTGCAGGTATCACTGCCAAGATAGGATCACTATTTCCGCCAGGAGCATACTCTTGGGCATAGAGTGCTGCCATAGTTATCGCTGGAGCAGTATTTCTCCCCGACGGTTCGAGTAATAAAGTTGCCTCAATGTTTTTTAATTCGTTTTTTAACTCTCGAAGTTGATCCAAAGCCAAAAACCGGTGCTCTTCGTTGGTCACAATCACCGCACTGCCAAGTGTAATCTCCTCATTAGCAATTGAGTGAATGCGCTCAATTGCCTCCTGGAATAGACTCTTTTGAGAATCATCGCCTGAAAGTACTAAAAACTGCTTTGGAAAGCTAGAGCGAGATAATGGCCATAATCGAGTTCCGGAGCCTCCACACAGAACTACTGGTAATACTTGATTCATCAATGCATACCTACTTTTAGTATTTATATTGAACTCATTCCTTAATATTATAAAGCCTTTAAGCCATTCTTAATATAAAGCAACACTCAGAAATCGCTGTATTAGTTTAGCTTACCTTTGACTTGTGATGCTTCAGGTAACCTAAATGGAGCCCCAGGAATAGAAGTGCGAGTATGGCGTGCTCGTGATGGAAAGTGGAATTCACAAAACCCACACCGCAGGTCACAATCCAGGCACTTAAGGATGCACCCCACATGTAAGATCCCTGGGTTGATGTTTTGAGTTTACGATAGCTTCTAATTAAGGTTACTAGCCAGCTAGCCATAAAGACTATTAAGACGATGAAGCCCACGACACCCCCTCAACGAGCGAGGTGAGGTAGAGACTGTGGCTGTGGCCATGTTGGATCGCATAATTTTTTTCGTCAAAGGGCACATCCCTTTCCGCTCTGGACTTCTTAAGATCTTCCAGGGTGATGCGGTTCCAGTTCCCGTTGCCGACACCAAAGATGGGATAAAAATGTGCCGCTTCGATTGATACATTCCACACGCGATCACGGTCCGAGAGTATGTTGTTTGTATTTTGAACGGCTATTTGTTTTTGGATGATGGCGGCATTCATCACGGGCATGAGGACTAAAACGATGGCGAAGAGTGAAAAGGCCACCGCCTTAATCTTCTTAGGATTCGGGATGAGTAAGATGATAAGAGATAGGCGGATGAGGCTGATACCAAAGACGCCGCGACTCTGCCCTATAATGATGCTCACAAAAAATATAATGGGCAAAAGAATGAGTCCCATTCTTTTAATGAGGCCGACATCGCGCCAGATACTTAAAGCAACACTGAGGCTAGCACCTAAGATAATGCCTAAATAAATTGCCGAGTGATTTACATGGCCCACCGAGTGGAGTTGCAGTGTGTCCTTGGTGTGGATCACCATGTATTCAATCAAGCCCCAAGCTAAGGGTGGAAGGGTTCCCAGAATAGTCACCCAGATGATCCAGGTGATTTCTTTACTCTCATATTGCGTGCGACTCAACAACCAGGCAAAACCTGTCCAGATTAAAAAACTGCTAAAGCCTCCCCATTCAGCACCGTGAGGGATACCAGCGAAGGCGGCACTTAAGAAGGCGGATGCAATGTAGCTTAAAAAAATCCAGTCCCAGAATTTCCAGGGGTCTTGTGTTTTTTTGGTGTATTGACGGTAGAGAGATATCGCTAGAAATAAAATCAGGAAAATATTTTTGGGGGCTTCTAAGCTAGGCAGACTCAAAAGCATGAGGCTTAAAAAAACGAGCTCTAAATATTTCAGCGGGTCTTGAAGATAATGTCTTTGTAGATTTTTAAATGAACTGAGCAAGATGGATTTAAATTAAAAAAAATTTAAATCTTCATTTGTTTTATTAATGCCATAAGAATCCCTAAACATAAGCCCAAAAAGAGACCTATAAGCGCGCCAAGCTTAGGTGAGGGGAACGATTTTTTTTCAATATTAATAGGGAGAAACTTATTAGCGGGTTTAGTTTGTTCTGAAGAAAGATCGATTTTAACTTTATTAATTGCAGTGATGGTGTCTTTAATATCTTTACTGTTAAATAAAATCATATTCATATAAAGGAGATCGACTGAGAACCGCTCGCCATTTGTTTTTAATTCTCTAATCTGTTTCTCATCTAATTTAACTTTGAATGCTTCAGCATTTTTTAATTTTTCTTCTAGAAGCATCAGCTCATTATTTTTAAATTGAATAAGTGGCTCGGCAATGATATTTTGGCTGATACGAATATCATCAATCATGCTATTTAAACAATCTTTAATGACTGTTTTATTTTTGTCTTGCATGAGAAGTTGAATGAGGTCACCATCTTTTGTGACTGAAGCTTTCACTAAGGTAGATATATTGTAATCGATATCTTTATATTTATCTTTATAGAAGTCAGGGTTGCAATTTAAAAACGTTTCTTTTGAATAGTAGACATTCATATAATGTTTGGTCACGGTGGCTTTTGGATTGATCACAAAAGTCCCTGCAATTTTAGCAGAGGAGATTAAAACAGAACCTTTGTAAACCGGTGCTGTAAAATTTCCGTAAAGGCCACCTAATAGGGTACCTATGATGACAAAAATCAAAATCATCTTTTTATGAGACTTTAAGAAATGAATCATGTCAGCGATTGATATCTCATCGTCTAAGGAGGGTTGTATGTTTTGAGGTGTCTTCATGGTGTTTTCATTTCTTTTTTTAAAGAGGCAGTGTTCGTTTGCCCAATATGATTCAGTCCGCGAGATTTAGCTATGATTACTTGGCGTTGTCGCTCGGTTAAACTTTTTAACTTCTCTAGCGTATGGGTATTATAGCAATAGGGACATGAAATACCTGGGGTATATTTTTCATTTTTGATGTCAGCTTTAGATAGAGGATATCGACACGCGTAACACTGGTCAAATTCACCCACCTCTAGACCGTGCTTAATCGCAACCCTTTGATCAAAGACAAAGCATTCGCCTTGCCATAGACTCTCTTGAGGATTCACTTCTTCTAGGTATTTCAATATGCCACCTTCTAGATGATAAACCTCATCAAAACCTTCCGACATCATATAAGAAGAGGCTTTTTCACAACGAATGCCCCCAGTACAAAACATCGCGACCTTTTTATGTTTCTTTGGATCAAAATGCGTCTTCACATATTCGGGGAATTCTCGGAAGGTATTGGTTTTAGGATTAATCGCATTTTTGAAAGTCCCAATGGCATATTCATAATCGTTACGGGTATCAATGAGGATTACGTCTGGATCTGAAATGATGGCGTTCCAGTCTTGAGGTTTCACGTATTTTCCAACAACTTTTGTGGGCGATACACCGGGGACGCCAAGCGTCACAATTTCTTTCTTTAATTTGACCTTCATGCGGTAAAAGGGGTGTTTATCTGACCATGACTCTTTGTGGCTTAAGTTTTTAAAGATGCTTTCAAAGATGGAATCATTTTTTAAGAAATTAAGAAATTCATGAATGGAATTTTCTGATCCAGCCACCGTGCCATTGATGCCTTCATCCGCTAAAAGGAGGGTACCTTTAATTTGATGCCCCACACAAAATTGCAGAAGTGGTTCGCGTAACTTCTCGAAGTGTGGCAAATCTACAAAATGGTACATCGCTGTGGTGAGGAATGTGCGCTGCATGAGTCGATTGTTATTTATTAATTGCCCCAAAAATGTTATTTTAACAAACTTTCCAACGTTCTATAAATCTTACCGGAGTGAACTTACATGGCAATTGAACAAACCCTATCGATTATCAAACCTGATGCTGTTAAAAAAAATGTGATTGGACAAATCTATGCACGTTTTGAAAACGCAGGCTTAAAAATTATCAAAGCTAAAATGACACATCTTTCTCAAGCGGAAGCTGAAGGTTTTTATGCGGTGCACAAAGATCGCCCTTTCTTTAAGGATTTAGTTAGTTTTATGATTTCAGGCCCCGTCATGATTCAAGCTTTAGAAGGGGACAATGCAGTTTTAAAAC
>Ga0114978_10002725_pt1 | contig 14534 bp, 7 predicted proteins | sample S_140212_EF_Meta_FD_87027 | JGI IMG/M metagenome (GOLD analysis project Ga0114978, IMG submission 87027) | Freshwater microbial communities from Lake Simoncouche, Canada to study carbon cycling - S_140212_EF_MetaG | ecosystem: Environmental > Aquatic > Freshwater > Lake | place: Lake... | reverse complement strand
GCTATGAGATTGCCAACATCCAGCACTATGGCAGCAAGATTTTCTTCGACAATGGCGGTACCATTGGTCCGGCAAATGATGGTGACAACAGCATTAGTGTCAAAGCTAGTGATGGCATGGACTGGACTGAGATAAATTATGCAGATCAGCAGATAGTCCGTGCCAACAATTATTCTGTAAGCATACTTACCAGTGGACCAGACAATTACCAGTGGATTTACGACAGTCAGGGCCAATTGATATTTCCAGGTGGCGCCACCATAAACAACAATGTAGGAACCCTGAGTTTTAATGCTGGCGCTGACACACACACCATGCAGATCAGTGCAGGTACTAATTCAGCTGGCAATGGTGCTGATTTAAATTTGTATTCAGGTACAGCTACGGAAGAAGGTTTAAATGGCAACATCAATCTATTTTCCAACGAGATAAATCTGGGTGTAAATGGAAATGAATTTAATTTTAATCAATATGGCTCATTAAAATTTCCACAAGGCACCCTTCTTGGCACTGCTGACGGACCGGGTGCATTTATTATAAACGGTGCTATTGACAAAGATATTTTAATCTATACATACGACGGTGCAAATGCTTATGGTTGGACATTTGGCACAGATGGTAGTTTGACTATTCCCAACAGGATAACCACTCCTAGTATGATAGGCGACGGTTTAGCTGGAGCAAATCTATATATAGGTGCTAGCCCAGTAACTGGATCCAACGCAACAGGCGGATCTACTATCATACAAGGTGGTCATGGAGATCCAGGAACTGGCGGTAGTGGTCCAGTGCAGATACAGACCGGCAGTGACACCGGAAATCCTAATTTTAAATTTACCTGGACCTTTGATCAGCAAGGCAGACTGCTATTACCTAATGCCTACTCGTCCGGCGGCACCTTGATGTCTCAAGACGGGTTCAGTTTCTACAATACCAACACATTCCAATACCCACGATTGGACACAGCCAACATAATCGTTCCACCAAAAGATAGTAACAATCCCATCCAGTTTAATAATACAATTGGAAACATTCAGTTAACTTCAGGAACAAACAAGTGGAAATTTGATGCCACTGGTATATTAAATCTACCCAACAACAACGGACAGATTGGACAGCTGGAACAACCATATACTGGATTGGAATTCCGCACTGGATCAGCTGCTGATTGGATAGGCATCAGTTACGGTGAGATTGCTGATAACAACACCAGTTATTTTTATTTTGACAAGGACGGCACTGATTACCAGATCGCTGACCATCAAGCACACTTGCAATTAAAAAATCCCACACGCGATGGGCATGTGGAGTGGTTGTTTAAAACAGATGGCAGTATAACATTTCCAGATAACACAGTACAAACCACAGCCTATACTGACTTTGGATCAAACAGCCTGGTTTCCGGTGACAGTGCTCAGTATGTTGTTAACTTGGATAATGATGGTATACTACATCTGTCAGGTACTTCTGAGGGAGAATACGAATCTGCTATAGTTGCACCTAACCTACAACTGGATGGATCCATTGTAGAAAATATAGGCAGCCGTTACATTAACATATTCGGTAACACTGTGGTCCAAGGTGGCAATCTAGCCCTTAGCGGTTTGTTTGATGACAGTTATCTGTGGTTGGTAAACACAGACAATGCCATCCATACTCACAGCGACACTGGCATCGGTGGACATGCCACAACAGAATATCGCAACATGGGCGGATACCTGGAAGGCGGGCGAGGACATCGTTTTTATACTGGCGGCACCTGGGATCAGCAACAACTGAGATTTGCCATTGCTGATGACGGCATCTTGGTTCCTGGCGACATGTATCTGACAGGACAGATCAGAGATTTTACTGGCAGGAACCTGCTAAATCCACTTAACTTAAATATAGATGCTGGTGATAGCAGCACTGTATACGACACAACAGATTTAATAATTGACGGGGGCAACAGCTAATGGCTGCACTAATTAGAATTCGCAGAGATACCAGCAACAACTGGGCAAGTAATGATCCACAACTGGCTCAGGGTGAGTTAGGTTTAGATACAGATACCGGCGTTATTAAAGTGGGTAATGGATCAAATGTTTGGAGTGATTTGTATAGCATTGGTGTTTACAACAGTAACGACCGTATCAGTAAAACAGTTGATACAGACACTGGCAGTTTGATCGTAGATGAATTTGGTAAACTTTACTTTGACCGTGGTGGTACCATAACATTTGATGACACTGGTAACTTATTTGCCGGCACTGGCAATAGCAATTTTAAGATTACCTTAGACAATCATGAGGGCGATGTCACTGGGTATAACTTTGGGCATGATGGCATCTTAACATTACCAGGCGATAGTACGATTAACACCAGCTCCGATGGCAGTACTAATATCACAGCAGGTCCCAGTCCTACTGCTACAGCTGGTTTATCCAGTAATGATAGTAATAGCTGGTTGTGGGTAGATGCTGCTGGTGCTCATGTTAGTACTCAAGATACTGCGTACAATGTATGGACATTTGAGCCATCTGGACAATTAACATTACCAGACGGTGGCCAGATAGGTAATTTCATGGGCTTCACAACTATGTCCAATCCCAACGGTGTGGCAGTAGTTTCTGATATTAATAATGGAGTGTTAATTAGTAACGAAGCTATTGCAATAGTTGCTAATAGTAACCCAATGATACTTAATGCTAATGGCATATTAAACATACCTGGCAATCTTCAATTATCTGATACCAGTATTATACATGGTGCACAAAGCTACACAGGGCAAGATTTTTATATTGAAGCTATCGACTTTAGTGTCACTGATCACACTGTGATAATGATCACTAGCCACGGTTTTATTGATGGTGACAAGATCTATATCAATAACATCGGACCAGGTAGCACTGAAGAACTAGACGACACATACTGCTATGTCATGGTAATTGATCCAGACAATTTTGAGATCTACAGCGACAAGGCACTAACCGCAGCTATCTGGGCTGATAATTACACCACATTCGTTTACTCAGGTCAGCAACCACTAAACGGCACAGTTGCCAGGATCTATGACGCTGGAAGTGTAAACATCAGTACTACTATGCCTGCTTCCAATCATGATGCTGGTTCAATAAATTTAAATGTATCTGATAACATCTGGAACTTTGGTCCAGATGGCACTGTTACATTTCCCACCGGTGGACGCATCACTAGTTCCGGCAAAGGCGGCACATCATTAGACGGTGGTCTCGATGGCGGTTGGACCAGTTTAACAAACTACTATGCTAATGCAAATTATGCTGCCTGTGTTACTGCATATTCCAATGGTAAACTTTATATTACCACATACAATGATGGCGGACCAAATCCCAGTAGAGAGTGGGAATTTAATAACGAAGGTAACTTGGTGTTACCAGCAAATGGCTATATCCTCAATAGTGATCTAACAATTTATGGTGGCACTGGCGGGGCCGGCGGTGGTATATCCATTGGAGATTTTGGTGAAGGTTTCAGCTTAACAGCCTCTAATAAGGTTGTTACCAACAAACTATACAGCACTAATTTAACAGAACCAACACAGCATTACAGATTGGAAGTTGATACAAACGGTGTTGTTGTATTGCCAGATCAGAGCATTATCAACGGTAGTACGCTGCGTGGGGTATATGGCACAGGCGAAGCAAATTACACTGGTATTACCATTGGTCCTGATGCTGATCACAGAGAAGAAAGCTGGGTGTGGGTTGATCACACTGGTGTTAGTATTGCTACAGAATATAGTACAAGTGCTCACACATGGAAGTTTGATAATGACGGTAAATTAACAACTCCTTCTTGCTGGCGTGTTGGTAATGATACTAGTAATACTAGCAATACTGCTAATACTACTAATACTAATATTAATAATACAGAACAAATTAAGCAAATACAATTTGAATTAAATTTATTAAAATATTTATCGCAAAGCAAAATTACTAAAGAATATATAAATCCTTGCTTAGAATCCAAAATTATTGATAATAATGTGTTTACAATATTTCCTGTGTTTGATGGCTATAGTTTAAATCATTTAACTACATATTTACAAAAACTAAATCATGATGCTTATTATAAAATTATTTTTCATCTTATAAAAACTATCTTACATGGTATGGCAAAAATACATCAAAGCAAAATTGCTCATCAAAATATTAATAATAATTCAATATTAGTATCTACATATTCAAACCCCAAACAAATTAATGTTAAATTCACAGACTTTGGATTAGGATGTGGAAATGGTAATACATTTATAAATTCTTGTAAGAAAAACAACTATACACCAATTAATATTTCTGAAGATGTAATAGACAAATTATCTAATTCAGATTATTTAGACATTACACAAAAATATGACTTGTTTTGTTTAGGTATAATATTTATTAAATTATTATTATTCTTTGAAAGCTTTAGTGGTATAGATAATATGGACCAGATGAATCAGATGAATGGCAAAAACACAAATGAACACAAATTTACTAATAATAAAAACTTTCCTGGGTTTACTACTAATTTTAATCAGCAAATATTAGATTTAATTAATAATAAATATTTATCAAAACTAAAAAGCAAAAAAGATTTAAAAAATATATTTATGTTCTTAAATATAAATACTGAAGCTAAAAGAGATCTTCTAGAATACTTGAAAATGTTATTAAAATATGTATTTTGTAAAACCTCTGATAGAAAAACTTGCCAATATATTTTAGATAAAATTATAATATATGAAAAATATAAAAATGATGTGTTCTAGATACACTAGAAACTTTAGTAAATATTATGTAAATTTAATATTTGCTTGTAAATTCTCATCTAATTCATATATTGCATTTTTTACTAAGCTATAAAATTTTAATAATTTATTACATTTCTTAGAATTATTTATTATATTACGATTACACATTTGAGCATATAATTCTATTTCTCTATATTTATTACTACAATTATTATTAAAATTAGATAATGAATCATATAATGATACTTCTATTGTAACTCTTATTGTATGATAAAATTTATTTTTACTTTTAGTACCAAATTCATTACTAGCACAAACATAAAATTTGCCTAATTGTTTAGCATATTTTTTTCCAAAAGTTTTATCTAGATTATCTATATTAAATTTATTATTATATATAATAATTTTACTATCATCATCATCTTTATATAAGTTAATTTTATACTTATCTATAATTAATTTTTTAAATAAATCTTTACTATGATTATTACCATAGAAATCTAATTGAAAAATATCTCTAATACCTTTTAATAGTAAATAATAATTTAATATAAATTCTAAAATTTTATAATTACTTTTATTACATTTTTTAATTATAGTAGTATATAAGCTTTTAATATTTATTAAATTTAATTCTAATTTATTATTTTTTTTTGTTTTATTATTTTTTTTATTATTATAATTATTATATTGTTTTTTTGTAATCATCTTAAATGTTTAAAGGTGTAATATGTATTAATATATAATAATATATAATAATATATAATAATATAATAAATTTCTCAATTATATAAATATTCTATTATTCTCTTACTAACTACTTCTCCAATTCGCCTTTTAGTTTTTCCATTATCAGTAAGAATTATTTCAGATATAAGTAATATTCTTTCTTCATTTAACTCGCAATTGTCATATGCTTCAAATAGTTTTTTAAGTGTTGGAAATACTTCTGATATCTTGGTAGCAATACTAGTACTAACACCTGGAATATTTGTTAATGATATCTGATTCCAAAGCTGTGGAGTTAGATTTTCTTTTTTACATTTTTTTATTGAATTAAGATATGTATTATTTATTTGTGTATTATTAATATTATTTTCATTAGTAATTATATTATTTTCACTAATGCTAGAATCATTATTTGTTTCTGGAAGTATATTATTTTCTTCTTCTTTATTTATTATACTTGAATTATTTATTGTATTTGAATCATTAGATATTGTATTAGGCATTGTACTAGGCATTGTGCTAGGCATTGTACTAGGCATTGTGCTAGGTATAGGTTTTGTATTAGCTTTAAAGAAATCTGTAATATCTTTACTCATTCTTTCATGAATTCTAATTATAATATCTAATGTTTCATTTAAATTTGAAGTTCTAATTAATGGTATTTCATCACGAAATATAGAACTAACTATACTACCATGAAATACTGTTTTCTCTGATGGATATCTAACATCACTAGAAGAACCTTCAATTAAATAACAAATTAGTTTATTACCATTTGAATTACATTTTTCTGCTTGAAGCCTAATCTTTTGTTCTTTATACCTACCATCTTTTATACTCGCTAGCATATCTTGAACACATTTGCGCTCAATTATAATAGACTTATCTAGATGTTTTTCAGATGATATAATTATATCTCCTATTTGTAGGCTTTGTAATTCATATGGTATTTTAAATGTTGGTGTAGCCTTAATTAATTCTATTAGCTTACCTTCGCGATTATCTATAATTAACATTTTTTATATTTGTATCTAGGTTATATTTGTACCTAGATAATAATTGTTTATATAGAAAAATATATTACTTAAATTGAAAATAAAAAAATATATAAAATTATAAATATATAAAAATTAAAATCTAATTTTTTATGTGAAAGGAAGCCCAGAGAGCTAAAAACATTTTTTTTTACAAGGGAGCTCGAGGGGCTGAAGCCCTCGAAAGGGAGCTCGAGGGGCTGAAGCCCTCGAAAGGGAGCTCGAGGGGCTGAAGCCCTCGAAAGGGAGCTCGAGGGGCTTCAGCCCTCGTCACCCTCGTCACCCTCGTCAGGTTCACTCGACCATTACATCAGGGTAATCATCATACTCGCCGTCATTTGGATTAATATCGCCCAATGAGAACTTAATCTCAGCAGCTTCACAATATTCAGATGATTTAAAATATTGATTAATATCAACTTCCTCTTTTTCTTCAAATAAATCTTCTTGAGTATTTAATAAATCTTCATCAATCAATACAACACTATCACCAGTTCCGCAAGTAGGTATTTGACCCACCATAATGTTACTTGAAACACCTTTAATATTATCAAAAGCACCGAATAAACTGGCTTCTAACAATTGGTCAGTAGTTTCTTCAAAACTAGCTTTAGCAAGAGGACCAATATTTTCCTTCTTAATACCATGTCGGCTTACAGACATAATATCTCCGTTTTGACACATTTTATCACAAAGTAAATCAAGGTGTCTAGGACTCAATTTAATGTCACTACCATATAAAACTTGGTTAAGCTGATATTGAATTTGAAAGCGAGCTGCTTCAATACCAAATACTGAATACATCTCATTAGGATCAATACTAAATGTTCTTTTACTATTAACACCATCTCTTATTAAAATGTCAAATAAGCTAGAACCCTCAGTATTAATTGTAAATTCACTTTTTGATACAAATGAACCATTCTCTTTAATTACTATCTGTTTTTGTTCTTTCTCTTCAGTCGTAAGAAATACACGTTTTATACCATCAACACCTTTAATTATAACATCACTTATCTCTTTAATTTGTTCTTCAATAAATAATATATCATCATTTGCCTTATTAGGACTAGATGGAAAATTTATTCTCATACGAAACACCAATTTAGCAGCGTTATCATCCATAAACATAAATGATGCATTCGGATAATTTGATTTTAATATAAGACTTATATCCTCCATAGTTACCTTTTTATCAATAATCTTTCGTCTATCAAACTCAAGTCTAATCATCCAAGGATTATTAGGAATTAAAGATGATTGAGGATCCATCTCACTAAATATTTTATAGATTTCCAAAAAATCTCTATCCTCTTGTAATACATTTTCATAGTTATTATTAGGTTCTAAATATATAGCCGATGATAATAATACATCACTAATTTTCGTTAGTTCAATATTATTAGCCACCTTCTCAGCCATTTCGCGATTAAAGCGATGGTCTTCGTCTAAGTAAACTTCGCAAGAACTATTCTTAGGATTTTTAGTATTGTTGAGTAATTCTGTTAAACGAGGCACTCCTTGAGTTACGGTCGATTTCTCAGCTACCCCGCTCAAATGAAAAGTGTCCCTACATGACATCAAGCTACTGCTCGCAAAGTTTCGTGTTTTTTCGACAGTTAAGTCATAAACCCACCTTTTTTTTATATTTTTATACTCAATTTCTGTTGGTAAAACCTCTGTTATTTTTTTTATTTTACTTAATAATACGTTTTTCATATGCTTAATTCTAAATATACGCCTATTATCATTTTCATTAATATTATATTCTAATAATCTATCAGCTTTTTTATTTATTGTTAATTTAAATTCATGTGAAAATTTAGAATTATATTCTTTAGGAATATAAATTTTATAAATATATTCTTTGGCATTTGGAAATGCTTCTCTATCTTGTTTTGTTTTATGAATAGTCCAAGAAATATTAAATCTATTTAGGATTAATCCTATAATTTCAATCATTTTTTTACCTACAGAAGATGCTGAAATTGAACCATCAAGACTAACACAACCATCGCCACTGAAATAACCAGAAATTATACCCTTAAGAAATTCTCTAGGAGTTTGTAAAATCCATGTAGGAATTTGTTTATCTTCACTAGTTTTACCAAATACTTTTCCAAGTAAATCGGCTAATAATGTAGATTGAAAAATATGGTCATTTGATTCCCATTTTGTTTGTCCAGTTTCAATATTAGCTTCTTTCTTAATAGATTTTACATGTCTATATCCAATATTCCATGATGACATTAATTCTTTAATAGGAGCAATAAAATCTTTATCTTCTTTACTTATTATTATACGTAAGTCATTACACATTCCATCTGCTAAATAGGCTCCAATAAAGTAACCAAATTCATTATTAAGAGGAATATTAGCAGGTATATTTGAAGAGCAAGACCTCATACTTAATGGATATACACAACCTAATTGGAGTTTACTATATATTCCATTCATAGGATGCTCTTTCATCACACCATTTTTATCTTTACCTTTAATAACCTGTCCTTCTTTAGGACAAATAGAATCTCTAAAGGAATCACTTCTTTTATAAGGAACAGTAAATACTTTACCTTGATTTGCTTTAAACCAATGGCGATTACCTTTAGCATTTTCAGTAGTCATTACTTCTAAGGCTTTATCTATTTCATCTCGATAAATATATTGAGTTGGTGATAAATATTTCTTAACATCTAAATGTGTAATTTCTTTAAAATAGGGTATGGATTCTAATTGATTATCTAAGTTCAAATCCAAGCCCTCACAAACAGGAATTAAATCATCTATTTGTAATTCACTTCCATTTTTATCAATAATTTTATTAGTTACTTCATCGTAAACTAAGAATGATTTACCTTTAGTAGCTTTTACACTTCTACCACACTCGAGTTCTACCTCAAGAATAGTTTCACTTAGATCTTCATTTACTACAGGATGTCTTGTTATAGCTTCTAATTTAGTCCACATAACATTTCCATCTTCATCACAAGAATAAGCCCTCCAATCATTTCCATCATCTAATGGAATATAAATTTGGTCATCTTCTGGTTTTGTAGGACATTTAATATATTGTATTGTAGATGCCCTTGACGGATCAGCTAAGCACTCTTCATAATAATTATCAATAAATTCACCTATTGTTGGAAGCATTAAGTAACCATTTTTAGCAATTACAATCTCAGTTTCCCAATCAACACTGTGTAGCGTCATTTGTGTTGTCCTCTCTCCCAAACTTTGAGCAGCCAGGGGACCCACCATATCACCACCTTCTGCTAATGAGAAGTTGTATCGCATTTTTATAGCATTAATTATATGAGTGAAGGCAATCTTATTAAATTTCTTATCACGAAGCAAAATTTTAGGGGATAAATTATCCCAAATTAAAACTTCACAAGCTAAGCTATTACGCCCACCAATTCTACAATATTTAATTAAATTTTGTATTTCTTTAATAATTTCAATAGGATGAATATCACTTTTGCTTACATTTTCAAGATTAAATTGTTTAACTGTATTGCGAATTAATCTACTGAAATTAACAGGATAATAAATCTTTATATCTTTAATATCATTAAATTTTGTATATATTTTATGAAATTTCTCAATAATATAGTCTAAATTCTTGTTATATTCAGTAATAATGCTCTTCCACCCATCAATTTTTTTCATTTTATCAACCTCAGTTTTTAATACATATTCAAATCTATCAGCTGTATCAATAATATAATCCTTATTCAAAGTATCAATATTAATAGTAATAAATGCTGTTGTTTGTTTTTCTAATTCTGTAGAATTGAAACCATCATATCCATAACAGAATTGAACTATATCATTATTGCTGGCACGTACTGAATAGTCGTGAGCAACTTTTAAATCTTCCATAGACTTTACAAGCCTTCTTTGAAGGTATCCTGAAGTAGCAGTTTTAACTGCTGTATCAATAACACCTTCTCGACCCGACATCGCATGAAAGAAGAATTCTTGAGGATTCAACCCATTCACAAAATTACTACTAATAAAACCACGGCTTTCCGCACCATTCTCATAGCGAGGATAATGTGGTAGGGTTCTATCAGTAAATCCCATAGGGACACGTTTACCATCTATAGACTGTTGTCCTAGTAAACACATCATTTGTTGAATATTAATATCTTTTCCTTTTGAACCACTGGTTACAATATAATTTATTCTATTATCTAATTTAAGCTTCTGCATAATACCAGAATTAATTTCTTTTACTGTCTTTTCACAAATAGCAGCAACTTTTGTATCATAAAGCTTATCTAATCGCTCACTAATATCCGCTAGAATATTTAAGTGAACTTTTTTAGTTAATTCTACAATATCTTTTTTTCCTTGTAAAATAATATCCTCATTCCGCTTTCTAATTTCTTTATCAATGATTAAATCACTAATACCTACACTAAAACCACTTCTAATCAAATATCTAGATACAATTCTTTGTAGGTCATTAAGATAGCGGGTTGCTTCTCTATGACCATAATCATTAAATATGTTATGTAAAATTTCAGATGAGCATTTTTTCTCAATCTGACCTTGTTTTAATATACCATTTTCAATGATAACATCTTTTAAATTCGCATTCTTCGCAGAAAGCTTATTATAATATGTAATTGGGGGCAGGATCGCAGAATATATCTGCTTACCCGTCCATTTTACCAGTTTACCATCACTACTTACGTATTTTGGCTCTGGTATTATTCCGCTGAATTTTTCTACACCTACTAATATATTCATCACTTCTTGTTGATTGAAGAATACATTATCATCAGTTAGTTTAAATAACCCTACTAAATTGTCCTGAGCTGGACCAATAATTGGCTCATTCTCACTAGGACTTATAATATGTCTTGACACTGCTGCCAAATATTTTAACTCCACCGCAGTTTGTAAACTCTGCGGGACGTGAAGGTTCATTTCATCTCCCGGTGAAAATCGCCGTTTTTCCACTCAAAATGGTTTTTTTGAAAATTTATTTTTATTAAAATTAACAAATATTTTTAAATATTTTATTAAATATTTTAAAATATTTATTAATTTATTTTATAATAAGTTTTCTAAAAACTATTTTGAAAAACCTAAATACTTTCGTATTTAGCCAGATCGTACCTTAAGCCCCCTCTACTTGATTAGAGTTTCATAGGGAACCAATATCTTAGCGATCGTTTCAGCCCCACCATATCCTATCATAACGGATTTAGGTGGTGTACTACGGATTGTCCAATCCTTAACGTTGTTACCATTGTGTACGGTCATTACCCGTGTTCCTCTTTTAAAGTTTCCAATAAAGAGTGGTAGTTAAGGCTCCTAGAATTATTATTCTAGTCCAATTAAAATGACATTATATTTTTAAATTGCAAAGCTATATTTTTATATCTATTTATTAAAACTAAATCTATTTTATTAGATTTTAATAAATTTTCTCTTTTTTCACAAGGTCTTAAATTTTTCCAATTAAAGCATTCTTTATATTGGTCTTCATTATCAAGACTATAAGATGAACAAGGTTTTATATGATCTATATGCCAATATGAACCGTAATTATCCCAATTCATATTACTATCAAAATTATATTCAAACCATTTTCTTAGAATATCATTCGAGCATCCTATTATATCAATAAAATCTTTTGTTCCAGAATTCATTAAATTTTTAAAACGCCTTCTCGCACCATACTGAACTTTAGATTCAGGTTTATTTCTAGACTTTTTTTTTGTTTCCTTGACCTTTTCTTTATTATTTGTTCTATATTTAAGGTCTATTTGTCTAACAACATCCCTGTTATTTTCTCTATAGTTTTGTCGAGTAATCTTAAGCGCTTCTGTATGATTTTTTTGATATTCTTTAGAATTTTCTTTAATTTCTTCTTGATTTTTTAAGTAATATTCTCTTTGATATTTTTTCTTGTTCTCTTTACGTTTAATTATATTACAAGCTTTGCATTGCTTTTTATTTCTACTAAATTCATTATGTTCTTTTTCTATATTACATAATGTACATATAATAGTTTTTGATGTCATTTTATTTTTTGATTAGGAGGTTCCCGTTTCCAGATATTTCGCACTTGAATTATAATTTATTTTTTATAATATATATATTAATAATCTTTTTAAATTATTAATTTTATAATAATATATAGAATAAATTATAATTTAAGCACTAGGAGGTTGCAGCCTTTTAAGCCCTCCTGTTTTCGACAGAGATTAGTTTTAAAATTACACTTACAATAATGTAAATGTAATTTTAATATCCAACGAGTTGTTTTGTTTAAGAACAACCAGTTTATCGAAATCTGCGTTATATGGTTTACAAACATCTACATTTAATCTAAATGTATTGCCTTCCATAACACGCACTTTGTGCGCCATCATACTCATTTTATGGAGTGATGGTTGACGATTGAATAACACAATATCGCCATTTACTAAATGTCTATTTACTGTATCACCATAGTTTAATACAATTTTTGACGTGTCTCTAGTAGTAGTTTCTACTGAGCCGTCTTTACCAATTTTTATTTGGTCGTCAAATATTGCTCTAATACGACCATCTTTAACGCTTTTATAAGTTCTAGCACCTGGATATATTTTATTACCATTTCTCACTAATTGAGTAAGTTTATTAATATTATGTTTATTAACTACCTCCGGAAATGTTAAGTTCATAGCAATTTTTTTAGGTACTCCCAATTCTTCTATTGATAAATTAGCATCAGGTGATATAACACTTCTAGCACTAAAATCAACACGCTTACCCATAAGATTATTTCTAATACGACCTTCTTTACCAGAAAGACGTTGTCTCAGGGTTTTCATTGGTCGACCCCCACGGGTTAAAGCAGGAGGTATTCCTTTAATATCATTATTAAATAATGTAATTACATCATGTTGAACAGAATTAATATATCCTTTAATATACTCAGGTGATACAACACTTTTAGCTAGCTGTTTACGTAGTTCTTGACAACTTCTAATAATATCATAATATTTATTAGTCAAATCATCTTCACTACGCTGACTATTATATTGCCTAACACTCGGACGCACACTAGGTGGTACAACTGGTAATACTGTTATAATAAGCCAGCTTGGCATACACCATTTAGGACTAAAGCCCATAACTAAAGCATCATCATCTAATATACGTTTAAATATTGCTAGTATAATTTCAGCATTAAGGTCTTGGGTAATATTAATTGGATTATCTCCGCTTTCATATTTCCAATCAGCCGATATAATATAATCGGTTCTTAATTTACTACTATTATATTTACTTGGTTGAATAGCACCGCACCCGCCATTATCATAAAGGAGATTATCATTTTTCTTTTCTACATTACCACAAGTTTTATATTTTTGCGTTAATTTGAAAATCTTATCAAATCGGTCCTTATTAGAACCTTTAGTTATATTTATAATATTTTTTACTATAGGATGGTTTTTATTTAATAATAATCTGCTACATTTAATACAGACACATTTTAATATTTTAACTATATAATCTTCAAACTGTAAATTAAATACAGGTTTAGGTAACTCAATATGTCCAAAATGACCTGGGCAATTTATGTATGATTGTTCACATGTTTTACATATTTTATTAGGTTCAATATAACCCATACGAGGGTCAAATAAACCATTTATACGTGGGTCCCCATTACTATCATTAAATGTATCAACATTAATGTTAACAACAGATTTTTTTAATATAACTTCTGGACTATAAACACCAAATTGAATACCATTAATAAACCCAATTTCATAATTAACACTTGAATCACCAGACGCCATAGTAAAATAACTTACGTATTCTACTTTTTATTTTAGTAATCTGATAATTATTAGTGATGTGTTAATTATTTATAATATATATTATATTTCTATATGTTTAAATTTAAATATTTACTATTTATTATTTAGACTTATTTATTTATAAATGATTAATAAATGATTAATGATATATTTGTTTCAATATTTTTTATTCAATTTTTTAAT
>Ga0114978_10002723_pt1 | contig 14542 bp, 14 predicted proteins | sample S_140212_EF_Meta_FD_87027 | JGI IMG/M metagenome (GOLD analysis project Ga0114978, IMG submission 87027) | Freshwater microbial communities from Lake Simoncouche, Canada to study carbon cycling - S_140212_EF_MetaG | ecosystem: Environmental > Aquatic > Freshwater > Lake | place: Lake... | reverse complement strand
TCCATTTACTTTTGATGATCTTGAAGATATAGTTCAGGATGACCCCGAAATTATAAAAAAAGCAAACGAGCAACTTACACTGACTCCTGAAATCTTTTATCTAAAATCTTTCTACTTAATAGATGAAGAGGCACATCCATTATTATTTGAGATGGATTTAGAGAATCCACAAGACCTACCAGAAGACATTATGCAATTTGATGAGGAAGATTTGATGGGATAAATAAAACATAATAAGGTGTATAAGTAAGAAAAATGCCTCTGAATAAACTTGAAAATTTCATTAAGAATACTGAAGGTCGTATTCTTTATGTAAATCCAAATGACCTTGATGCAACTGATGCGATTACAAATCAAGGAAACTCTTTAACTCAACCATTTAAAACGGTTCAGAGAGCACTTTTAGAAGCAGCAAGATTCTCATATGTTAGGGGAAGCAATAACGATATTGTTGAAAAGACTACAATTTTATTATTTCCTGGTATTCATACAATTGATAACAGACCTGGATTTGCAATCAAAAATGTAAGTGGAACTGCAAAGGCAGTTTCTCCGGCAGGTGCTGAAACAACCGCATCAGATACTTTATCATTAAGTCTCACATCAAACTTTGATTTAACACAAACAGATAATATTCTTTATAAGTTTAACAGTATTAATGGTGGTATTGTTGTACCTAGAGGAACTTCAGTTGTTGGTCTTGACTTAAGAAAGACCAAACTCAGACCACTTTATGTTCCTAATCCAACTGATTCAACACCAAAATCAGCAATCTTTAGAATTACTGGTGCCTGCTACTTCTGGCAGTTCTCTCTCTTTGATGGTGATGAGAGTGGAACAGTTTATACGAGTCCAACAGACTTTTCAGATCTCAATAAAGCAACTCCTACATTCTCTCACCACAAACTGACTGCTTTTGAGTATGCTGATGGTGTCAATATTCCTGCGGGATATGACATTACTGATCTTGACATGTACTATAGTAAGGTTGGTAATGCCTTCAACCTTGCTTCTGGTCGTGATATTGATCAAAAATATCCAAGTGCTCCATTAGGATTTGCAAAACAAAGACCAGAATGGGAAATTGTTGGTGCATTTGGCACAGACCCTATTAACATTTCCTCAATTATTTCTGGTGATGGATTAACTCCTTCTACAATTATTACAGTAACAACTTCTACCCCACATAATTTAACAACAAATACTCCAGTTAAAATTAATGGAGTGGGTACAGTTGATTATAATATTTCAACAAAAGTTCAGAATGTACTAAGTGCCACTGAATTTACTTACCTTTTACCTAATGTAAGAAGTAATTTACCAGCAAGACCAAGTAGATCTGGTGCAACAGTCACAATTGAGACTGATACCGTAGGTGGTGCATCACCTTATATCTTTAATATCTCCATGCGTTCTGTATGGGGTATGAATGGAATGCACGCTGATGGCAGTAAGGCATCAGGTTTCCGTTCGATGGTTGTTGCACAATTCACTGGTGTATCATTACAAAAAGATGACCGTGCATTTGTAAAATATAATCAATCCTCCAGACTTTATGAGGGTATTAATATATCTACAGTAACTGGTGCGGCACTTGCTTCTGGATCATCATCAACAGATACTGCATCGGCATACCACTTAGATTCTAATGCCATTTATAGAAATGGTTGGGATTCCACGCACATTAAAATGACGAATGATGCATTCATTCAAATCGTTTCCGTATTTGCAATTGGATATACCGCACATTTTAAAGGTGAGTCTGGTGGAGATGCCTCTATTACAAACTCAAACTCAAACTTTGGGCAAAATTCATTAGCAGCAACTGGATTTAAGAAAACTGCATTTGTTAAGGATAATACTGCATATGTAACATCAATTATTGCACCAAGAGCAGTTACTTCTGATGAAACTGATATTGATTGGGTATCATTAGATGTTGGACTCACAACTTCCGTTGGTATTACAAGTCATCTATATCTTTATGGATTTACGGCACCTGATGATGTTCCACCTAGTATCATTCAAGGATATAGAATTGGTGCAAGAGTTAATGATCAACTTAATGTTGATATTGGTGCCGGAACAAGCACGGCAAGCATTTATATGTGTGATAACTTCACAACTTTTGCAACTGGAACTAAGAGTAGTGAAAAATCATATACAGTAACTGCCGGACCAACCAATAGTGCCTTTACAATTGGTTCTCACGGATTAAAAACTGGAGAGAAAGTTAGAATTTTAAGCACAGATGGAGATCTTCCTGAAAATATTACTGAAAATACAGTTTATTATGCAATTGCAAGTGATGTTGATTTTACACTTGCCGGAACAGAAATTAAATTAGCAACTTCTTCCACAAATTCTGCAATTGCTTTACCAATTACAGTTTATGGCGGAACTAATCTTCGTATCGTAAGTAGAGTATCTGATAAATCTCCTGGAGATCTTGGATCACCAATTCAATATGATACTACAAATAAAAATTGGTTTATTCATACCGATACAAATAGTGGCATTTATAGGGTACTTGCATCAAATGGTGTTGTTGGGCTGACTGCAAGAACCGATGTTGCATATGTTAAGAGAATTAGTGACTCAAGAAGTATTGATGAAAGAGTCTACAAATTTAGAGTAGTTGTTCCAAAAGAATCTACAAACTCAAGAAATCCTGTAGAAGGATTTGTAATTCAAGAATCAAGTTCAACTGGTATTGGAAGTAACACCTATGCAACAACACCTACAATTACAAGTGTAGATGTTGATTATAACAAAAATCCAAGATTTATTAGTAGTTGTTCAACTGTTTCTACAACAATTACTACGATTTCTGAATTACCACACAATTTGAATGCTGGTGATATTGTTATTGTTAAGTATGTAACCGATGCTACCGGAACTACTTCAGGTGCAGATAATCTTGGATATAACGGAACATTTACCGTAACTTCAATTGTAAATGACAAGACATTTACATATTCAACAACTGATATTTTTGGAGTTACTCACGCCACTGGAACATTCACAAATAATACAAGTTCCAGAACCTTATTCTTACCAAGATTTGAAAGAAATGATTTACAATCAAATTATTACATTTATCGAAATGAAGTCATTAATGAATATAAATCTGGTGTTTCAGATGGCATTTATCACCTCTATGTTCTGAATGCAAAGAATGCTATTCCTGTAGAGTTTGTAACATCAAAATATGGTCAAAATGTCGTGAATCTTTATCCACAATTGGATAGAGATAATACTCAAGATAATCCAATTCCAACGAAAACATTTGCAAATAGATTCCCACTTGGGGATGTATCCACAAATGACATTAAGGGATCTATTACGAGAGAAACCACAGACTCATTCCTACAAGATTTTGGTGTAGGACTTGGTGTATCTGTGGTTTCTAATTCTACATCAAGTGCAACAATTACCTTTGATAGAGAGCACGGACTTGCTGGTATTGTAACTTATAGCACTCTAACTGCTGGATCAGGAAAAACGAATGGAACTTATTATAATGTTAAACTCTTTAATGAGTCAGGTCTTACTACTTGGAATGGTGCCACTGCAAAAGTTGTAGTTTCAAGTAATCAAGTTACGAATGTAAGTATTCAATCCAAAGGATCTGGATATGTAAGTGGCAATACACTGTATTTTGATACGGCAGTAGTTGGGGGATCTGCAAATGCTTCCATCACTCTTGCTACTTCTGGTATTTCGACAAATATCGGTGATGTAGTGCAGTTTACCGGTGCTGGCACAACTTCTGATGGTTACTATCGCATTACATCAGTTCCTGCAAAGAATCAAATTGCAATTGCTAAGACTGCAGGAGACCCTGTAGTAACTAATTCTCAATATGCATTTGTAGTCGCACCTTCAGTAAGAATTGTTTCTACATCATATGATTCGGTAACAGGTATCAGCACATTTAATTGTGCCGCACCACACGGATTACTTGCAGGCAATAAGTTTAAGGTTATAGATTCTAGTAATAATGGTTTAGGAAATTACTTTGTTAATTCCAGAGTTGGTCTCAATACTTTTACAGCAGTTACAAATACTTCAATTTCTGCAACAAATGGTTATGTTCTAAAACACGCGATGTCCACAAATGACGCGACTTCTGATGTTGCCGGAGAAAATGTTGGAGTTCGTGACTTTACATTCTATGATAATGATACTTTAACTTTAGTATCATTTACTTCAGATACACAGATTCAAGTTAGCAGTCCCGTTGCCGGTATTTCAACGACTCAGAGATTCCCACTTGGATCTTATATTCAGGTTGATGCTGAGATTATGAGAATTGTCAGCAGTACTCTAACGGGTTCTGGCAATAATGAAATTACAGTTATTCGTGGTTCTCTTGGAACTACAAAAGCATCTCACGATAATGGTTCAATTATCAAAAAAATTAAACCACTTCCAATTGAATTCAGAAGACCTACAATTCTTCGTGCATCTAACCAAACATTTGAATATCTTGGATATGGTCCAGGAAACTATTCAACTGCACTTCCACAAGTTCAGGTCAGAACACTAACTGAAAAAGAAGCATATCTGGCACAGTCACAACAGAAGTCTTGCGGAACTGTTGTTTATACTGGTATGAATAATGATGGTGACTTCTATATTGGTAATAAGAAGTTAAGTTCCAAGACTGGTAAGGAAGTCGTCTTTGATGCACCAATTCCAACTATTACCGGTCAAGATCCATCGAGATTGAGTGTTGTTTATGATGAAGTAATCGTTAAGGAAAGACTTCTCGTTGAAGGTGGAAACTCTAGAACTATTCTGTCACAATTTGACGGACCTGTTACTTTTAACAAGGAACTGAAGATTAATGCAGCAACGATATACACTTCTCCTGTAAAAATCTCCGATACTACTCAATCAACAGATACCATTAGTGGAGCTCTTCTGATTAGTGGTGGTCTTGGAATTGCCAAGAATCTGAATATTGGTGGTAACACTAATCTCACAGGAACTCTTGGAGTTACTGGTGCTACTACACTTTCCAATACATTAAATGTCACTGCACCAACTACACTTTCTAATACATTAAATGTTACTGGTGTCACAACAGTTTCTAATGCATTTAATGTAACCGGACCGACTTCAATTAATGGAACTTTGAATGTAACTGGTATTACTACAATTAGTGGAACTTTAAATATTGATGGAACTATTAATGGTAGTGGATCACTAATTACTCTGGACGATAATGTTCTCATTAATGGAGAACTAAATGTAACTGGTGACATCACAGCATTCTCTACTTCAGACCAAAGACTGAAGGAAAATATTGTTCCAATCGTAAACCCACTTGCCAAAGTTTTAAAAATTAGTGGTAATACCTATGATTGGGTTCAGGGTTCTGGTAAGGAAGGTTCCGATGTTGGTGTAATTGCACAAGAAATCTTAGAGGTTCTTCCAGAAGCAGTCACAACTAGAGAAACTGGATACTTGGCAGTTCGTTATGAAAAGATTATTCCACTTCTGATTGGGGCAATTAAAGATCTTTCTGCGAAGGTTGAAGATCTCCAGGATCAAATCAACAATAAATAACTAGAAAGTCTTAGAAATGGCAAATTATAATAAGTCTTTTAGTTTTAGGAACGGTGTTCAGGTTGACAACAGTAACTTTGTAGTCAATCCTCTAGGTCTGGTTGGTATCGGCACCAGTGTTCCAACTGAACTTTTAGATGTTCGAGGAACAATTAAAACAACGGGTCTTGTTACAACACGAGATTTATATGTAACTGGAATTGCAACATTTAACCGAATTGATGTTGGATCTACAATTAAAATGTCTAGTGGCATTATTACTGCCACTGCATTTTATGGTAATGGTGCAACTCTTTCCAATCTACCGACTTCACAGTGGGTTGATATTGATGTAGGTCTTGGATTTACCAGCATTTACGCTCAAGGATATGTCGGTATTGCAACAAATGATCCCAGATATGTTCTTCAAGTAGGTGGAAATTATAATCTAGGACAAAATGGAATTGGAATTAACTCCAACGGTAATATTGTTGCTTCTGGGGTGATTACTGCAAGTTCTTTTGTTGGTCAGGGACCATATATTACTGGTATTAATGCGAATAATATTACTGCCGGAACATTATCAAATGATAGACTACCTATCATCAATAATGACAGACTTCCTTCTAATATTAGTATTTCTGGAATTATAACTGCCGCAACTGGTAATTTTGCTAGTTTAAGTGTAGTCTCAATTGCGGCAACTGGTAATGTCAATATTACTGGAATAGTCACGGCACTTGGTGGATTTGTTGGCAATATTACTGGCATTGCTTCTACGGCAATAGTGGCACAAGGTTTAACCGGATCCCCTGATATTAATGTTGGAGTTGTTTCGGCAACTGCACTTAGATCTTTAACTTTAAGTGTTGGAACAGCAGGAACGGCACTTAATGTTCCTTCTTCCGGAAATATTGGTATTGGAACCTCACTACCATCATCTGACTTACAGATTTTAAAGAGAAATGCTCTTGTAGAGATTATTAGCACCTCTGGTCAATCTCGATTAAGTATTGGACAATCTGCCGTTGGTGCCGGAAATAGTAGCGCTCTACTTAGATTTGGAAATACTGCCAAGACATTTGATATTATTAATAATGATACTGGCAGCATCAATTATTATCTACATGCAGGAGCATCCGGGATTAATACTGGAAGGTTTGCCTGGTTATATGGACAATCAAATACAGAACTACTTTCATTAACCTATCAAGGATCTTTGGGACTAGGTATTACCAACCCATCTAATACTTTACATGTTGTAGGAACATCCACAGTTACACAAACCGCATATTTTGGAACTAATGTAGAAATTCTTGGAACATTTAGTCTTGGGTCTGGTGCAAATAAAAGTGTAATTAATCCAACCACCAATTCAGTTTTAAATAAAGTCAATTTAAACGTAACTTCTGGTGTTTCTACAGTTGCAAATATTCAAGTTAGTTCTGGATCATCAATTGGAATCGGAACTAATCGTGCAATTGTAGGTCTTGATGCTCGTGGGCAAATTGGTCTTATTGATACCTTGGGAATTGCAACTAATAGTACAAATGCTATAGGTGGATTAAAATTATATAATCAAGGATCTTCAGCTTTGGTTGATACTGTTGGCATTGGAACAACATCAATTCTCACTGATGCTGATTATGGATCAGGAAGTCTTCAAGTATTTGGTGGAATACGAATTGAATCTGATGGTGATATCTTGATGAGAAATTATGGTGGAATTGGAATTAATTCTTTATCTCCAATTGGAGCAATTGATGCTAGATATGCAAGTCTTACAGCAGCATATAGGGCAACATTTTATCCACCAATTTTAACAATAACAGAAAGAAATACTGCTACTAGTGCATCACTTGTTTCTTCAGGAGCAATCATTTATAATTCAACAACTGGAAATCATCAAGCATATGATGGAAGTTCATGGGCTCCTGTTGGTTTAACAGGAACTCAAAATATTACTGTTGGGGTAATCACCGCAACTAAATTAAATATTGGCACTAGTGGAACAACGATTACTACCAATAATAATCTTGTTGGTATTGGAACTACAAATCCAAGAGGTATCTTGGATCTTGTTTCTACAACAGGTGCTTTCTATCTCCCAAGAATGACAACGGCGCAAAGAGATGCGATGGTTGGTATTTCTAGTGGTGCGATGATTTACAATACATCGGTGAATGAGTTTCAGGGACGCACTGCAGCTGCATGGATCACTATTGCAGTCTAATGAAGTCTTGACATAATCCTTTAATACTGCTAGACTACCTTTGTTGGGGTTGAAGACGAGGTTTTAGGACACTTTAAGAACCGTCTACTGGGTGGCACCAGGGACGGTTTTCTGCTATAATAGTTCCATACGCAATGGAGAACGTGTTTCAACTTCGTCCCCACCAGCAAGATGCACTGGATGCTCTGCAACAGCATTCTAAAGGCATATGCATTTTTCCAACAGGAGGAGGAAAAACCAACGTGGGTATCTTTGATGCCATCAATCAGTTTCTGTCTGATACTCCCAAGACAATTGTAGTCGTTGCTCCGCGCATTCTTCTGGCAGAGCAACTGTCTTCTGAGTATTTGGAGTTTATCACTAATGCTGCCGTTCTTCATATCCACTCCGGAGAAACTAGGCATTTTAGTACAACCAAACCTGCTGAGATTTATAACTGGTCTCGTCGTGCCTACAAGCATCAATTGATCTTCACCACCTATAACTCTCTGCAGCAACTGCAACGTGCTGAGATCAAGGTGGATACGATTTACTTTGATGAGGCACATAACAGCATTCAACGTCACTTCTTTCCTGCCGTAGAGTATTTCTCACAGGAAGCAGATCGTTGCTACTTCTTTACTGCTACCAGAAAAACTTCCGCAACTATCGGTAAACCTGGAATGAACGATGTTGAGGTGTATGGAAACATTATTTGTTCTGTTTCTGCCCCGAAACTTATTCAAGGTGGATTTATTGTTCCTCCTAAAGTCTATTCTCATAAGTCTAAAACTACAGATGAATGTGGTGGATGCCCGTATGATCGTGACAAGCATAATCTCATCGATATTATCAACACTTATGGAATGAATAAGATTCTTGTTGTATCCAAAAAAACCAAAGATATTGTTGGTCTTACCACACAAACTGACTTCCAAACTCAAATGGAAGAAATGGGATACGATGTACTTCATATTTCCAGCAAGTTTGGTGCGTTCATTAACAACCAAAAAGTCAATCGGGAAGTGTTTTTCAATACTCTCAATTCTTATGGTAAAGATGTAGAAAAAAAGTTTGTTGTATTACACTTTGATATTCTTTCCGAGGGATTGAATATTTCTTGCCTAAATGGTGTAGTCTTTCAGCGTAATACTGATTACATTAAAATCTTGCAAACTGTTGGTCGTGCCATTCGTTTGGATCCCAGGGATGTTAAAGGTATGCAAAATGGAACAATTACTCCTGGTAGTGTGAATACATACAATAAGCAGTTTGGTCTTGTTATAACTCCTGTCTTTGATAAAGTTGGCATTAATACTGCAACCAAAATTAATAATTGTTTGGATGCCGTCTTTAATCGTGGGGAATTGGTAGATAGTGTAATTAGAAAGTAATATATGGGCGGCAACTTGTGTCTTGGCGGATTGTAGTTGCGTAAGTCCCACATTTATGGTATAAATAGTAATAAGTCACGCCAAGACACAAATGTATTACACTTATGCTTACCTTCGGAAGAAAGATAGAACTCCCTATTATATTGGAAAGGGGCAAAAAAGAAGAATGTTTGCCGAACATTTAAGGGGAAACGGAAGTTTTACTCCAAAGAATAGGGGCAGAATTATAATATTAAAATACTTTGTTGATGAAATAGAGGCATATAAACACGAAATGTATATGATTTATGTTCTTGGTAGAAAAGATTTGGGGACGGGTATTCTAATCAACATTAGCGATGGTGGTGAAGGTTCTTCTAATGTTTCACAAAAAACAAGGGAATTAATTAGCAAAGCGCATAAAGGAAAAGTTTATAATGAAGAAACAAGAAGAAAAATAAGCGAATCTCATAAGGGAATTAAATGCCCAGACCACCTTAAAGAACATTATAGTGAGATGTATTCTGGGAAGGGAAATCCAAATTATGGAAAAAAACATTCTCCAGAAACTCTCGCAAAAATAAGTGTCGGAACAAGAGGAAAAAATCTTAAAACAAGATGGTATATAACTCCAAATGGTGATAAAATAAAAATAGATAATTTAAGAGAATATTGTGAAAAAAATAATCTAAATCATATCTGTATGATAAACTTACACAACGGACACTGTAGATCATACAAAGGATACACTAAAGCACCATAAAACCCGCTCTGGTGCCCTTGTAGCAGGTGATCTGCCCTCCTACACCAAATCCTACGGTCTGGTCATCTGCCCGACCTTTGACAAGGCATCTACGGGCACTGCCCAGAAGGTCCAGAACGTCGTGGACATTATCTTCAACCAGGGTGAGGTGGCATTCAGCACGATCAATCGGTAGGGGGGTTGACACCCTCTTTTTTTTAGCCTATAATAAGAGGGTTGAAAGGCAGATGCTCTTGCTGACGCACTTTCACTATTGTACATCGCATTATTCTAAATGAAATTTAAAAAGATTAACGTCCCTTGTGGCGTACCCAATTTGGATTGGTTCAAGAATCTTGAACTTCCCACGTTCCGAACTGCAAAAGTGGTTGGACTTGAAATCCGTGATTGTTCCTCCATCATTTACACTAATGATAGGGGTCAGGAAATCAACGTTGCCCGATCAACTGGAACGGACTATGTGAATCGGGAAAAGATCAGGAACAGTATTGAAGTGAATGGTATTCAGGTTGATGTTATTCCACCTGTAATTCTTCCCGATGGAATTTCTGTTGATGGTTTTACCCGTGGTGGTGCTCTTAAAGTTCTGGAGCAAGAAAAGTGGGTTTATCTTGTTGTCGATCTGAAAGATGGGTTTTCTATCGAAGATCTGAAAGACGAACTTGGATTGGGGTGCAATAACCATTCCCCTTCAAAACCTGCTACTGAGGATGATTTTGAAGTTCGTCTTCGAAATTGGATTGCACGTCAAGAATCTTCTCCTACTGCTCAAGAGTGTATGAATTGGTGGAACTCTATTCCCCATTCTTTCAGTCAAAAGGTAGTGGAAAATCGTTGCAACAAAGTCGTAAACAACATTATGGCTTCTTCCAGTATGGTTTCCTTCAACAAGGAAGCAGCAGAAACCGTTGCAAAGAAGATCTTGAAGGAAAAACTTCCCGAAAATGCAGCAGTAATTGCAATCAACAACGGAAATACAACCTACCATAAACGGGCATTCTTCGAAGCTCTTGAATCTGTAGCAGAAGGTAAGGTTCCTGTTCCGGTTGGATTTTTGCAAAATGTTACTGCAGAAAAGGCAGATGATGAACGTAAGAAACTCACCAAACAGATCGCAAAATTGAACAAAATGTTCCGTGTTGCTGCCGAGAAGTATAATACGGATCCTACCTTTGAACTTCTTTCAATTGAAGGATTTGTACCACAAGCTCTTGGTATCGAAGATCCCAGTGAATTGATCCGATAGGGTCAGATAGTAAACTGTCACAAGGGGGGTTCCTACGGGGACTCCTTTCTAGTATAATACATTCATAACCAAAGAGGTTTCCTCCCATGAAATGCAAAGTCGAACTCTATGTTTCCGGCAAAGTGTTCTATGAAATTGTAGAAGCACGTGATTATCAAGATGCCAAACGCACTGCTCTGGCACGTAATCCTAGTGCAAAAGTGATTGGTGTCAATGCTGTAATGTAATGAATCTACCATTTATTCCTAACTACGGACTGCTGAACCCCAAATCATCAGAACCATCGGGTTATGTAACCAAAGATGGAATGTGGGCAGCAGTCCCTTTTGGTAAGCAGTTTATGATCATTCACAACGGAGAACAAGTTCACGTTGCCGGAACACTTACAACTGCCAAGTCTTACATTAACAAGCAACTCAAAGCATCAAAACCAAAGATTAAACCCGGCACATCATCACTGGAAGCATTCCTGTAAAACTTGATTAAATAGTGCAATATGAGTTTGGTACATGACTGCCTACTACTTTTGGTTTGGAATCTTTATTTTCGTCTTCTACCTTGTAGCAACGGATGATAGTGTTGCATATGCCGTCACCCTAGTCTCTAAGATCGTAAGATTCCAATACGAAAAGATTAAGTGGTGGTTACTTCATAATCCTGCCAATCCAATTGTCAAGTGGTTAATGTGGAGAAATGCATTAAGGATGGCTAAGGAACTTGCCAAGGAATTTGATAAGTGATATAATTACTATTGTGTTTAGTCACAAACATTATGTCAAGAACTTTTAGGAATATCGAATGGATGCACAGTGGAGCACTCAGATTCCCGCACACATTCAATGAAATCCGTCAATTGGATGGAATTTTACATGAAGAAGACTTGGAGGGTCTTCCAGTCTCTAAGGTAAATCATATGAAAGCACGAGAGCATAATTTACCGACTGCTTGGGATGATAATGTTGTAAGTGGGTATTATCAAGAAGACTATGAAGTCTAAATACTGATGCTTGTCTGTGGTTATTCAAGCGGAAGAGGGGCAGAAATGCCTCTTTTCTTGTATAAATAGATATAACCACAGTCAAAGCAGATGGAATACTACACTTACGCATATTTGCGTGAAGATGGAACACCTTACTACATAGGTAAGGGAAAAGATGATAGGGTTTATCGCAGATGGAGAAGGGGAGCAAAACCACCAAAAGACAAATCCAGAATAATATTCCTCAAACAAAACTTAACAGAAGAAGAATCATTCAAGCACGAAATCTATATGATTGCTGTCTTTGGTAGAAAAGATTTGGGAACTGGTATTCTCCATAATAGAACTGGTGGTGGTGAAGGTTCTTCTGGTGCTGTTGTTTCCGAAGAAACTAAAGCAAAAATGAGTGAAGCACAAAAAGGAGATAAAAATCATAATTATGGAAAAGTAACATCGGAAGAAACTAAAAAGAAATTAAGTGAAATTGGTAAAGGAAGAGTTTTTTCTGAAGAAACTAGAAAAAAATTAAGTCAAGCATCTAAAAATAAAACTCATTCTGAAGAAACTAAAAAGAAATTGAGTGAAATTAAAAAGGGGACTATTCCTTGGAATAAAGGAAAAAAATTTAAAAATTGCATTAGTGATGAAACAAAAACAAAAATGAGTTCATCACACAAAGGTAAAAAGCAAAGTGAGGAAACAAATAAAAAGAAATCTGACAGTATGAAAAGATGGTGGGCAGAAAAGAAACTGGCACAAGGACTTCCCAAATCTCCACCAGATGCCCTATAATACAGAGGTAATCAAACGACATTATGACTTACGACGCAAAAGTTACTCTCAAATTTGATAGCACCTGGTCTTCTACTACTGGTGGTATCTATGATGCTGAGATACTGCCTGAACAGCATATTACCTTTGAAGTACCAGCAGAAGACTTGAATGCAACTCAACTCTTCCAACTTTTTAGTAAGTTTATGTTTTCAATGGGATATGCTGAAAAAAGCATTGCTTCAGGTGCTTGCTACCTTGCGTTCAATGATATGCGTTCCTTTGAGGATATGAAGAAAGTTGCCGATGAGTATGACCTCTTTCTTGCAGAAGATTATCACAAAAAACTTGTTGAGTATGATGCACAACAAGATAGAGATATTGCAGGATTGGAAGCAGAAATTAAAGAACTGAAAGAAAAACTTGCCAGGGTTCTTCCTGAACAGTATGTTGAAGAATATGTTGATAAAGATTATCCAAGGGATGATGGAACATCCTGGAACAAACCTTGGAATGGTTTAGTTCCTGGTTCTCCTGAGGCAGTTGCTAATTTTTGTAGTTGCCCTGTGATGGATAATGAAGAAATGCCCAATGATAAAAAGTGGGTGAATGGTGATTGTCCTCTACACGGTAAAGTAAAATGAAACCAAACACTTATGCAATTCTTCAACGAGCAGTAGAAGAAGGAGCACTTCTTGGATACCGAAGGGCATTCAAACGTGTTGAAAATCCAACAGAAGAACAAATTGTAGATGCCATTACGGATGCAGTAATGCTGACTGTAAGTGAAGTATTTGATTTTTCCCACCAATCTGGAGATAGTTATTCATGATTGCTCTTCTGGCCACCACTATTCTACAAGTTCCCACAAAAGAATTTACTATGGAAAATGTTCCTGAAAGTGTGGCACGATACTGTGCTAAAGCAGTGCGTATTCCTTATGCATCGGACAACTTTACTGATATGGAATGGGAACAATTTAAGTTTTGTGTTTCTACGGAGATAGATCAAAAGAAATAAAAATGACTTGACACCTGGTTTGAAATCTGATAAAGTGACGGTATGAATTTACTTCCTTTAATATGAACACCAATCTGATTGCGGTAATAGTCTTTTCACCGTTTCTTTTTGTAAAACCAGCATTTTCTCAATACTATCCACAATACAATCCACCAAGCATAGTGAGTAACTCCAGTCAACCAATTATAGTTCCTCCTACTGTAATTATGCCATCAGAACACAATTCATCTAAAAAATCCTGTAGGGAAAGTGTAATTGATTTGTTCCTGTTCAGCATTAGAAGAACCACAGGCGATTGCACTCCTTAAAAATGATTTACGAAGTCCAAACTTATGATGCCACAGATAAAACTGTGTATTATGAAGTTGTAGAAGATGCGATTGATTATGAGGATGCCCGTGATATAATTGCCGAGAAGTATCCAAATCGTAAAGTCCTTGCTGTAATTAGTAGGAAGACACCTGACGAACTGGTACAAGGGCTTCCCAAAGTCCCACAGGATGCCCTATAATACTTACATACACACAGACACCTGATGAACAACAACACAACTTGGTTTGAAATCACTGTAACTCTTGGTGCTGGTATTTTTCTTCTCTTGATTGCAGTAGGTCTTCTTTCT
>Ga0114978_10002722_pt1 | contig 14544 bp, 4 predicted proteins | sample S_140212_EF_Meta_FD_87027 | JGI IMG/M metagenome (GOLD analysis project Ga0114978, IMG submission 87027) | Freshwater microbial communities from Lake Simoncouche, Canada to study carbon cycling - S_140212_EF_MetaG | ecosystem: Environmental > Aquatic > Freshwater > Lake | place: Lake... | reverse complement strand
GGTGAAAACATAGTGCAACAAAGTTCGCCCTTGACTTTGGCCGGTTATTTCATGCGTAGTGCAGATTATAATATCTTTGCTGCACTGAGCTTTAACGATCGAGAATATACCAAATTCAAAACACAGTTGTTAGACACAGTGATCACCAATGATTACATCAATATGACTGTGCCAGAAATACTCAACAGTGCTATGGCCCAAATAGTAGAAGGACGCAGTAATCTCAATCCTTTCTACTGGAGTGACATGGTGCCCACTGGCAGTGTGTTTGCACAGAGCAGCACCACTATCACACCTATCACCACCAATGTGTTTGCCACTGTTCAAACCTACAACTTCACCAGTTCAAACTATCTTGGATTGCTGGTGTATTTGAATGATGTACTATTACAAATCAATTATGAATATGTTGTAGCCAACGGTGCACCTAGCCTGACTATCACCGCTCCGTTGGCAGTGGGCGATGTTGTACGCATCGAAGAATACAATCCTACATATGGCAACTATGTGCCTAATACACCCACAAAAATGGGACTGTATCCTGCCTATCGTCCAAGAATTTACATTGACGATACCTATGTAGAAGCCAGACCTGTGATACAAGGACACGATGGCAGCATTACTGTGGCCTTTGGCGACGTCAGAGATGAGATTCTATTAGAATTTGAAACAAGAATTTTTAATAACCTAAAGATTAAATCTGCTATTCCATTACCAGTGGTAGAGGTAGTGCCAGGCCAGTTTAGAACTACAGATTATTCATTGACCGAAATTAACTCGGTTCTCTCTCCTAGCTTCCTGAGCTGGATTGGTTGGAACAATTTAGATTACAAATCACAGACCTATTTTGCCAACAACGAATTTACTTGGAACTATAGTGCAGCTGGCAACAAACTAACCGGCGACAATACCAGAAGCGAGCAGCCGTTGTTGGGTGCATGGCGCGGCATCTACAATTATTTCTACGATACTGATTCGCCTCAAAGCACACCATGGCAACTGATTGGTTTCAGTGAAAAGCCCACCTGGTGGAATGATGTCTACGGCCCTGCTCCATACACCAGTGACAACTTGGTGTTATGGGACGACATGGCAGCAGGCTTGGTTGCAGATCCTATAGTACCCTATATCCGTCCTGAATATGTTAGACCCAACCTACAACAGGTTATCCCTACAGGCACAGAAGGACAACTGTTAAGCCCATTTGAAAGTGTGGTGGGCTTGTATGACAGTACCCAATGGCAAAAGAGTTGGGTGTTTGGCGACAACGGTCCTGTGGAAGCATCATGGCGCAAGAGTTCCAGCTACCCATTTGCCATCATGCGCATGTTGGCCTTGACCAGGCCCGCAGAATTCTTCAGCTTGTTTGCTGATCGCGACCTTTACAAATACAACACCGAATTTGGTCAGTATCTCTACAACGATCGTTACAGACTAGACGCCAACGGTGTTGAGGTCTACGGCAATGGTGTCAGCAAAGCCAGTTATATCAACTGGATTGTGGATTACAATCAACTGGCAGGATTAAACAGTACCGACCTACTCACAGCGGATTTGAAGAATTTGGATGTGCGTCTATGCTACCGCATGGCATCATTCACTGACAAGCAATATCTCAACATCTACACTGAAAAGTCCAGCCCCAACAGTACCAACAGCAGTCTACTATTACCTCCAGAAAGCTACAAATTACTGGTCTACAAAAATCAACCATTTGATCGTGTGGGTTACAGTGCCGTAACTGTGCAAAGATCGGGTACTGGATATGCTGTGATTGGTTACAGTTTACAGAATCCTTATTTCAATATTTTAGTCAGCAACCCCAGTGGTAAAAAACAGCGTATCAGTGCCGGCGGGTCAACTGTGTTGGTGCCTATAGAGTATACTAAGAATGTGGCTCAGGTACCCTACGGTTATGTGTTTGCTAATGCCACCATGGTTGTGGATTTCTTGTTGAGTTATGGTGCACTGTTGGCCAGCCAAGGACTCATGTTTGATGGTGTGGAAAATGGTTATGTACTAAATTGGAATCAAATGGCACAAGAGTTCTTGTACTGGGACAACCAAGGCTGGGGTGATGGTGCCATTATCTGTTTGAATCCTGCTGCAGCCATACTCAGTGTTAGCCGTCCTCAAAGCATTGTGGATTCGGTTGTAGTCATGACGCCAGAGAGTTTGGTGTTGGATCAGAATCGTCAAGTGATTCCTGCTCGTGACTTGGTTATCACACGCTTGGGCAATGACTTCAGTGTGCGCACAGTGACCAATCAGATTATTTCTTTCCTGGATGTTAAATTTACCAGTTACGAAACCATGGTGGTCTTGGACAATGTCAGCATATTCAATGACTTGATTTATAATCCTGCTACCAGTGCTCGACAAGGTAGAATCTATGTGCGTGCCACAGTCAGTGCTGAATGGAATGGCCAACTGGATGCACAAGGTTTCATACTTAATAACCTTAATACCATTCAAGAATGGCAGCCCAATCGCAAATACACCAAAGGCGAAATTGTTCTCTACAAGAGAAATTACTGGAGCGCACAAGACATTGTTCAACCCAGTGTAGAATTCAACAGTTCTCAATGGGTCAAGAGCGACTATACTGCTATCCAGGGTGGATTGCTGGCCAACTTGCCCAACAAGAGCGACGAACTAGCCAACAGCTATGACACATTCAATGCCAACTTTGCAGTAGATCAAAATCTTTTTGCTTATGGCCTGATTGGATTTAGACCCAGACAGTATATGAGTGCGCTGGATCTTAGCGACACCAGCCAGGTCAATGTGTACCAGCAGTTTATCAAAGACAAAGGCACAATACTCAGTGTCGATTTATTTGGCAATGCCAATCTTGGCAAAGAAGTTGCCGAATACTATGTACGGGAAAATTGGGCCATCTTACAAGCCACTTATGGTGCCAACGCCAACAAAACATTCATTGAATTTCAGTTAAATCAAGCCTTGCTCAGAGCAGACCCCTCGGTATACCAAGTAATTGAGCCTGCTCAACCCAGCCTGGCAGATCAAACTGTGTTGTATAGCAAAGTGTGGCGCACCGGTCGACCACTGTCGTCACCTGATATCTTCACCACAATCTATCCTGAGATCACAGACACAGCCTTGCCCACTGCAGGTTATGTGAACATAGATGATGTAGACATCACTGTGTTTAATTTGGCCAGTAACTTGAATCTTGCAGCAGGTGTATTGGCTGAAGTTGGTATAGGTACCACTATATGGGCTGCCAAGATCAATCAATACGATTGGGGCATTTATCGCTGTAGCCCAGTGCCGGGTCGTATTGAATCAGTGACCAGCAATCTCAATGGCACCAGCAGTGTAGTATTCAGTCAAACACACAATCTCTCAGTTGGAGCTGTGGTTATACTAAAGTATGTGGATACTCAAGTAGATGGTGTATATCGAGTATTAGCTGTGCCATCTATCAACACAATTACCATTGATCTAACATTTACCAACACCATAGTGGTAGACCAAGGTCTGGCCTACTTCTTACAGACACAACGTGTATCGCAGGCCAGCGACGTGATCAACCTACCTTATGCTAAGAGTCTGGTACCCGGTGCTAGAGCCTGGGTTGATAACAATGGATCTGGACACTGGGAAGTTTTAGAAAAGCAAGCGCCGTTTGTGGAAGGTGCGGTGTTGAGTGCCACAGTACCAGTGGCCAACAGCGGCTTTGGATCTGCAATAACACAAGGTCAAAACAACATATCGGCACTAATTGGTTCACCTACCAATGGTGCTGTTTATACATGGTTGCGTGATCAAAACAATCAGTATATCGAAACAAACATATTGACATTGGGCACCACCGGTGCCGCTGGGTATGGTAACGCAGTTAAAATTGGTACCAATACCTGGTCTGTGGCTGGAGCCAGCGCCAGCAATAGCAGTCAAGGTTATGCAGCAGTTATCTATCGGCCAGCACAAAGCAACGTATTCGATCAAAGACAGTTACTGGTAGCACCGGATCAAAATTTCAGCGGTGGCGAATTTGGTTATGATGTGACCATCAGTCAAGATGAACGTTGGATGTACATTGGATCTCCTGGTCATAATACTGTGTACGCCTATGGTCGTGTGGACATTGACGAAAATCAATATGTGACCTATGTGGGCGATGGATCCACAGTGTCTTACAACTTTTCGGATTCTATTGCTGTCACCAATGGCGAACAATTGACTGTGGTTGTCAACAATGTGGTGCAGGTATATGGAGTAGATTATAGCACCACAACTACCAACGTTGTGTTTACAACTGCACCGGTACAATCCTTAACAATTTTGATTAGACGTAGAACATCGTACCAGCTGGATAAAAACACCTATTATTCAATCTCGCAAGATGCCACTTCGGGCGGAGGAAGTGGTGCCAAGTTTACAGTGACAAATCTTCGTGGTGTGTATACCACAACCCTGGTCAACGGTGGCACAGGTTATGCCAATGGTAATACTGTCACTATCTACGGTGCAAACATAGGGGGCGTAACCCCTGCTAATAACCTGGTTATAACTGTGACCGCAGTTGATGGTGGTGCAATCACTGGGTTCACTACTGCAGGTGTTGGTATCAGCAATACCAGTATCTTCACTATTACCCCTTACTTGGCTACCATCAGCGACATATTCTCATTCTCGGTTACTGTAAATGGAGCACTACAGAGACCATTTCAGGACTACAGTTTCAACACAGACAGCGCCTTGTATGCAGATGAGATTGTGTTCAACACAGTGCCTGCTGCAGGAGCAATCATTGTTGTAACTGCATTGAGTTATTTCCAGTATGTGGAAGCTATCACAGTATCAGGATTAAGCAGCACAGCCAGATTTGGCGCCAGTGTAAGCACAACCACTGATGGTCGACAAATCCTAATTGGCGCACCCAACGACGATACCACCAACTATGCCAACAGCGGTGCAGTGTATGCATTTGATCGCAGTGTGATTCGTTACATTGTGAGCGATCCTACTACATTGACTTACGCATTACCAGCGGGTTGGCAAGAACCAGTGTCGGTGTTGTTAAACAACGAATTCTTGGTCAACAGCGCACAATTCATGGACGGCATGTTTAGTGTGGTGGGTAACAATGTGGTGTTGTCGAGTTCATTAATGTTGGCTGTAGGCGACATTCTTGAAATTGAAAGCAATATATTCCGTCAGGTACAAAAGTTTGCTGCCGGCTCGCCAACTCAGTCAGCAGGATTTGGAACTGTGATCAATGTGTGTCCTACAAATTGCAGCGTGTATGCTAGTTCGCCTTTGGATAGCTCAGTGTTGCCAGATGCAGGCTCGGTGGATCGCAGAACCAATCAAGCTCGACTGTACGGTGTGATTACATCTACCATCGCCAATGCCAGTTTGACTGCAGGCAATACCATTCTTGTTAACAACACACCAGTCACAGTGCCCAATGCTCCAGACAACACTGTGGATGGTTTAGCCACTGCTATCATTGCAGCTGGTATACCCAATGTAACGGCTGTAGTCAGCAACGGATACTTGACTATCAGTGTGATCAATCTAGCAGCAGCAGATGAATTTAATAGACTCAGTGTGTTACCGGGAGTGTCCGGCACAGCCTTTGCTGACCTAGGCTTTGAACCCTATACATTTGCTCAAAACATAGTGAGTCCTAATCCTGTGGATTTTGCCTACTTTGGTCAAAGTCTCAATATTGATTCAAGCGCACTAACATTAGTAGTGGGAGCACCAGGTGGTACTACTGCAATACCTACCACATTCGACAATGGTACTACCTATTTTGATGCTCACAGCACAAACTTCTTCAAATACATTGTGGAAGGTGGTGCTGTGTACACATACGATTATCTACCCAGCGCCAACAGCAGTGTGTCAAATCCAGGTAAGTTTGTATTTGGTCAAGAAGTATATGACACAGCAATGGTTCCGGGCGATCTGTGGGGAGCTGCAGTCAACTACACCGGTGGCAGACTCCTAGTAGGTGCTCCAGGCAGTGATCTAGGCGATAGCAGTCTCAACTATGGTCGTGTGGCCAGTTTTGATAATCCCACACTGCGTCCGGCCTGGTTTCCAATTCATGTACAGCAACCAGTGGTGGATGTGTACCTGATCAATTCTGTGTTTATGTTTGATCGACTGCAGAGTCCAGCCACAGAATTCTTTGACTGGTTTGATCCCTTGCAGGGCAAAATCCTTGGTGCTGCCAGACAAAACATCAATTACATTGGTGCCGTAGATCCTGCACAGTACAATCAAGGTGGAATACACAACAATGGTAACTTCTGGGGCGAAGCCAATCTGGGTCAGATTTGGTGGGACACCAACAGTGTGCGCTTTATTGATCCCAATCAAGACAATCTAGCCTACGCTGCAAGACGTTGGGGACAGGTATTCCCTGGCAGTGTAGTTGAAGTTTATCAGTGGGTGCAGAGCACAGTACCACCCGGCGCCTACACCGGACCTGGCGTTCCTCGTGACACTGTTTCCTACACCCAACTTTCCGGCCTAGACAGCAATGGTATTATCAACACATTCTACTACTTCTGGGCCAAGGACATTACCACAGTACAAACCACTCTAGGTAAAACACTCAGCACCACTGGTATTGCTAGATATATCGAAGAACCCAGAAGCAGTGGTATACCTTATGTGGCCTTCCTCAACGCCAGCACTGTGGCCATATACAATGGCCTGCCTTATATCAGCGCACAAGATACCATCTTGCACATTGATTATGAGCAGCAGGCAACCATAAACAACATCCATCAAGAGTTTGAATTGATTGGGCAAGATGTTGCTGACAGTTTCTTGAGCAGTAACTTGTACAGAAAACTACAAGACAGCTTCTGCGGTGTGGACACAGCCGGTGCTGTGGTTCCAGATCCAAATCTCAGTCCAGCAGAGCGCATTGGTGTACAATTCCGACCAAGACAGAGCATGTTTGTTGACCGATTCATGGCTCTGCAGAACTACTTACAGCGAGCCAACACAATCTTCTTGCAGTATCCTATGGTAGAAAATCGTAGTCTGGCATTGTTAAACTCTAGAGAGCCAGAACCCACATCAGCCAGTGGTGAATGGGACTTGCGAGTAGCCAACCTGGAAGAACTTAGTTTCCAAAATCTCTACGCTGTACCTATTGGGTATACCTATTTGGTTGTAAGCGACAGCAGTCAAGATGGTTTATGGACCATTTACAGTGTGGAACAAGTTAATTCTGTGCGCTACACCGAATTGGTGCGCATACAAAATTATGACACACGCAACTATTGGTATCATGTAACTTGGTACTTGCCTGGATATAACCAAAGTCAAAAGCCCATCACCCAGGTTCCAAACTATGCAAGTCTTGCTACCTTGGATGTGCCAGTGGGTTCCAGCGTCAAAGTAACGGCTAACGGTCAAGGCAAATATGAAATTTACTTGCTGACCAATGTGGGTTGGCAGCGTGTGGCCTTGGAAGACGGCACCATACAAATCAGCGAGTCAATCTGGAATTACTCGGTGGGTCGTTATGGATTTGATCGCGAAGCTTTTGACACACAGTACTTTGATCAAGAACCTGTGATTGAAACACGCCGGATTATTCAAGCCATTAATGAACAATTGTTTATTGATGACTTGGCCATAGAACGCAACCGCCAGCTGATCCTGATGTTCCAATTTATTCTTAGCGAAACACAAGCACCCGAGTGGTTGACCAAGACCAGTTTGATTGATGTGGCACATAAGATTCGTGGATTGATTCCATTCCAAGTGTATCGCCAGGACAATCAGACTTTTGTGTTGGATTACATCACTGAAGTCAAACCATATCATGTGCAGATCAAAGAATTCCACTTGGTGTACAATGGTGAAGATGACTATGCTGGATCTATCACTGACTTTGATCTACCAGCCTACTATGACACTGCACTAGAGTTACCTCAGTATGTCAGTCCAGTGCTATTGCCCTACACTCACAGCACAGCCATTGGCACCGGAACTGCCAATACCAACAGCGACACACCAGCAGACAGCAATCTCTGGACACAGTTACCATACACATACTGGTATAACAATTATCTATTAACTGTTGAAGATGTCAACATGATCGACGGTGGTGTGGGATATTTAGGTGCTGCACCTATAATTGAAGTCACAGGCACCTGTGTGTCGCCAGCGGTACTGGTACCCAACGTCAACAGCGCAGGTCAAGTGGCCAGTGTGACCATTGTTGATCCCGGCGTGGGCTACAGCGAAACTGCAACCATAACATTTATAGGCGGTAGTGGCGCAGGCGCAAGAGCCGCAGCGGTAATGGGCAATAACTTGATACGTCAAATCAAGACCACCATCAAGTACGACCGCTATCAATATCAAACTACCATTGTAGATTGGGAACCCAATGTCAATTACGACAATGGCACACAGGTTCGTTACGATGATCGAGTTTGGAGCGCAAATTCCAGCGACAGCACTGCGGTCAATAGTGCTACATTTAATCCGGAACAATGGACACTGGTTGCTGCCAGCACACTAAGTGGTGTAGACCGTACCATGGGATTCTATCTACCAGGTCCTAATGAACCTGGGTTGAGCTTGCCATTACTGATTGATGGTGTGGAATATCCTGGTGTGCAAGTTAGTGCACCGACATACGGTCAGAACACAGGATTTGACGTGGGTAACTTTGACATCAATCCGTTTGATAATATTGCCTACGATGAAAATGGTTTGCCCACATATGATCCGGGTATTCTAGATGCAACTTACAGCAGTTCCTATCTTGACATCTACCTTGGCACCAGACCCACAGACATTAATGTGGATGGTGGCGGTTATATTGATGTATTCAGCAGCTATGCACCAGAAGAATTGATTCCAGGCAGTGAATTTGATACCATGGACTTCAAAGTGTTCACACGCCCTGGTGCTGACTGGACTGGTGCAGGACATGGCTTTGCCGAATCACTGGTGGGATTTGAGTACCTAACCGGTGGACCCACATTTAGTTGGGCCAATCAAGTGCCTTATCCTGTAAACATTGTGGTCAGCAACGAAACCACTGGTATAGATCTGTGTCGCGATGTAGATTACACTGTGGATTGGGCAGCGCAAACTATCACAGTTATCAACAATGCCAGCAATGGTGATGCCATCAATATCACAGTGTATAGCATAGGTGGTGGTAACCAACTACAGCGTGAAAACTACACAGGCGCAGATATCTCCGGGTCAGTGATTATTCCAGTGAGCTATTCAGAAATATCACAGATTGCTGTATTTGTCAACGGTGATAATTTTACTAATTTCACATACGCAGCATCGGGTTACAATTTAACAGAAGTAACCTTTAATGTGACATTTGCTGCTACAGACTTTATTAGTTTGACCGCAATTGGCCTGACCACAGTCAACAGTGTCACAACTGACTATGGTTGGAGCACAGCACAAACACAGATTATTACCTCAGATGGTTCGTTGACCTACACACTTACCAATAGTTTGGAATACACCAACCCAGATAACCTAGTGGTCACTGTGAATGGTGTGCGTGCTAGAACTTCGGCTGGTGCCGAATACTATGCAGATGGCAGTGTGGGTTACTTGTTGCCGGAACGCCTGGGCTTTAGTCAAGGTTTGATTGCAGATAATCAGGTTCATGTGTATGTGAACGATATTCCACAGCAACTCAATGTGGACTTTATTGTAGAACCCTATGTAGTGGGCCTACCTCGGTCGATTGACTTCTCTGTACCTCCTGCAGTTGGAGCAAGAATTTTAGTCTGTGTGGATGCAGGTACTGATTGTTATGTAAATGGTGATCAACTTACATTTAATTCTGGCAGTGAACCTGCACCAGGTGATTGTGTCTGTGTAACTACTTGGAACGACACACGCCAACAAAACATCTTGACACAGGTCATTGTTGGACCCTACAATGGTGCAAACAACCTCATACTGGAAAGATTGGTTGCGGATCCCAACAGACTGTGGGTTACTTTGAACGGCAACCGTCTTTTCTACGGTGAAGGTTATTTGATCAATGGCTATGAATTGGTTCTACCTGCATTACTCAACAGCACCGACGTTGTCATGATCACAGAATTTACCGATAGCATAGTACCTGATGCCATGGCGTTCCGGATCTTCCAAGACATGCGTGGAGTACAGGCAGTGTATCGTATGACACCTGCAACTACAACCACGGTGTCGCAGGCAGTGGAACAATATGATGATGTAATTCATGTCACCAATGCTGCTGCTCTCAGTGAGCCTAGACCCGAGGCCAACATCTGGGGCATAGTAATGATTGAGGGTGAACGCATCATGTATCGTGTGCGAGATGTCAATACTAACACCATCAGCAGCCTGCTGCGTGGTACAGCAGGAACTGCAGTCGCACAACATCCAGTGGGTGCTGAAGTGTATGACATGGGTCGTGGTAACTTGTTACCCGCAGCCTATCAGAATACCATTGTGTTTAATACATTCCTGGCAGACGGCAATCAAACCCTATTTGTTGCTTCCAATCTTGAACTAGCCTACGATGACAGTACAACAGTGGAAGAAGCAGTTGAGGTATATGTGGGCGGTATATTAACTCGCACAGGTTACAGCATCACCGGCGACAACCCAGTGACTGTGCAGTTTGTAACTGCTCCTCCTGCAGGTGTAGAGGTTACTATTCTGGTACGTCAAGGACTCAGCAGTTGGTATACACCTGGCGTGAACACACCCAGCAATGGAGAACCTTTACAGATCACCGAAACAATACCAGCCAGGTTCTTACGGGGGCTATAAAGTATGGTAAATAACGATATGACACAAAACATTCAACAATCAGCTGAAACAAATAAAGCTGCTACTCCTGCACCCAAAAGACCCAATGAAACTGGTGCCATTTCGGTGGAAGCACATGTGCGCATTTTTGATCCTGCTACCAAAGAAACTTTTGTGGAGAAACGCGCATGATTATCACCCCAGGTTTGGCTCAAATTCAGGGCTTTGTTAAAATCCACGATCCAAATTCAGGTGAAGTGTTAGTAGACAAAAAGAACGCTATTCACTATGAAAACATCAGCATTGCCATGGCACAGGCTCTAAGTAATCGCACCCTAGCTCAAGGTGGTGGTTGGATCTATCAAATGGCATTTGGCAACGGTGGATCCAGTGTAGACCCCACTGGTGTGATCACATATTTGCCGCCCAACACCACTGGTCAAAATGCCGATCTCTATAATGAAACCTACGCCAAAGTTGTTGACGATAACTCAGCAGCTGATATTGACCCACTCAACAACAAAATGACTGTGTTACACACCAACGGTAATGTGTACACTGATATTTTGGTAACTTGTTTGCTGGACTACGGTGAACCGCCGGGACAACAGGCCTTTGATAACTCAACCAATTTCAACGGCGAATATGTGTTTGATGAATTAGGACTCAAATGCGTGAGTGGATCAACCACAGATTTGAGACTGATCACTCACGTGATTTTTCACCCAGTACAAAAGAGTTTGAACCGCCAGATTCAAATTGATTACACTCTGCGCATACAGACTCTTACTAACCTCAGCACTGCATAAATATGGATACATTACTGTTCCATAAATAAGAATAGGACGGAGTAAAACAATATGTCATACACAATTACACTTACCGATGGTACCATATTTGCAGTAATTCCTGATGGTACTATTAACACATCTAGCTCAATGGTGCTGGTTGGTAAAAATTACGCTGGTTATGGACAGTTTCTTGATACAAACTATATTCATTTGTTAGAAAACTCGTCAAATAGCACAGCCCCTGGCGCTCCATTGACAGGACAGCTATGGTGGGATTCCGGTAATGGAATCATGAAAGCCTACAATGGCACCACATGGAAAACCATTGGTTCGGCCACTGCCAGCTCAACTGCTCCGGTCAGTAATGTAACAGGTGATCTTTGGTATGACACCACAAATCAACAGTTGAACGTTTACAACGGTACGTCATTTATTCTTGTTGGTCCTGCGTACTCCAATGTCACAGGCACCACTGGTGCTATTGTCAGCACAATCACAGACAACTCTGCGCAAAGTCATGTTGTGGTAGAGATGTACACCAAAGGCAACATTGTTGGTATTTTCAGTCAGGACAATACCTTTACACCTGGAAGTTCAGTTCCAGGTAACTGGGGTACACAACAAGTTCTGCCAGGTCTCACACTAAACAGCGCCATTGGCGGAGTAGTTCAAAACTTCAACGGTAACAGTACCGGAACATTATCATTAAACGGTCTTACCAGCAGCCAATTCATGCGCAGTGACACCAATACCAGTACTACAGGCACACTGAGTGTGTTAACCAACAGCGGTTTGTTTGCTGGATCAAACTCAGACTTCAAGGTCACAGTTTCGGGCACAGCAGTCACAGTGCAGAATCAAACCAACAACGGTAACTTGACATTTGGAGTCAATGTAAGCTCCTCCCCAACTACTATTATGAACATCATTGGTTCAACCGGTCAAGTCACACTGCCAAGTTCGGCAGGCATGAGTGTAACTGGTAATGTTGCAGGTGGCAACATCAGCACTGCGGGTATTATCACTGTGAACTCAGGTGGTGCAGCCACAGCCATTGTCAACGGCGGAAGCAACGCTGTGGGCAACATTGGTAGCTCCAGCTCATACTTTAACCGTGTGTTTGCCACATCAACCACAGCACTGTATGCTGACGTTGCAGAACGATTTGCAGCAGATGAAGTGTTGGAAGCAGGTACAGTTGTGGAATTGGGTGGTGCAAAAGAAATCACTCGCTCCAAACAAGCTCTCAGTGAGAATGTGTTTGGTGTTATCAGCACCCGTGCTGCTTATCTAATGAATGGTGGCGCAGGCGAAGATGACACACATCCTCCAGTGGCCATGACAGGTCGTGTGCCAGTTCAGGTCATTGGTGCAGTACGCAAAGGTGATCGCCTGGTATCAGCTGGTAATGGTATTGCTCGCGCAGCAGCACCGGGCGAAGCCACAGCATTTAACACCATTGGTCGCGCACTGGTAGATAAATTAGACACAGCACAAGGTATTGTTGAAGCTATTGTAACCATTAAGTAACGAGGAAGTGAGATGACATACACATCAGGAAGTTTGATTGAGGCCACAGATTACAACGGATTTGCCGCTGGCAATCCTGGTGCTAATGTCAACGACGTCTGGGGAACAGGTAGTGGTGACAAAGGTTACGGTCAAGGTACAACATTAAGTAACGTATCTGCTGGTGGTACGGTAGCTGCTAGTAATTGGTCAGATCTAAACAACAGAATTACAAGTTTGGGTAATCACACCAATACAGGTATAACTTCAAGAGCCAATCCTACCACAGGCAGTATTATTGCAATTCTCAGCAATCTCAACACAGATTTAACCAATGTGACCAATAATCGTGGCAATGCCGTCAGTAGTGGTACTATCAGCGATTCATGGACTGGCTCTACTGCCAAAACCACTGCCACTGGATCAGGTGGTGCCACTTGGACCATTACTTGGACACATACAGTAACCTTTGGTAACGCAAATCAGGCCAGATACTTTTGGAATGCAGGCGGTTTAGTAAGATTAGATATGAGTAAAACTTCAACCGGCACAGACTCGGACGACGACTGGAATACTTTTGTTGGTTCGGTAGGTACACTGTATCTTAGTGGTCGTGTCAACAGTGCAGCTCAAACTATTGCTGGTACCAGCTATACCGGATTCACTCGTGTAGGTGGCTCGGGATCCCCCAGCCCATTTGCTTCTACAACAGGTTGGTATTCACTCACAGGCGGCGCAGCAGCTACAACTATGTTTACACTCAATAGCACAGTGAGTCCTTACACCGGCGACTACATTAGTGTCACAGCAGCAGTTAACGCAGGACGCACAGTGTTGACCTTGGTCACCACTTGGTACAGCAATGGTGATACCAATCCTGGTGCAACTACCAACATTTCAGGTGGAACAGACACTGCAAGTCCGTACACCGCATTTGGTACAGCACCAGCAGTACTATGCCGTTATGTACCACCAGAAACCACTTATCTAACCAGCACTTGGGGCACTCCGGCTATAGCAGCTTCAGTGGTGTAATATGACTTACAGCACCGGTAGCACTATTGTAGCATCTGACTACAACGGTTTTGCCAATGTTACGGCCAATGCCAATGTAAATGATGTGTGGGCAGTAGGATCAACCGACAAAGGTTGGGGACAAACTGCCAACGTTAGCCAAGTGGCTGTGGGAGGAACCGTAACAGCCACTCAGTGGGCCAATTTGGTCAACACCATCACAGCCATGGGTGCTCAAACCAATACCACAATTACATCTCGCACTGCGCCTGTGGCCGGCAACACTATCACAATTCTTGCCAATGTAAATACCGATCTTACAAACATAACAACCAATCGTGGTAATGCTGCAGCCAGCGGTACTACCAGCTCAACCTGGACCGGTAATATAGCCAAACTCACAGCCACTGGTAGCGGCCAAGCCAGTTGGACCATTACTTGGACACAGACCGTG
>Ga0114978_10002721_pt1 | contig 14545 bp, 11 predicted proteins | sample S_140212_EF_Meta_FD_87027 | JGI IMG/M metagenome (GOLD analysis project Ga0114978, IMG submission 87027) | Freshwater microbial communities from Lake Simoncouche, Canada to study carbon cycling - S_140212_EF_MetaG | ecosystem: Environmental > Aquatic > Freshwater > Lake | place: Lake... | reverse complement strand
CGATTAACGAACTCAGGCACAATGTTGCTGACCTTGAACTGATCGGGATCGATATTCCGATTCATCTCGTCGATACCGGCTGGCGCACCTGCGACCAAGAAACAAAAAAGGCTCTAGGAAAATTCGGCTCGAGGTTGTTTATGACTCCCCCACGAGCAGTGCTTGAACTTGGGTTTCATGCACCAAACGAAACTGTGCAGGCGCTCAGCCTTGAACTCACTGGCCAAGGTGTGTCGCGCCAAGCGATGGCATTATCAGAGCGCATCCTTGGGGTGAACGCGATGCTGCCTGATCCCCGCCTGTATGAAGTCTTTCCTGAACTCGTGTTTGCGGCATTGGATGGCGGCGATGTGATGCCATCAAAGAAAAGCGCTGCAGGCGCAGGGGCACGCATTCGAGCTCTCGACCCTTGGCTCACCACACTTGGCACTTCATGCGCATTACTGATGAAGAACTGCCCACCAGATGTGCCAGTAGATGACGCACTGGATGCGCTCGCCACCCTTGCTGGAACTTTGCGTATCTCAAAAGGAGTCGCCCAACGCTGGCCAGCTCAAGGCGAGGTTCCAACTATCTGGACTTAATCCCGACAGTTGGAACCTTGGTCCTGATTCGTTTTAGTTGACTTCTGGTCCTGAGAGCCGAGTTCGCTTAATCTCAACAACGCCAGGAACTTGTGCGACGAGCACAAACCCATCCCAGAGCCTTCCGGCAACTTCGCCACGTGGGATTGGTGTCACGATCGGACCAAAGAAGCCAACAGGGTTGCCCTCGAGATCGTCGATAGCAATCACGGGAGTGCCGACACCTGACCCCGAAAGTGCAATGGCGGCAGCGTGACTAGCCCGAACCGAATCATCGAAATCAGTGTTGTCTGCTGCTTGAGCAAGACTGGCATCGAGCCCAACCTCAGCTAGCGCTTCAGCAATAACGACATCAACATCTTTTTGCTTTTCCAAATGGAAACGATTGCCCATTGCGGTGTACAACGGCAACAAAATCTCGTCGCCCTTGAGCTGCTGAGCGGCATGAAGAACCCGAACAGGTCGCCACGCGCGCTTGATCATGTCTGCAAATTTCGGTGACGAGTCATTACCTTCATTGAGCACACCCAAAGACATCACCTGCCAATTCACATCGACATCGCGAACCTTCTGCACCTCAAGCACCCAACGCGAAGTGATCCAGGCCCAGGGGCACATTGGGTCAAACCAAAAAGTCACCTTCATCAGTCGCACCAAACCTTTTCAGTTCGTTCTTTCTTCAGTTCATAAAAACCTGGGGTCTGCGCAATCAACACAACACCATCCCAAAGTCGGCCGGCAGCATCGCCCCGCGGAGTTTGGGAAACAACCGGGCCAAAGAGTCCAACAGCGGTCCCATCTGGTCCCGGAATACCAAGAATTGGCGTTCCAACATCTTTACCACCGAGTGCCACAGCTGCGTCGTGGCTTGCTCGCACAACAGCATCGAACTCAGTTGTTGTCGCCGCGTCAGTGATGCTTGCAGGCAATCCGCACTCAGAGACAGCTGCCTCAATAACGGCCGGCAAATCGCGGTTACGGTCAACGTTGCTCATCCGCCCAATGGCAAAAAGTAGTGCGCGCGCAGCTTCATCGCCCGAATCAGCGCGAGCAGCTTCTACGGCCCGAGCAACGAGCCAGGTGCCTTTGAGCCATTCTTGGAATTGGGCAGGAGGCGGAGTCTCGTCATTTTCGTGCAAGATCGCAAGGCACATCACCCGCCAATTCACCTTGATGTTTCGAATGGTCTGGACTTCTTCGAGCCAGCGAGCCGTCGTCCAAGCCCAAGGGCTCATCGGATCAATCCAAAAGTCAACTGATGTGGTCATGACCGACACCGTAACCGAGCCCAGGTCTCTAGGTGGCAGGATCCTCGTATGGCGAACAACGAGAACATCACAAGAGCAGAAGCGGCCGATCGCGCCCATTTGATCCAGTCCCAAGGTTATGTGGTCGATCTTGACCTCACTGGCGATGCGCAAACCTTCAGGGTGACAACGACTGCAACCTTTGGTTGCGGCACGCCCGGAGCTTCGACCTGGCTCGACCACATCGCTCAGATCCGAAGTGTGGAACTAAATGGCGTAGCGCTCGACGTGGCTGCTGTTGTTAATGGCGCTCGCATTTCTTTGCCGAATTTGCAAGCAGATAACACTGTCGTTGTTATGGCAGACGCGAGCTATATGAACACTGGCGAAGGCCTGCACCGCTTCGTTGACCCAGTTGATAACGAGACTTACCTCTACACTCAATTTGAATCAGCAGATGCGCGGCGAATGTATGCCTGCTTTGAACAACCCGATCTCAAAGCCACCTTTGAACTTCGCGTGACGGCGCCGTCTCACTGGCAGGTCGTTTCAAACAGCACGAGTCCTGACCCAGTTGCGGTAAGTGCAGGAGTCTCTCGGTGGGAATTTGAGCCCGCTCCACGCATGTCCACCTATATCACCGCACTCGTCGCCGGCCCGTACTTCAAGGTTGAAGATTCATATGTTGGCGCATATGGCACCTACCCCCTCGGTATCTACTGCCGCCAATCACTTTCGCAGTATTTAGATTCAGATGACATTTTGCTCATCACCAAGCAAGGCTTTGCTTTCTTTGAAGAACAATTCAAAGTCGGTTACCCATTTGGTAAATACGACCAACTCTTCGTTCCTGAGTTCAATGCTGGCGCGATGGAAAATGCTGGCTGCGTCACCTTCCTTGAAGACTTAATCTTCCGCTCTCGCGTCACCGATGCCTCCTACGAACAACGCGCGAACACGATCTTGCATGAGATGGCACACATGTGGTTTGGCGATCTGGTCACTATGACCTGGTGGGATGACCTCTGGCTCAACGAATCATTCGCCGAATGGGCTGCGCACTACGCCAATGTGCACGCAACTCGTTACAAGGATGCTTGGACCACGTTTGCCAACCAGCGCAAGGCGTGGGCTTACCGCCAAGATCAATTGCCATCAACTCACCCCATCGCCGCAGACATGGTTGACCTTGACTCAGTGCGAGTGAACTTTGACGGCATCACCTACGCCAAGGGGGCCTCCGCCCTACGTCAACTCGTTGCTTGGGTAGGAGAGGAAGAATTCCTTGCAGGCTTGCGGTTGTACTTCGACAAGCACGCTTGGAAAAACACCCAACTTCCTGACCTTCTCGTTGAGCTTGAAGCTACTTCTGGTCGAGACCTCTCATCTTGGACCGATGAGTGGCTTCGCACCAGTGGCGTCAACCTGTTGCGGCCATTGGTTGAAGTTGATGCAGCCGGAAACTTCACCAGTGTGATCGTCGAACAAGAGCCACCTTCATCTCCAGTAGGGATCGCGCCGACCTTGCGCTCTCATCGCTTGGGTATTGGGCTCTACGACCTCAATGCAGGCAGCCTTCAACTTCGTCAGCGGCTAGAGGTTGATATCTCAGGTGCGCAAACCCAAATCCCGGCACTTATCGGCGTGAAGCAGCCAGATCTTTTACTGCTCAATGATGGTGACCTCACTTACGCAAAGATCCGTCTTGATGAGCGGTCTTGGGCCACAGCAGTTTCACATCTTGGCGACTTGGAAGACTCACTTGCTCGCGCCGTCATGTGGGGAGCAGCTTGGGACATGACCCGCGATGCCGAAGTATCAACAGGTGATTACCTGACTCTTGTCCTGAGTGGCACTGCAACTGAATCTGATATCGGTGTTGTTCAAGGCGTGCTGCGCCAACTCAAGAGTGCAATTGATCAATACGCAGCAGAAAATCATCGTGAAATCTACAACGATCGTTTGGCTGCTGCAACGAGCAAACTTGCACAGTCGGCAGTATCTGGCAGCGACCATCAACTCGCATTCACCCGCGCGTTCATCGGGGCGGCACGATCTGATGCAGATCTGGCAACCGTTACCGGGTTGCTCGATGGTTCAATCATCTGGCCAGGACTTGCGGTAGATACTGACCTGCGCTGGTTCATGCTGGATCGGTTAGTCACAACCGGCAAGATCAGTGACGAGGCGGTAGAAAACGAACTCAAGTCTGACGACACAGCTACCGGCCGCAGATATGCCGCTCATGCCTTTGCTTCTCGGCCATCACATGGTGCAAAGCAAATTGCATGGACTGATCTCTTCGAGCGAACCGACCTGCCAAATGCACTGATCGGTGCCACGTTGGGCGGGTTCATTCAGCCCGAACAGCGCGACATTTTGACGGCCTTCCGTGAAAAATACTTTGCGGAGATCCCACGAATCTGGCGCGATCGCACCCACGAAATCGCTCAGGAACTCACCGTTGGTTTGTATCCGTTCTTACTCGCGGATGCCGAAACTTTGCGTCTCACTGACGCACTTCTTGCAAGTGACGAAGCTGCGGATCTGGGTCCTGCTGGCCGCCGGTTAGTAAGCGAAGGTCGAGACGGAGTGGAACGCTCTATCCGAGCTCAAGCTCGCGATCGGGACTAGTCAAATGTTGGATTGAGTTTTGGTTCAAAGATGCGTGTATCTCACCAGATTTGTGGATGTCGATGAAGCCAAGGCTCGGCTGTCTCCAGTTGAGCAGCCAAAGCAATCAGGGTGTACTCGTCAAAAAGCCGTCCTACGAGTTGCACTCCGACCGGTATGCCCGCATCAGTCCAATGAAGTGGCAGCGAGATCGCCGGTTGACCTGTCATGTTGAATGGCGAAGTGAAAGGCGTGAAAGCACATTGTGCGGCGAAATCTGCCGCCGGATCTTCGTCATCGCGCATGGCACCAATAAGCGGTGGTAACTGAGCCAGAGTCGGCGTCAAAATCACGTCGTAAGCGCTCATCTTTTGAAGGGATTCATGTGAAATAGTGCGAAGTCCAGAGATCGTGTGCGCAAGTTGCGTACCAGACACTTCTTGGCCTTTCTTAAACAACCATTGAGTCAGTGGCCGTAGTTTTTCAAACTGGTCGTCTTCCAATTGCGCAGCGGTAGTCAGTGAACTCCACAAGATCTCAAAATATGAAAAAATATCCTCCGGAAAAGGCACCGGGATGTCAATGACTTCGTGTCCTAAGGATTCAAGCAGCGCCGAGGCAGACTCGTAGGCTTGCAAAACTTCAGAATCAAGCGGAACATCCACAATTATTGGCGTTGCAAATCGACCAATGCGTAACCGTTGAGGTGGCGTTGACGCTGCCTGTAAGAAAGAGCTTCCACGGGCAAGCCGCGGCGCAATAAATAGATCGCCCACAAAGGGCTTGCTCAGAACATCCAGAATTGCGGCAGCATCACTGACGGTCCGAGCGATTGGGCCATGAACACTCAGCTCACCGACGCCTTCGCCGTTTGGCCCATTTGAAATTCGCCCACGGCTGGGCTTTAGCCCGACCAGTCCGCAGCAACTCGCTGGAATTCGAATCGAGCCGCCACCATCAGAGCCGACCGCCGCGGCAACTAATCCGGAAGCAACCGCAGTGGCCGCTCCACCGCTTGAACCACCAGCAGTACGAGATAGATCAAAAGGCGTTCGAGCCGGTGGCGCCACGTCGGGCTCAGTGTAGGAAGGAAGCCCAAATTCAGGAGTGTTGGTTTTGCCAGTGAAAATGAAAGCGGCTTCTTTCATTCGCGTTACCACATGGTCATCAAATTCAGGGATGAAGTGAAAGGCTGCGGATCCCAGCCGGCACTGCACGCCAGCCCAGGCTTCAAGATCCTTCGGGGGAATTACCACACCGTGAAGTGGTGAAAGGTCAACTCGATCCAGCTGAGCATCGGCCTGCGCCGCCTGGATTCGAGCCTCCTGTGGAGTGCGCAACGCAAATGCGCCAACGGTGGAATCAAGCTGATCTGCACGTTCAAGATAGTGATTTGCCAGTTCTACGGATGAAACTTCACGCCGGGCAATCGCGCGCGCCTGCTCGAGTGCAGTGAGGTCATGCAAGGAAGCCACGGGTTCACTCTATGGTGAGCCAGTGACGACTCCTCAATACCCAAGCACAGCCCGATCAGACGTAGCCGATAACTACCACGGCACAGTCGTACCTGACCCGTATCGCTGGCTAGAAACGGCCAACAGCCCGGAGACCACTTCCTGGGTGGCCGAACAAGGCCAGCTCATGAGCGCCGAGCGTGCTACGTGGCAATCGCGCGATGGCTTCGCAGCGCGGATGCAGCAACTCTTGGGCGCCGGCACGATTTCGCCGCCTTATTACCGCGGCGAACGCACCTTTTTCATGCGACGAAGCCCCGGTGAGCAATTTGCATCGTTATTGGTGACCGAGAACGGGATTGAGCGCGTACTTATCGATCCCATGGTGCTCGATCCAAATGGGCTGACCACTCTTGATGCCTGGCAACCTTCAAAGGAAGGTGACCGTCTTACGTACCAAATCTCTGAGGGGGGAACTGAAGAATCAGTGCTCTACGTGATGGACGTCGCCACGGGAGAAATTATCGATGGTCCGCTTGATCGCTGTCGCTTCTCGCCTATCGCTTGGCTCGTCGGTGGCGAAGCTTTTTATTACGTGCGCCGCATAGCTCCTGAACTTCTTCCAGAGTCAGAGCAAAACTTTCACCGCCGCGTCTATCTGCACTATGTAGGCAGCAATGAAGACATTCTCGTGTTCGGCGCTGGCATGAACATGACGAATTACTACGGCGTGCACGTGAGTCTTGATGGCCGCTGGCTTGAGGTGTCAGCAGCTGAAGGCACAGAGCCTCGAAATGATCTGTGGATCGCGGATTTACACGCCTGCAGTCCAGAGCGACCAGCGTTCACTCTGGTTCAAGGTGATGTTGACGCGCAAACCTCGTTGTCTTTTGCGCGAGATGGCCGCATCTTTGTAACCACTGATCTCGATGCCCCTCGGGCGCGCTTAGCGATCGCAGATCCCAACGACCTTTCACAGTGGACTGATTTCATCGCCCAAGATCCTGATGCGGTTTTTGACTCTTTCGCAATCCTTGACGGCGATGAACTTGAATTCCCATTGCTCATGGTGGCAAAAACTCGCCATGGAGTTGGTGAACTCGCCATCCATCGCGCCGACGATGGAAGCTTCATTGAAGAAGTCCCGCTTCCGGGCGCTGGCACGACAAGTGGTCCAATCGAACACATCGATGGCGGACCGGTTATCTGGTTTGTCTACACAGATCACGTCACGGTGCCGCATGTGTATCAATACGACGCTCGAACTCGCGAGGTCAGTCTTTTTGCCGCGCCTCCCGGGGCTGTTGAAGTTCCTGCAGTTCATTCCAGCCTTGTTACTTACACATCAAGTGATGGAACGCAAGTGCGCATGTTCATCATTTCGCCGACGGCCAAGCCAGACCAACCTCGGCCAACGGTGCTTTATGGATATGGCGGATTCGGCATTTCCATGACGCCTGGCTATTCAGCTGCAACTCTGGCCTGGGTTGAAGCAGGCGGAGTTTGGGCTGTTGCCTGCCTACGTGGTGGCGGTGAAGAGGGCGAAGACTGGCATCGCGATGGCATGCTCGATAAAAAGCAAAATGTTTATGAAGACTTTCACTCCGCCGCTAAATACCTTGCCGAGCAGGGCTGGACCACACCCGAGCAACTCGCAATTTATGGCGGTTCAAACGGTGGCCTACTTGTTGGCGCCGCAATTACTCAGCAACCACAACTCTTTAACGCTGTTGTCTGCGTAGCACCCCTTCTTGACATGGTTCGTTATGTCTCGTCCGAGCTTGGGCCAACGTGGACAGTTGAATATGGCGACCCAGCTGATCCTGAACAGTTCAACTGGTTGATCAATTACTCGCCGTACCACTGTGTGAAAGAAGGAACCGATTACCCGGCAACGATGATCGCCGTATTCGACAATGACACCCGCACAGATCCGATGCACGGGCGGAAAATGGCAGCAGCCTTGCAGCACGCAAGCAGCGGATCTCGCCCCATTTTGCTTCGAACGGAAAGCAATGTTGGACACGGGGCGCGGTCGATGAGTAAGTCGATCGAGGAGTCTGCCGAGACTCTGGCATTTATGGCCAAGTGGACTGGGATGGATGCACAGTAATTACCCGGGTGGGTGTGAATGCGGAAGGGCAATCGGGTTTAGTCTTTCCTCATGACACGATGCCTAGTGACCGGTGCTACTGGATACGTCGGCGGACGCTTGATTCCAGAATTGTTAGCAAAAGGCTATGACGTTCGCGTCTTAGTCCGCTCTCCTGAAAAACTTCGAGATATTCCCTGGAGCAGTGAAGTTGAGATCGTTGTCGGAGATGCGACCGACACTGTTGCGGTTAATCGAGCATTAAGCGATGTAGACGTTGCCTACTACTTACTTCATTCCTTGCAACAGGGCCGCCACCTTGAAGAAGCTGAATTTGCGATGGCCGAAACTTTTTCTCATGCCGCCGCGCAACAACACGTAGGCAAAATTATTTACTTGGGTGGTCTTGCCCCCGAGCTCACTGAAGAATCCATGTCACCTCACATGCGTTCGCGTGTGCATGTTGGCCAGGCACTGCGCGCAAGTGGGGTCCCAACAATCGAACTACGGGCAGCAGTCATCATCGGATCTGGATCAGCTTCTTTCGAGATGTTGCGGTACCTCACTGAACGTTTGCCCGCAATGATTGCCCCCCGCTGGGTGCGGATGAAGACGCAACCGATTGCAATTCGTGATGTGTTGCGGTACCTCACTGAATGTGCTGACCTTCCGCGCGAAGTAAGCCGCTCCTTTGATATCGGTGGACCTGATGTGCTTACCTACCAAGGCATGATGCAGACCTACGCAAAGGTGGCTGGACTACGCCGGCGAATCATCCTGCCCATCAACATGTTGTCGCCACAGTTATCGAGTCACTGGGTTAACTTGGTGACTCCGGTGCCCCGTTCAATTGCTCGGCCATTGGTGCGTTCACTTAGACACCCATCAGTGTGTAACAACGATGACATCAAGCAATACATACCTGATCCAGATGGCGGGCTTCTCACTTTTGCCGACGCGGTTGAACGAGCTCTTATTCGAATTCGCGACATGCAAGTCACTACACGCTGGAGTGGTGCAAGTATGAGTGGCGCAGCTAGTGAACCTCTGCCTACTGATCCTTCGTGGTCGGGCGGCACCCTTTACAACGACATTCGAGTTGTTGAATCGACGTCATCACCGCAGGATCTTTGGAGAGCAGTAGAACGTATTGGTGGAGATAACGGTTGGTACGCCGCGAATCTGCTTTGGTGGGTGCGCGGAGCTTTCGACAAGTTGATCGGTGGTGTTGGGTTGCGACGCGGTAGGCGCGACCCCAACGGGATCCATGTCGGCGAGCCGTTGGATTTTTGGCGTGTTGAAGAACGCACTTACCCAGAAGTTTTTCGCCTCAAAGCCGAAATGAAGATGCCGGGTAAGGCGTGGCTGGAGTTTCGCGTTGAGCCGGGCCCAGATGGCGGATCAATCCTTCGCCAACGCGCAGTTTTTTGGCCACGCGGGCTTGCCGGCCATACCTACTGGTGGATGGTTGCCCCCTTCCACGCGTTCGTCTTCCCACCAATGGCTCGCGGGATTGTGGAGCAGGCGCAAGCCTTCACCGAGCTATCCGAAACAATTCCTTCGTGACCACTGAGCTAAGCCTGTACGAACAATTTGGTGGCGCTGAATTTTTTCAGGCATTAGTGCACTCGTTTTACCAACGAATTGCCACGGATCCCATCCTTCGTCCGATGTATCCGGAAGAAGATCTCGGGCCAGCAGAAGATCGACTCCGCTGGTTTCTTGAACAATATTGGGGTGGCCCTGGCACCTATGGCGACCTAAGAGGGCACCCAAGGCTTCGGATGCGCCATGCGCCTTTCCCGGTTGATTCGGTGGCACGTGATCGTTGGCTGGTGTTGATGCACGCATCGATGGAAGAACAAGACCTCACCCAAGAACTTGGTGATGAACTCTGGCAATATTTTGCAAGTTCGGCATTTGGTATGCAGAACATTTATGACGATCGTCCGTCACCGTTCGAAAGCTAAAACGCTCACTCAACTCGCAAAGTACTGCGCTAAACCGTGGGCACTACCAAATGGGATTCCAGAACTGCTCGTACATCTTCGGGAATCGGGTGTGAATTGCCGCCACTCGTAGCAACCATCGTGCCGATTGCGGTGAGAGAAACGCGGCCCTGCTCGTCGTACAACACATACGAAATATCATAAGACTTATTGCCAATTCTTGAGATCCAGGCGTCAATCGGCACTGGCTCGTAACCGTGCAAGAGGGAAACCTTGTAATTGATTTCCATCTTTGCAACAACCTGAGAAAAGGAAGGCGCAAGCTCGCCTAAGAGTACGTTTTTCAAATTCACTCGTGCTTCTTGAATGTATTCGCTGTACTTCACATTATTGACATGGCCTTGACCATCAAGATCAGCAATACGTCGCTGCATCATCATTCGTACAACAGTCATGCTTAACCTCTCGTGAGTTTGCGGTAGGTCGCACGATGCGGACGAGCTGCTTCAAGCCCAAGTCGTTCAATCTTGTTCTTCTCGTAACTCTCAAAATTGCCCTCATACCAAAACCATTGTGAGTCACCTTCATACGCGAGAATGTGCGTAGCGATGCGGTCTAGGAACCAGCGATCATGCGAGGTAATTACCGCACATCCAGGGAATTCGAGGAGTGCGTTCTCCAAAGATCCCAGAGTTTCGACGTCGAGGTCGTTGGTTGGTTCGTCGAGCAGCAGCAGGTTTCCGCCCATTTTCAAAGTCATTGCCAAGTTCAGTCGGTTTCGTTCACCACCCGAGAGAACCTTGGATGCTTTTTGTTGATCTGGGCCCTTAAAACCAAAGACCGAGACATACGCGCGCGAAGGCATTTCAACGTTACCGACTTTGATCCAGTCCATTCCATCAGAGACAACCTCCCAGACGTTCTTGTCGGGATCTAAACCGGCACGGTTCTGGTCAACATAAGAAAGCTTGACGGTCTCACCGATTTTTAGCTCACCCGTTGTTGGCAAATCATCAGGCTCTGTGCCGCCGGTTGCCGCAGCAACAATCATCTTGAACAAGGTGGTCTTACCAACACCGTTGGGACCAATCACGCCGACAATACCGTTGCGAGGTAGGGTGAAAGAAAGATCATCGATCAAAATACGATCGCCGAAAGCCTTGGTCAGGTTCTTTGCTTCAACAACAACCGAACCCAAACGCGGGCCGGGTGGAATCTGGATTTCTTCCATATCTAACTTGCGGGCCTTATCGGCTTCTGCAGCCATCTCTTCGTAGCGATCAAGGCGAGCACGGCTCTTGGTTTGACGCGCCTTAGCGTTGGAGCGCACCCACGACAATTCATCTGTCAGTCGCTTTTGCAGTTTGACGTCTTTGGCACCCTCAACCTTGAGGCGAGTTGACTTGGTTTCCAAATATGTGGAGTAGTTGCCTTCATATGGATAGGCGCGACCGCGGTCCAGCTCCAGAATCCATTCAGCAACGTTGTCTAGGAAGTACCTATCGTGCGTGATCGCTATAACCGTGCCTGGATATTTTTCAAGATGCTGTTCGAGCCAGTTCACACTCTCGGCATCGAGGTGGTTGGTTGGTTCGTCAAGCAGCAAGAGGTCTGGCTGGCGAAGGAGCAACTGACACAAGGCAACCCGACGCTTCTCGCCACCGGAAAGCACCCCAATTTCAGAATCAGGTGCTGGGCAGCGAAGGGCGTCCATGGCTTGCTCGAGTTGAGCGTCAAGGTCCCAGGCATTCTTGTGATCGATGGCTTCTTGTAGCACACCCATTTCAGCGAGCAGGGTGTCAAAGTCAGCGTCAGGGTTAGCCATCTCTACAGAAATAGCGTTGAAGCGGTCGACCATTGCTTTGGTCTCAGAGACCCCGTCTTGCACGTTCTCCAGCACTGTCTTGGTCTCATCCAACTTTGGTTCCTGCTGCAGGAAACCCACGGTGAAGCCCTCATGGAGTTTGGCATCGCCATTGGAAACGTCATCCATGCCAGCCATGATCTTTAGGAGGCTGGACTTACCTGCACCGTTGGGTCCAACGACGCCAATCTTGGCGCCGGGTAAGAAAGAGAGGGTCACATCGTCAAGAACGACCTTGTCGCCATGTGCTTTGCGTGCCTTGCTAAGGGTATAAATGAACTCGGCCATAACCGGTGAGCCTAATGGCCCGCGGCTATGGCCGAGTTCAGGGCAGATTGATCAGGCTCCGACGGGGACGGATTCCATCTGATCTGCCGCGATTCGGGCGTAATCCTGCGACATCTCGCCCGTTTCTGGATCGATACCTTCCGGGATGCCATCCAGCTCGGCAAGAGCCAAGGCTGCGCCCTGCAGGTCAGCGATGAGTCGTTCTTCACTCTCCACTACTGCCTGCCGCTTTACCCGATTGAAAGAAGCAACGCCGCGAGCCAGATCTGGGCCCACGGAGCGTGCTTCGATGTCTTGATAGTGAATCTTGTGACTGGCATCTCCGCATGCTCGCTCGACTTCGCGGGTGCGAAGCCGCCCATGAACCACGATTGGCATGCCTTTAGTAATTGATTGAACAACGTTATGCGCCATATCTCTCCAGCAACTGACTCCAAAATAGTGAGTGTCGCTATCGACCCAGCGATCGGTTGTGCGATCAAAGCGACGCGGCGTGCAAGCTATCCGAAAAGAAGCCACTGGATCACCAGCTGAGCTAAAACGCATTGACACGTCGCTGACCACGTTGCCAACTACGGTAAGTGTGATGTCGTGCATGGAACCTCCCAAGTGCGAATCGAGTGTGTTCTCGATCCCGCAACAATGCGGCAGTGAGGTAGGTGATGAAAATGCCACAGAATTATCTGTGGATAGCAACTGACTGCGAGCTAATCAGTGGATAACTCACGTAAGAGATACGAGAAGTGAAGAAATTACGCAGTTAAATGTTGGTGAATCTCCGCAGCCATATCTTCAGCTGCTGGGCTTTCGGAAATGCCAACAACCGCGAAGCCCAGTTCCCGTGCTGCTGCAGCAGTGGTTGGCCCAGAAACTACAACGGGAACCGACGGTGCTGAACCAAACTTTTGATGAACTGCTCTCGCCGCACTAGGTGAGCGCAGAATGAGCGCTCCTATGTGGTCTTCCTGTAACAGCAAAGTTGAAATTGGTTCATGATTTACCACAGTCGTTTCGTACACCACACCTTCATGAACTTTGGCCCCACGTGCAACGAGTCCATCTGGCAACGCCCGCATCGCGATGCTGCCGTGCGGGAAGACCACCGAGCCAACCGGTTTTGGCATTTCCGCAATAAGTCCTGCAGCCGATTGCTCACGCGGAATCAGATCAACCTCAACGCCCAGGCTTCGCACTGTTTCTGCTGTCTTTGCGCCGACTACTGCGATCTTCATTCCTGCTTTTTTTGCGGAAACGAGAGCTGCTTGAAGTTCTTCGCGGCCAACAAGGTTTCCCCAACTCGGAATAGCCATTTGTGACGTTACGACAAACCAATCGACGCCCGAGCGCATTGCTTCTAGCAACCTTGCGCCATCATCAGGTGATTCTGACTGCGTCATGTGCAAATATGAATCAGAAATAGACGCGATGCCCAACGATTTCAAGGCTGCAGCATCGGCCTCGTTATCACTAGCTCTCACCAATAGCACAGGCTTAAATTCGCTCGGACGCAAAAGATCTGCTGCTGCTCGAAGCCCCATCGCACGCGCACGCCTGACATCGCCAACCTGCAAAGTTTCGCGAAGGTGTACGCGTGATCTTTCTTCCCGATCAAAAAGTTCTGCGGTTAGCACTAGCTCACTACCGTCAAAGGTCGCGTAAGCACCGATTGCTGTCGAGCATTCAGCATTAATACCAACGAGGACTTCACGTTCCGCAGCCGTAGTGATCCGCGAGGCTGGATCTTGCAGTTGAGCGATTAAATCCAAGATTTCATCGCCAGTACGGCATTCAATAGCGAGTGCGCCTTGCGCTGGCGCCGGCACAATCTCCAGTGGATCAAGAATTTCAGAAATTACAGACGTGCGACCAATCCGCGAAATGCCCGCATAAGCAAGAACCACAGCATCAAGATCTCCTTCAAGTGCTTTGCGCATTCGCGTGTCGATATTTCCTCGAACCGGTTGAATCTGCAGATCAGGGCGAAGAGCTAACAACATCGCGGTGCGCCGTGGTGAACTCGTGCCGATCTTTGCCCCATGCGGCAACGTTGCCAGGGTTAATCCGTTATGACTCACCAACACGTCGCGTGGATCTTCACGCAGCGGAACAGCAGCAAGCGAGATTCCAGGCTCGGGAGCACTAGGTAAATCTTTAAATGAATGCACAATCATGTCGACTTCGCCAGCAAGCAAAGCTTTACGAAGAGTAGATACAAAAAGCCCAGGATTACCTGGTTGGTTCAGCGAAGCAGTGGTGTCATCCCCCGGCGTACGTATGAGGATTTCTTCCCACTCACGGCCACTGACCTCTGAGAGTGCATTACCAACTGTTGCAGATTGCGTTCGAGCAAGCAGGCTCGCGCGAGTGCCAAGTCGAATCTTGTTAGGCGCGGGCATCGAGTTCAATACCAAAGAGCGTGTGAATAGCTTTTTGGTAGTCAGCGAACTCACCTGT
>Ga0114978_10002718_pt1 | contig 14554 bp, 26 predicted proteins | sample S_140212_EF_Meta_FD_87027 | JGI IMG/M metagenome (GOLD analysis project Ga0114978, IMG submission 87027) | Freshwater microbial communities from Lake Simoncouche, Canada to study carbon cycling - S_140212_EF_MetaG | ecosystem: Environmental > Aquatic > Freshwater > Lake | place: Lake... | reverse complement strand
GGGGGGGGGGGGGGGGATTTTTGAAAATCTAATAGGGAAAAAAGTTTTCGGCGGCGAATCTCCGCATTTTTGCGTAGGTTAATCGGATTAATCTCCGCAGGACATTCCCGAACGGGAACATAAAGCGTCAAACTTGGCGTTTTTGTGTCAAAAGTTACCGAACGGGAATGTCGTGTTTCATCAATGCCTGCTTGGTTATAATGATGTTTTTAAAGTCGTTTTCTGAATTGGTTGAACCGCCAAGAATGGCGTCCCAAATATATTGCGACCCTCTTTTTTTTGGAAAAGACATTTCCCCCCTGGGGTATATTTTCCCCTTGCGTGTCAGCATTACAAAGGCACGATGCGTGGCCTATGAACCACATCGCATCATTGGCCATGACGCTGGCCGCTATGAACCCTGTTGATCGTGAGAAGGCCGAGATGGTCGTGTTGTCTAACTGTGTAGCCTCGGTCGAAAGCGGCCTCGACTACAAGGCCACGGGTGACGGCGGCAAGGCTGTCGGTGCTTGGCAGATGCACATGGGTGCTTGGATTACAGCAAACCAATGGCGTGCGGCCAACGGGCTTGCGACCATCAAGCGTAACGACTGGAAGCACCCAGAGAACCAGCGTGCGATGGCCATCTGCTATTTGAACTGGTGCAAGGAGCAGTTGCAAAAGAACGGCATCAAGGAGCCGAGCGTGGAGCAAATCTACATGGCCTACGGCTGGGGCTTCAGCAACTTTAAGGACTCTGGGTTCGACATGGAGAAGGCACCCGCCCACAAGCGTGATGCCGCCCAGCGGGTCGGGAACATCTTTAAGGAACTTACCAAATGAAGAACTATCTCGCAATCGACCCTGGTGCCTCTGGTGGCTGGGTATTTAAAATGGGTGAAGATGCCTGCACCTCTGGTGACATCACCGAATTAGTGGACTTACATTTCCCGCTTAACACAGTCGTGGTGCTGGAGAATGTACCGCCCTTTGTTGGTCGGGTCATCCCCTCATCGGCGGCGTTCAAGTTGGGCAAGTCCTGCGGATGGCTGGAAGGTTACTTCACGGGCAAGGGCTTTGCGGTCGTGCTGGTGCGTCCCCAGGAGTGGCAAAAAACTATGGGGGTCGGAACCAAGGGCGACTCGACCACCAGCGAATGGAAAAACAAGTTGAAGGCCGAGGCCCAACGCCGCTTCCCGCTGAACACGATCACGCTGAAAACTGCTGACGCTTTTTGCTTGCTTGCCCACGCACGCCAGCACAACCTGTAAAACTTCCACCATGACAATCACCGAAATCCCTAATACCAATTATGTCGTCCTACCAGACGGCACAGTTGCCCGCAAACTCACGCCGACCTTAAAAAAGGACGGACTCTATTGGTTCCTCCATGTGGGGGAGCCTTCCAAGTTGGTACGCTTTACCGACAAGGAAGTGATTGATGCCGAGGCCATGAAGAACAAGATTGAGAAGAACTCCGCTGGCCAGGAAGCCATCGCCTAATATGAGCCAACCAAACGAAGAAGCGGTGAACCTTCCCGCAACCATCCAGACCGCTGAACTCGGCAACATCGCCATGTATGATCGCATCACCGACCCGATGCAGGCCATCAAGACGCTCGGTGCCGCCATCTTTAAGTCGGGCATCTTCGGGGTGGACAAGCCCGAGATCGGGGAAGTCCTTGCCATGCAATGCCTGGCCGAGCGTAAGTCCCCGCTGGAACTCGCCCGCACCTATCACTTCATCGAAGGCAAGTTGGCCATCAAGTCGGACGCCCTGCTCGCCAAGTTTCAGATGGCTGGCGGTACGGTGACCTGGACTACCCGCACCGACAAGTTGGTGGTAGCCACCTTCAGCAACAAGGGATCGAGCGTTGAGATCGTAGCCGCCTTTGAGGATTTCGAAAAGAAGGGCATCGTGTTTGGTAAGGACGGAAAGACGCTCAAGGACAACTGGCGTAAATGGCCCAAGCAAATGCTGACGGCTCGGGCGATCTCCGAGGGCGTACGCTTGGTGGCACCAGAGTGTGCGTTCATCACAGTCGAGGAACTGGACTACAACGCCAAGGCTACGGCCATTGAGGTGGTTTCCACGCTCGACTCCATCATCCCCGAGTTTCAGCGGGAAGCCGCCGTCCGTGTCCTTCGCAAAGTTGGGCACTTGACGGACACCCAATCCTGGGCAGACATTCCGAATGAGTTGGCCAACACCTTGAGCCATCCCAAGCGTTCGCAGGCTTTTGCCTCCGCCGTCAAAGCCGAATACGAATCCAACCTATGACCATTACGCTCGACCCAGAAAGTTTTAAGCAACTCTGTTTGCTTGCCATCGGCACGCTGGCTTTCGCCACCTTGCTGGCCTTTGTGGTCATCAAGGTCATGACCGACTGGAACAACAAATAATTTCCCTACCATGAGTCATACTGACTATAATCAAATGAAGGCACTCAACTACTCGGGTGCCAAACAAATCCTTGTAAGCCCAGCCCACTACCAGGCGTGGCTCGATGAAGTCCGTGAGGAGACGCCAGCCTTGAAGTTGGGCCGTCTTGTCCACTTGGCTTCGTTGGAACCAGAAGTGTTCGACCGAACGGTACGGCTGATGCCCGAGTGTGATCGCCGCACCAAGGAAGGTAAGGCCATCTTTGAAGCCTTTGCCGCTACGCTGAAGGCTGGCGAGGAGTGTCTGAAGAAGGACGAGATGGACGAAGTGATGGCGATTGCGGAGTCTGCCCAAGCAGGCATCGAGAGCATCGCCAATGGCCGTGAACTCGCACGCTTGAAGGAAGAAGTCGTGATGGGCAAGCATGAGGGCGTGAACATCAAGGGTCGCCCCGACCTTGTGCTGACCAACGGCTCCACCTGTATCATCGTGGACATCAAGACTACTATGGACGCCTCGCCCGAAGCCTTTGCCAAGGATGTGGCCAAATATAAGTACCACCTACAAGCCGCCTTTTATATGAAGATGACTGGTGCCAAGGAGTTCTTCTTCGTGGCCGTAGAGAAGAAAAGGCCGTTTGAATGGGCTGTGTATAGCCTTGACGAAGCGGCACTTGAGTCTGGCAAAAAGATGATGACGAGTGCGTGCTTGACCTATCGGGAGTGTTCCCTCTATAACAACTGGCCAGGTTACTCCAAGGAACCCAAAACTATCAGCCTTCCAAAGTGGGCGTTCTTTAACGAGGAGTCCTAATTTTCCCCCAAACAAAACACCATGAGCATCAAATCATTCAACCCAAAGGCCGCAGAGTCCACGAACTGGATTTCCAAGGCTGGCACCTACGAAGTCACCGTCCGTGGCTTTGAGGCCAAATACACCAAGAACGCCGACTACTACGCCAAGTTCACCTTCGTGACGGAAGGTGGCGAAGCGACCAGCGGCATCATCTACGCCAAGCCCGACCGCAACGGCAACCACATTGGCCTTGAGTCCTTCATGGCGGCTACGGCCACCGATGACGAGATTAAGGAATATGTTGAGGCTGGCGAGATCAGCGTTGACGAGGCGTTCCTTGAGCGTGTTGCCACCCGTTCCAAGGGTCGCCACCTCATCGTGGTCGTCACCGAGCGTGAGTACGAGAAGGACGGCCAGAAGAAGAAGTTGTACGAGGCTTCCTTCTTCCGCCGTCTGCCTAACGGCCCTGGGGCGTTTTAAAGGCTTTTCCATATCGTTGTTGCGGGGGGCAAGTGCCCCCCTTTTTTGTGCTTGCGTTGGGTGCTGGCGGGTGTAGGTTCTTTAACGCCACCACAAAAATGAACGACATTCATGACCACCTATGGGCTTACCTTAAAGCCCTTCGAAACTCTGAAGCCATTAAGGAATGGCTTTACCAAGCGAACATCTTGCTCAAGCGGAATGGTTTGCCAACGCAGATCACGCCGCTGGATGCCCAGCGTATGCTCAAGAACATCAACAAGCATTTCATGTTCATCGTATGAAACTCCGAGACTACCAAGAAGCCGCCGTCACCTCCGCCTGTTCGCACTTGGCGAAAGGCATTAACCCGCTGGTGATCGCACCCACGGGAGCAGGCAAGACTGTCATCGCTTCTGAAATCATGAGACGCTGGCAGTTGGACAACCCGACCAAGGCTTGCTTCTTCGTGGCCCACCGCAACGAACTGCTGGAGCAGGCGGAAGGCACGATGGGTAAGTTTGGTGTGCGTGGTAAAGTGTTGTCGGTGTTCCAGCGTGACTTTGCTGACATCTCGGACGCCGACAAGCGTGACGCCTTGGTGGTGTTCGATGAAGCCCACCATGCTGTGGCATCGTCTTGGGCTAACTTCTCCAGCGTGTTCACGGGGCCGAAGTTGGCGGTGACGGCCACGCCCGACCGCATGGACAGACAGAAGATTGAGGAAGTCGGTTTCGTCCAGGCGTATGAAATCGCTATTCGCACGCTCATCGAGCAAGGTCACCTTGTCCGCCCGTTGGCCTACAAGATGCCCGTGGAACTGTCCAACATCCTGCTCAAAGGCTACGACCATCCTCTGGAAGCGATTGCGGACAGCATCGTGGAGGAGATGAAGCGTTGGGATCGCAAGAAGGCCATCGCCTTCCTTCCCGATGTGGAAACCTCCGAGCGTCTGGTGTCGTTGCTGAACAAGCGTGGATGCCCTGCGTCCCATGTGGACGGCACGACCCACGACTATATGCGGTCGTATGCCATCAACTCGTACAAGACGGGCGATACGAAAGTGCTTTGTAATGTCAACCTGTTCACGGAAGGCTTCGATGCCCCCGAAACCGATTGCGTGGTGCTGTTGCGTCCTACGCAGTCTCGGGCCTTGTGGGTGCAGATGATTGGGCGTGGCCTGCGGACGGCGGAAGGCAAGACGGACTGCCTCATCCTTGACCCCATGTGGATTTCGGGGGAAAACTCCTTCCAGCCTTCGGACGCCTTTACGGTGTTCCCAGGAGCCAAGGGTCGGATGGTTGAGGGTGGGCACGACCCGATGGCCGAGGCCGAAATGCAGGACAAGTCGGCTGAACAGCGTATGATTGAACGCATCGCCAAGGAGGAACGCCGCCAGCAGGCCAAGGAAGCCCGTGAGATGGGTTTTATTGACTTGTCCGTGGCTTGTGCCTGTTTTGGGTTCATCTTGCCTCCTACGGTCAAGGACGAGGCTTTAATGACTTCTGGACAAGAGGCTGAACTCAACCGCCACAAGGTTTACGCCAAGGGCGTGACCACCTCGCAGGCTTCATGGATGATCGGTCGCTTGCAGGCTCGGGAGCGTCTGGGCTTGGCCACGGTAAAGCAAGTCCGCAAGTTGCGTCAGTTCGGTATTGGCAACGCCTTGAAGTTGACGGTGACGCAGGCGAGCCAGGCCATTGGTGCCGACTGGCGTATGGCTGGAAAAAACACCTTTACAAACCGCCCCAATGTGGCATACAAACTTAAATAACACCATGAGTAACCACGACCAAGAAATGGATGCGGCGATGAGCCGAATCGGAGTATTACGGTTTAGACTGGACGAGACACAAGCCGAGTTGGAGAGGCTTCGTGCATCATCATTTGTAACGGCTGTTCCGTCAGAGGAATACGAACGCCTCCAGTCCGAGAACCAATTGATTAGGGAGGAATCAGATCGCCACTATCAACTGTGGGTGAACTCTCAAGCCGACCTTGAAAAGTCGGATGGGGTGGTCTGGACGCTGTCGGTGGAGAACTTCCGCCTCAAGGCCGAGTTGACCGATTTAAAGTCTACGGCTGACCGATTTGAAGCCGAGGTCGAAGCCCTAATGACCAGCCCGACCTCCCGCCTGTTGCGTGCCGAGCGAGAGGAGAACGCCCGCCTCAAGTCCGAGGTCGAGCGTTTAGGGAAACTTGAGGATTATCACCACGACCTCTTGAACCGATACGCTTTAGACGACATGCGTCTGACGGCACAGGTCGAAAGGCTGACCAAGGCGGGGGATGTGATGGCTATAATGCTTCAGCACGATGAAGTGTCAAAAGACTGGAACGCCGCCAAGGAGGGAAAGCAATCGTGATCGAGCCGAAGCGTTACAAGCACATCAGCGATGGTGTTGAGTCAGCATTTAAGCCTGTTGATTATTCCGAAGGCGATGCTCCTCTAGGAGAGTTCGTCCGCTACGAGGACTACGCCCGCCTCAAGGCCGAGGCAGATGACCTCCGTGTGGAGAATCAAGCATTCCAAAGAACTGTAAATGAAGCATCAGCACATTACGATAACAGGCTTTCCGACATTTCACGCCTCAAGGCACAGGTCGAGCGGCTGACCTATGTAGGCGATGCAATGGCAAGCCAACTGTATGCTTTCGGTTATGATACCGCTTGGGATTTCTGGAACAAAGCCAAGGAGGGCAAGCAGTCGTGAGCGACATGGCCCCCGAGGAACTGGCTGAAATTATTGCCAGGTACCGATACAACTCTGTTCAAGACCGTTACCGAATCGAGCGTTTGACTGTTGAGAACATCGAACTTCGGAAAGAACTCGACAAACTTAAATCGACATATCAGAACAAAGGTGTCGATTCCCCTAAACAACCTTAACCATGTCCACTCAATACCCTATTCACGGCAACCTTGCCACCGCCGAGTATTCTCAAAGCCTTGATGATCGTGCCAGGTCGCTCGGCCTGCCCGTCAACCGATTGGTGTCCCTTATGAATGTTGGCTTTGGAGAACCCCCCATTGAGGACGCTGGTTACTACAATAGGATTCAGAACAACCCGAATCGTAATTTAATGAAAACCTCATTATACTGGTACCTTATGTGGAAAGAGAAAGGCGTCCGCAAACACCGCAGGCTATCAACCGATGTCGTTGAATCCCGCCGTATGCGTGACGAGTTCTTCGCACAGATTGGTTATTACGAAAAGAAATGAACCAGCCGCCACTCGCACTACAAGCCTACCGAGATAAGGTACCCAAGCACGCCCTGTTCGCCGTCTATGAGAACGGCAAGGTCGAAAACCCCGAGTTTGTGGCCGACCACATGGAAGGCGGAAACTGGTTTTGCTGGGACTACCGTCTCTGGAAATGGCTTTCTGAAGTTTACCCCCACATCAAAAACAAACCAATCCACTACTGGCAACTCCATGCAAAAAAGTTCACCCGATTCTATCCCACCAACCTCCCCCCTACCTTGGTACCAAAAGCCCGAAAGGGTTAAGGGCAAGCGATACACCAGCGGGTTAAGCCTTTTGCGGCGTATTCTAGGCCAGGCGGTCGGTAGGAATACCCACGCCACCTTCTCGCCCAAGGAGGCCATAGACATCCTGTTGGCCGTTGACGAAGTGGCACCACGCAAGGGTTCAAACATCCCGAACTATCAGCACAAGGTCGTGTCTAAACTCCGTGGCTAACATCACCCAGGGTTATCGAAGGTTCATGGCCGTTGGGTGTTCCCACGGCATCTACGCTGACCCGTTGGCGGTCGAGGCGGTCGCCAAGTTCCGTGAGTCCTTCAACCCCCATGAGATGATCCACCTGGGGGATTTTACTGATATGTCCCCGTTCATGGGCGGGGCTGGCGGCGAAGGTGACCCGATTAAGCCCGACCTTATGGGGGGCATCGAGTTCTTGAACCGCCTGCGATGCACCGTAGTTCTGGCTGGCAACCACGAAGCCCGTCTCTGGCGTGATCGCCACAGCCATAATCAACTGCGGGCGACGGCGGCACAGACGAGCATCGAGGCCATCGAGGTTGCCTGCTTGAAGTTGCACGCCCAACTCATCCCGTATTCTGGGGTGTGGCAAGTCTATCAGTTGGCGAACTACAAGTTTACCCACGGCACAATCTACAACGAGAACTCGGCCCGTGATATGGCGGAAATGTACGGGAATGTCATCTTTGCCCATACGCACAAGGCCAGCATTCAGATGGGTCGCACCTACAACGCCGCCCAAGGCATCTCTGTGGGCACGCTGACCCGCAAGGGGGCGATGGAGTACGCCAACACCCGCCGTAGCACGCTGGGCTGGTCGCAAGGCTTCGTCTATGGGGAATACACCGACAACTCGCTGTACCCTACGCTCCACATCCACGATGGCACAGACCAATGGAAACTCCCGCTGTAAAGGCACAGAGGTTGCTTGAGGAAGTCTATCGTCAACGCAAGGGGGCAGTTGATGTCGTTCCCAATGGCTACATGAGCATCCAGCAGTACGCCAAACTTTGGAAGATGGGTCGGACGAATACGGAGATTATTATGAAAGAAGCCGTTCAGAAAAAACTGGTGAAGGTAATTCGGTTGCGGCAAGTGGTGGGCGGTCGGTTGATGAAGTTGAACTTCTACGGTTGACATGGGGGGGGGGAGTGGCAAAGTCAGCACTCCACCCACCATGAAAATACTAATAGCCTGCGAATACTCTGGCACCGTTAGGGATGCCTTTATCAAACTCGGACACACCGCAATTTCTTGCGATTTGTTGCCCACGGATGTTCCTGGGCCGCATTATCAAGGAGATGTGTTCGACATTATCAATGACGGGTTTGACATGATGATTGCCCATCCTCCATGCACCCATCTTGCGGTAAGCGGAGCCAGGCATTTCCCAGCGAAGATTGCCGATGGCCGTCAGCAAGCCGCCCTTGATTTCGTACAGCGTCTTATGGACGCACCGATTCCACGGATCGCCATTGAGAACCCAATCAGCGTAATCAGTTCCAAGATTCGCAAGCCAGACCAGATTATCCAGCCTTGGCAGTTTGGTCACGGCGAAACCAAGGCCACTTGCTTGTGGCTGAAGAACCTTCCTTGCCTTGTTCCAACTGATGTTGTTGAAGGGCGTGAACAAAATATTTGGCTTGTAAAAGGAAAACCAAAGGGAGTTCCCACATGGAAGTTTAGGTCAAAGACCTATCAAGGCATCGCTAACGCTATGGCCAACCAATGGGGTAACATCAAATGACCCTCCAGGATCGCATTACAGGAGCCAGGGCTTACCTTGGCAAACTTCCTCCAGCCACGGCAGGCCAAGGCGGACATCCAGCCACTTATCGTGCCGCCAGCATACTCGCCAACGGCTTTGACCTTGGCTACGATGACGCCTGGTTCCTGCTCAACGAGTGGAACACCTCGCATTGTTCTCCGCCCTGGGGCGAGAAGGAACTCCGCCACAAGTTAAACGATGCCTTCGTCAAGCCACATGAGAAGCCCAAGGGCTGGCTGAACGCAGGCAAGGAACGCAAGGTAGGAGCCAATGGTCGCTTCGTGTTCGACCCTACGGTGATTGCAGGCATGGTCGATGCCCAGACACCTTACAACACGGCGGATGTCCTGCTCAACTGTTTTAAGGACGAAGATGTCATCTGTATCACCAACGAGGCTGGGCAGACCGAGGACGGCAAGTGGTTTCCAGCCTCCAAGGGCATCTTCATCACCCGAGCCGAGTGGCTGGCCAAGTTCTTTGGCCCAGATGCCAAGCAGGGCAAGCACTTTGCCGAGTCCGAGCAGGGGGCGTGGATTCGCATCAACCCTTTCACCAAGGACGACTATACGGGTACGGACAACGCCGTGGCCTGTTACCGCCATGTGCTGGTAGAGTTCGATAAGAAGTCCAAGGAGGAGCAGTTTGCGATCTTCCAGCAATCGAACCTTCCCATCAGCCTTTTGGTGGACTCGGGCGGCAAATCCATTCACGCCTGGGTCAAGGTGGACGCCGTGGACAAAGCCCAATGGGAAGAACGCCGCACCGCAGTCTATGAATACCTTTCCGACCATGAACCCGACCCGCAAAACAAAAACCCGTCTCGCTGGAGCCGCCTCGGTGGGGTCAAGCGTGGCGACAAAGAGCAACGCATCCTCGCCTTCAATGTCGGGGCCGAGGACTGGGACACCTTCACCGCTTGGCGGGAAGGGCAAGACTTCCCCGATGAAATCCGCACCGACACGCTCGAAACCTACGATACGAAGCACGACCCAAACCATGTCATTGGTCATGGTCGGTACCTTTGCCGAGGTGGAAGCCTTCTTGTTACAGGCCAGTCTGGTATTGGAAAATCATCGTTTGTCATGCAGATGGCGACTTCATGGGCGGTGGGACGGGAACTGTTCGGGATTCCTGTCATTCGACCCCTCCGCATTGGCGTTGTCCAAGCAGAGTGCGATATGGGCGATCTTGCGGAGGCTTTCCAAGGCGTGTCATCTGGGATGTGCCTTACCAGTAGTGAACGGGATTTATGCCGTGAAAACCTCCGCTTCTTCACCGAAGCCAGCAAGACGGGCAAAGACTTCGTAGATTTGTGCCGTAAGATTATCGTGCGGTTGAAACTGGATGTCCTGGTGGCCGACCCGTTGCTGTCCTATGTGGGGGGTGATTTGTCCAAGCAAGAGGTTTGCTCGCACTTCCTCCGCAACCTCATCCAGCCCGTGTTGCAAGAGACGGGGTGCATCATGGTATTCATTCACCACGAAGGTAAGCCCAAGCCGAAGGAAACCACGGATGAGCAGACGATTTCGGATATGGCATATAGCGGCCTCGGGAGTTCCGAATTAGTGAACTGGGCGAGGGCAATCATCAGCGTACGCCGTGAGTCCAAGGACAAGCCTATCTTCTCCTTTAACCTTACGAAGCGTGGCAAGTTGGCTGGGATGCGGACTGTTGATGGCAAGCCTACCTTGTCTATCAAGTTAAAGCACGCCGACCATAAGGTGCTATGGGAAGTCGCTCCAACTATGGAGGCTTTTGAATTACTGAAGGTAGGCCAGCAGTATCAGCACTTTTCCACCAAGCCGACCTTGAGCCGCAAGGCGTTGCTAGATGAACTAACGAGGGAGTTTAGCCTGCAACAAGACCAGGCTGAAGCGGTCATTAAGGCGATGGTTACAAACGGCATCATCAAGCCAAAGAAGATTGGTGCCGCCTTGTTCTACGAGGGCACGAAGGCTTAACCCTTACGGAACCGCAAAGCCACCGCTATGGCGATGCCTACGCACCCGACTGCCAAAGCCCACCCTAGGTCACGCACCGTCTGGAGGGCGATGGTGGCGGATGTCAGTTGTTTTTCAAGGGTGGCATCGTCCGATTTCATTTGCTTGCCCCCGTCCACGATGATCAACGCCATCGCTTGGCTGTTGCCAAAGGCGGACAGCACATAGTCACAAATCCAGGCGGCGGAAAAAGCGGTTATGCCTGCGATGACGGTCAGAATAACAACCGCCAAGAACAGGCTCTTTTCACTTTCGCTTGGCTGGACGATTTTTGCCATTGGGGATACGCTTGGTCACCTTGGAAACCTCTGCCTCTCCACGGGCCTTGATATACTTGAGGACATAATCCGCCACCTCTGGGGCGGCGTAACCGCAAGCACCAATGACGGCCATCCGCAAGGAAACAGAGGCAATATGGTCTTGGATGCCCCAGCCCACAAAGGCGGCTACGATGGCGGCTACGGACACACGGCGGATGACCCAGAAAATGGTGACAGGTTCTGGCCCCGTGTGTAGGAGCAGGCGGGCGGTCATGGCCAAGCCGCCTAGAATCGAGGCTATTGCCCCGTCCTTAATTTCCTTGGGGATGCTTTCTGGGTCAATCGGGGCGGGGGGACTCATGAGAGAACCCTCCGATACTTTTCTCGCCAGAGGACTTCCGTGACCACGGAGGTGATACTGCGGACATGGGCTTCCGACAGATCGAAGTCTGCGACATGGAGGGCTTCATGCACAACCGTGTTCATCCGAGACTTCTCGGTGCGGTGTTCCGTGTTAATGTTGATGGTGTAGCGGTCACCCTCCTTGATGGCTTCCCCAAGCAACTGCTTCCGCATTTTCACTTCACGGATTTTGATTTTCTTCTTTATTGGCATCGGGGGTAGGGCGTTTGAGATACCAGACAAAAGACCAAATTACGATAGTGCCGATTATGGTAATGGCGGCTCCAGGTACAAAATAGGGGGAAGCAAACAGGTAAGGAAGTCCAGCGATGGCAGAACCCACCACAAATGCCCCACAAGCCCGTAGGTACTGCCCGAGGATGGCTAGACCTAGGGCGGCGAGGAAACAGGCTCCAGCGGCCACGGTGAAGGCGTTACGAATACCCTCGGTCTTGACCCTCTCCACCTCGGCGGTCAATTCGACCACTTTGGCGTTAGAGGCGTCCAGGGCTTGCTTGTTCTTGGCGGCGTCCGACTCGGCCTTGACCCAGTTAGCGTCAATAGCGGCCAACAGTTTTGCCCCAGCCTCCATCGCCCGCTTATACTCATTGGGGTCGTTGCGGGTGACCCGATTGGCGATGTAGGCGAGGTTGTGGGGATCTGGGGCTGGGAGGTAGGATGCTACGACCGCCAGTTCCTTCTCAACTACCTCTGGCTTGCCTTGGGAGTTGGCTGTACGGGCAACTTGTACCCCAGCGGACACACGGGCATCGGCCTTGTCAATCTGGTCGCCGACCTTGTTAAAGTTATCAACAGGGGGGGTCGCAGTACCTGTACCTTCCGTACCCAAGGTGGCACAGCCAGCAAGCAATACCGCATTAATAGTAAGAACCTTAATTAAAGCGGAACGCATCTGGCTTTAATTACCGACCCTTGAGGGCATCAATAATCGACTTACCCTTTTCTTCGGTAGCCTGGAGTTTCGCCTTATTATTGCGATAGACCAAGATGCCCCCGAGGATGCCGATAAGGATGCCCGTGATGAATGTGTATGCGTAAGCCATAGTATTAAGAAAGTTTAAGTTCGGCGACCTTGCCATCAACCTCGGCATCGGTGCCCACGATGGAGTACCAAGCGGTAAGGTAGCGGATGTCCTTTGCGGCCTTCACACGGAGAATGATTTTCTTCCCGTCATGTAGGACAAAGGTTTGGCCAGATTGGATTTCGAGATCGTAGGGACGACCTTTGTTGTCTTTGGTTTCCATTAAGAAAGTTTTGCGATGAGGGCGGCGAGTTGGGCTTCAAGTTCTGCAATTCGTTCGGCATCAGACTTTTCAGTGGCTAAAGATAATAATGAGACAGATACAAGATACTCATCTGTCATTTCTTCATTTCCAAAAACTTTTGTACCATTTTCGCAAGTGATTGAGAGGCGGTCGTCGGAGCGTGTCCAAATGAGGCCGTTTTTGTCTGTGTATGTATTCATGGTTTAGAAATAGGTAATAATTACTGCAAATCCGTTGGCACCAGCACCGCCAGTACCAGAGGCAAACCCATTGTCTGAAGCACCGCCACCACCTCCGCCACCACCTGGCCATCCACCAGCACCGCCAGTTCCACCAGCAGTAGCAGTTTTATAATACCCACCACCACCGCCTGTTCCGCCTTGCAGGTATTGGGTGCTTGCTGAAGTTCCAGCGGTTGCGGCAGTTGGAGTTGTTGGATTTCCAGCAGTTCCTCCAGCAATTGTTACAGAACTACCAGATGCAGATGAAGAAATATGACCACCGCCAGAGCCACCGCCAGCCATAGCAGTACTTGCTGCTGCCGCACCACCTCCGCCACCGCCTCCAAGTGCAGTATTAATATATGGAATTGTATTATTTGTTCCTGAAGTTGCAGTAGTAGTTGCACCAGCACCACCAGCACCAGCCGTTGTGCTTGCAGTAAAAAATAAAGATGATTGTCCACTACCACCAGAGCCACCACCAACGGTGCTTCCTCCTCCAGGTTGATTTCCGCCATTTGTCCTAATAATACTACCAAATGTTGATGCACCACCTTGATTCGCAGTTCCTCCATTGGTGTTGTCAGTACTAATTGCTGGTGAGCCAGCAGCACCAGAGCCAATTGATACCGTTTCAGTGCTTCCAAGTGAACCAGCATATAAAACCGTTCTTACTAAAACTCCAGCAGCACCACCACCACCACCACCACGGATAGATGTGGTAGCCTGTCTTGCACCAGCACCGCCACCAGAACCACCTCCCCAAATCCAAATCTCAACAATTTTGGCTCCTGCTGGTTTAGTCCAAGTAAATGCACCGCTTGAGGAGGATGAGCCAAAGGTCTGGACATTACAGCCACCGCCACCCGAACCAGCGTTAGCGAGAACGAAGGCTGTGGTCGCAATCTGCGTAGTGTTCGTCCCAACCGTTGCGGTTGGTGCAGAAGGTGTTCCAGTAAAAGTTGGCGAGGCTAGTGCCGCCCTAGAAGTGTCAATCGGGTGAATGTGGTCTGCCCGAGCGTACTTGAGTGAAGTGCCAATCGTAGCCGCACCATTAACCACAGGGGTAGTAGCGGAAGCCTGACCGACCACATAGGCGGTTGTAGCGATTTGGGTGCTATTAGTGTCTGCCGTAGCCGTGGTCGATAGTGGCGTCCCAGTAAGGCTAGGCGAGGCCGTAGGTGCGGCACCAGAGACATCAGCAACCGCAAGCGTGATGGACCCAGTCCGACCAGCCACCGAGGTGACAGGTGCCGAGGTCAGATACCCTTGGGCTTTGACGAAGGCCGTGGTAGCGATCTGCGTAGAGTTGTCCGCAGTAAGAGCAGTCGGTGCGGTCGGCGTACCAGTAAGGCTAGGCGAGGCCAGCGGAGCGTAGGTCGAAGCCGCCGTGGTCACCGCTAACTTGGCGTCCAGAGCCGACTGCAAGTCCGTCTGGTCGGAAAGCGTTCCCGTGATGCTACCCCATGAACCCGCTACCACCCCGCCGACATT
>Ga0114978_10002717_pt1 | contig 14556 bp, 7 predicted proteins | sample S_140212_EF_Meta_FD_87027 | JGI IMG/M metagenome (GOLD analysis project Ga0114978, IMG submission 87027) | Freshwater microbial communities from Lake Simoncouche, Canada to study carbon cycling - S_140212_EF_MetaG | ecosystem: Environmental > Aquatic > Freshwater > Lake | place: Lake... | reverse complement strand
GGCGCACTCGTCCTCGCGCGTCCGCTGGCGTGGTTGGGGATTCTTGGCGCATCGCTCATCGCTCTCGCCATCGGCGGCATCCTTGTGAACGCCATCGTCGCCACTGCCTCGACGGGAATCGACACGCTGCTCGCAACGCTCGGTGGCGATGCCGGTCGCGCACTCAGCTCAGGCGACGGCGCGGAAGTCGCTGCGCTTTTCGGACCAGATCGACTGGTCGCCCTCCTCGTCGGGTTCTGGAACAGCCTGCTCGACGCGACCGTTGCCGCCTATGTCTTCACACTCGCCTGCGATCTCGCAACCCGCAGTTACCTCTGGATGCGCGAACGCATCGACGGCGAGAATGCCGCAACCATTTCGGGATACGGCCTGCGCTAAACGCTTCTAGGCAAGCAGACTCTTGAGTTCTGCAACGCTCGCCTCCAACGCCGCCACTCGATCTTCAAGAGAGCGGACGCGATCTTCGCTTGCCGCGGATTGCGCAGTTGTTTGCGCAGTTGTTGCGAAGGAACCCGCCGCTCGAGCTGCCGATCCCGTCATCGCAGTCGGTCCAGTCGGATGAAGTTTTTCGCACAGAAGTTGCATCCATCGCGGCGCACGCGAACCTGGTGAAGGCGCAAGTTCGCGCACCATCGGATCACTGCGCCCCGCCAGCCCCGCCAACATTGCTTCCACGGTTTCCAGCGAGTCAAACGGCTGCATGCGGCTCGCACGCGCACGCAATTCGCCGACGGTCTGCGGCCCGCGCAGCATCAACTCCGCCAACAACGCCAGTTCCTGCGGTCGCGCATCAAGACCTTCGCCGCCAAGATGCCGGTACTTCTCCACCCGCGACCCCGTGAAACTCACATCGCGCGCCAGCCCGCGCGCGCGCAGCCCGTCGATCGCGCGCAGTGCGGAATCCTCGTCGATCTCAACGATGGGGTCGCGGTTGCTCTTCTGATTCACACCAGTAACCAGCGAATTCAACGAGAGCGGATATTGACCAGAAGTGGTGAACGCCTTCTCGATAAGCGTTCCGAGCACACGGCATTCATCTGGGAGCAGTTGGTTCATTGGGGCAGCGTACACTTGGCTCCATGACAGGGGATCGCAGTAATTCCGATGAAATCGCCCGCATCGCCGTCCGCGCACTCCTTGATGGTCGCGCGGATTCGGTTGATGGCGCAATAGATTTCGCCATGAATTGCGCCATGAATTGCACCATGGATTTCGCCAGGAATTCCGCGAGGGCTATCGCCGCGGATGGAACCACCGCCCACCGCCTCAACAACCGCGGCGTTGCCCGGCCTTCGCGTGCGCTCCTGCGCGCGCACGCGCAGGCGATGGAGGAATCGCAAGCGGGGGACCTCGCGCGCAAACTTCGCATCGAGGCCACCATGCATGAAGCGCTCGGCGTCCTCTCAATCCTCGAGGAATCGCTCATCACGCACGATCGCGACGCCGCCGATCACGCCCCTCCCGCGGTCTATGGTCGCGCCGTCCGCGGTGAGTTCGACCTCGATCCCTCGGTTCATATCCGCGTCATCACCACCATCGGTGCGCATGTGCTCGCGCAGTCCATCTGTGATGCAAAACTCGGCGACGCCGAGGTCAAAACCATCGACACCCGCTACGGCCATCTCGACGAGATCACCTTCGACGGCGAGTACGCCCGCTACAGCATCGCGCGCATCCCGCCCCGCGCGCGCATCGACGCCGATGCCGACCTCTACCGAGGTAACCCCGTCGAACACGCTGATTTTGAAGCGCTTCTCAGGCGAATGCCCCGCTTCGGCAGTCGATGAACGCGCAACCTTCCTAGGTGCATTCCCCGTTCACCTCGCAATGCTGAAGTGCGGCGAATCCGCGCCCGATGTCTGCTCGTGGCAACCCGCGACCCTTCGCGGAGCCCGCGCGGCCGAGTCCGTGGCGCAGTAGAAGTCAACGGACCGAAAGTCCGGGAGGTCCGAATGTTTAGTTGGATCAAAAATCGATCACTGTCTGGTCGCATCGTTGCACTGACGGTCATGTTGGTGATCGCCGCAGTGGCGGTGAACTATGTGGTGTTCGTCATCGGATACCGCAAGAGCGCCGAAGCCGCGATGGTGGACAAGGCCGCCGCGTTCACCGCCGTCGCCGACGAGGCGAAGAACCACGCCAGCGAGCTCTTCCTCAAGAAGTCGATCGCAACCGAGGAGTTGCTGAAGGAACTCAACGAGAGCGTTGCCAAGGGCGGCGATTACACCGAAAGCCGCTTCTTCGCCACCATTCCCGTCGTCGTCGGCTGGGTGACCGCCGAGAAGGCCGCGAAGCGCGAAGGCATCAATTTCAAGATCGCAGCCTTCGAGGCGCGCAACAAGAAAAACGAGCCTGAATCAGGCTCATTCCGCTTCAAGTTGCTCGAGCGCCTCGAGAAGCAGGTCGCGACCGGCGGTGACGGTTCGGCATACGCCATCGACGAGTCCACCAACACGCTTCACTACATGCGCGCCATCAAGCTCGACCAAAGCTGCATGCTCTGCCACGGCGATCCGCGCGGCGAATTCGACCCAGACAAGGATGGCAAGGACGCCCTCGGCTTTCCGATGGAAGCATGGAAGGTCGGCGGAACTCACGGCGCGTACGAAGTCGCCATTCCGCTGAACGGCGTCGACGCGCAGGTCGCGGGCTTTGTCACCGGCGGCCTGATGTGGACGATTCCAATGATCCTTCTCGGCGGCTTCGGCTTTGCCTACATTCTCAGCCTCACCTTCGGCCGACCGATGCTGGCGATGATCAGTCGCATCCGCGACATCGCTGAGGGCGAGGGCGACCTCACCAAGCGCCTCGACGCGATCAACACCGATGAACTGGGCAACATGGCGACTTGGTTCAACAAGTTCGTCAGCAAGCTTGAGGGCGTCCTGTCCGAGATCCGCAAGGGTGCGACCGAGATTGCCGCGGGTTCGTCGCAAGTTTCGTCCACCAGCCAGTCGGTCGCTAGCGGCGCAAGCCAGCAAGCCGCCAGTCTCGAGGAAATCAGCGCCAGCCTCGAGGAAATGAGCGCCATGACCGAGCGCAACGCCTCGAACGCCACGACCGCAGTCACGCGCTCCGACGAAGCACGCACCCGCGCCAACACCTGCCAGGAACAGATGGTCAAGATGAGTGAGGCGATGGGCGCCATCAAGCAGTCGAGCGACTCGATTGCCAAGGTCTTGAAGGTGATCGACGAGATCGCATTCCAGACCAACCTTCTCGCACTCAACGCCGCCGTCGAGGCCGCTCGTGCGGGTGAGGCAGGCAAGGGATTCGCCGTTGTCGCGGAGGAAGTGCGCAATCTCGCACAGCGCTCTGCCCAGGCCGCACGCGAGACCGCCGCGATGATCGAACAGTCGACCACGCGCGCCGACCGCGCCGTGTCGATCTGCAGCGATGTCGACAAGAGTCTTCGTACCATCGTCGACGGCACCCGGGAAGTGAACGAACTCCTCGGTCAGATCGCCAGCGCAAGTCGCGAACAGGCGCAGGGCATCGGCCAGATCAACTCTGGCGTGACCGAGCTCGACAAGGTCACCCAGCAGAATGCGGGCAACTCCGAGGAACTTGCAGCAGCCAGCGAGGAAACCGCAGCGCAAGTGTCCAGTCTCAAGCAGGTCGTCGCCCAGTTCAAGGTCAGCGCCTGACAGAATTCACTTCAGCGCAGCGCCGATTCGCCTCGCACGGATCGGCAAAAGGACACGCGGGCGTCACCGAAAGGTGACGCCCGCGTTTCATGTTTGGTTTCTCGATCGAGCCGCGCCGGGATTAACCCAGGCCGCCCTTGAACTCTTTGCCAGCACCCCAGCCCGCGCGCAGACGCTCAAGCGCAGCGTCCTTGGCGCGATCGACCGTCGGCACATCGCCCTTGGAGCGACCACGGCTGAACGCGCCCGCGAAGCCTTCGTCGACGCGTGGGCCTCGGTTGCCCGAAGAACTTCCAGCCTTGTTCCCCGGCCCGCCGCCACCTCCCGCACCACCCACAGCCTGCGGCTCGGGACGCGCGGGCGCCTCGATGAGCGCCTTGATCGAAAGGCTGATGCGATTCTTCGACATGTCAATCGAGAGCACCTTGGCGGTAACGATCTCGTTGGCGCGCAGAACTGCATCAACAGTTGGAATGCGCTCGTGGCTGATTTCCGAAATGTGCACGAGACCTTCGACGCCCGGCGCGAGTTCGACGAATGCACCGAAGGCCATGATCTTGGTCACGCGGCCGGTGACGGTCGCGCCCGCCTCGACGGATTGCATGATGCTCGGCGAAGTATCGGCGACGAGCTGCTTCATGCCCAGGCCGATCTTCGGTGGCGTCTGCCCAAGATCGAGCTTGACGATGCGCACCATGACCACTTGACCGACCTTCACCACATCCGCCGGCGACTTCACTCGCTCATGCGAGAGATCCGACACATGGATGAGGCCATCGATGCCGCCGATGTCAGCGAACGCGCCGTAGCTCTGCACCGAAGTGATAGTGGCAGATCGAGTCTGGCCGATTTCAAGCACCGCCATCAGCTTTTCCCGCTGCTCCGCACGCTCTGAGGCGATCACGGACTTGCGGCTGACGACCAATCGGTCCTTGTCCTTATGGAGTTCAACGATCTCAACAGGGAACTTCTGACCGATGAAGACCGAGATGTCGGCAATGTGGCGAACATCGACCTGGCCAGCGGGCATGAAGGCGCGGTGATGCGCGACCTCCATCTCAAGTCCGCCCTTGTTCATTCCGGTGCAGCGCGCTTCGACGATCTGTCCGACCTCAAGCGTGCCCCAGTCGGCCTTCTGCACGACGCCCTCGAGGCTGAGGATCGAAAGACCCTCGAACGGATCGAAGCGCTCAACGATGAAGTCGCGCTCGCTGCCGACGGTCGGCGGCTGCTGGTCGCCGCTGGTCAGGAACTGCGACGCTGGGCAAACGCCCTGCGATCGCGGGCCGAACTCGACGAAGACATCGCCATTGTGCACGCGGAGAATTGTGCCGCGGCGATTTTGCCGACCTCGGCCGCCGCCACCCGATCCACCACCCGATCCACCACCCGATCCACCACCCGATCCGCCGCGGCTCGGCGAACTTCCCTGCTCGAGATCCTCGACCGACATGCCGCCAAGAGCGGCTTCCCGCTGCAGTTCGAGTCAGGGCTGAAAAGCGCGCGCGCGCGGAGCGGGAACGGACTGGTCGTGATTTGTTGTTTCATTCGCCATGATTGATCTCAGGCCGAGCAGCGTACAGCACTCGAGTGCACCTGACCAAATGGTTGTGCGGATTCTGAGATGCAGAGGCAACTTCGTCCATGCGCGCCGCGAATCAATCGCCGAGAAGTCCGCAGCCCAATCGCGCGCTGCACCGCCAAGTGATTTGAACCCGAGCATTGACGCCGTTTTTTGAACCGCCAACCGATCCCCGCACCGATCTCCACACCGGATCCCCGTCCGCCCCTCTCAGCCAAAGTCAATCCTCGCTCGACGCAGGGGGAGCAATTCCCAAGGCCCGTCGAGTCGTCTGATAACCCGACGCGCAACTTTTCGTCCGTCCGAGAAGTTTCGCCCCCTCTGACTCCTTCCTGCCCCGATCACCCTGATCGGATCTGCAGGGATCGTTATCATCCGCGACCCGCATTCGCGGGCCGCATCTGCGGAACTCTGAAATCGGAGATAGCACCCAATGGCCTCTTCCAACACCGCGTGGGGCATCGAAATCGGTCAGTACGCAATGAAAGCGATCCAGCTTGAGAGGGTCGGCGACGGCGTGCGCGTGCGTGATTTCGTTGTCATTCCTCACCAGAAGGTCCTGACTACTCCGGGTCTCGACGAGCCTCTCCTCGAGGGCGGCCAGTCACAGGCCAAGACGATTCTCGAGCAGTCGCTGTCGCAACTTGCGAGCCAAAAACAACTCACGGGACAGAACATCACCGTGAATTACAGTTGGTTCGGCAACCGCGGACTCACGCGCTTCGTCAAGCTTCCACCTGGCGATGCGAAGACGATCGCGGGACTGGTTCCGTTTGAAGCGACGCAGCAGATTCCGTTCCCTCTCGAAGAAGTCGAATGGGACTACCACACCTTTGAAGCCGACGACTCGCCTGAAGTCGATCTGGGCCTTTTTGCCGTCCAACGCGAGCCTTTGAAGGACTTTCTTGCGTTGGTCAGTGAGACGCTCGGCGTCGAACCGCGCGCAATTTCGCTTGGAGCTGTTGCGCTCTACAACGCGATCGCCTTCGACCGCGACATCGTTCAAAGCGGTCAGCCGCTCGTACTACTCGACATCGGAACTGCGTCGACCGATCTCGTCGTCGCCGTCGGCTCGCGCTGCTGGATGCGAAGTTTCCCCCTCGGCGGACACAGTTTCACCGAAGCGATTCTCGAGGCATTCGCGCCAACCGCGGAACTCAAGTATTCGCAGGGCGACAAGCTCAAGCAAGAAAGTGCAACCAGCAAATACGCCAAGCAGATCATGGCCGCGATGCGACCAGTCCTCGGCGATCTTCTCGACGATGTGCAGAAGTCGCTTCAGTTCTACGAGACGCAGAATCGTGGCATCAAGCTGCACAATGTCGTGGGTCTCGGTTCTACGCTGAAGATTCCCGGTCTGCGAAAGTTCCTCGGCATGCGCCTTGAACTCGAGGTCGAGCGCCTCGACCAATACTCAAAGATCGTCGTGGAAGGCCCAGAAGCAGCCGATTTCGCAGCGCATACCGTGAATTTCGCCACCGCCTACGGGCTGGCGCTGCAAGGACTCGGTCTCGCCACCATCGAGATCAATCTCCTTCCCGTTGAAAGCGTTCGCCAGCAAGTCTGGGCAAAGAAGACTCGCTGGTTCGCTGCCGCTGCCGCCATCGCCTGCGCTGCGGGCGGATTGATGTTCGTGCGCAACATCATCGACAACGGTTCCGTTTCCAGCCGCGACGCGATCAACCGCGCCGAGGCAACACTCGCGTCCGCTGCCGGCTTCCAGACGAAGGTTCAAGGCCTTGCCGCTGATGTCGGAGCAACCTCGAGCAACATGCTCGCCCTGGTTGAGGATCGCGAGATTTGGCCCTTTATCGTGCATGACGCGGTCAACGCTATCAACGCGGGCAACGACGAGGCCTTCGTCGGCGCAGACCTGAAGAAGTTGCTCGAGAAGGGCGATCGCAAGCAGACAGTGCTGCGCGACCTTTCAGGAAGCTACAAACTTGACGCCAAGGGCAGCCGCACCATCGAGATCACGATGAATGTCGAGTTCGTCGGCGCGGACAAGCAGGGGCATCTCGGTGCGACCGTTTGCGATTGGCTCGAGCGCAACAAAGACCGACTCGAGGCGCCGTACACGATTGAGAACATCCAGCCCAATACCGCGAGCATCGTCGACATGACGGTCGGCGACGACGGTTCTTTGGTTTCGATCGGAGAGGCCGCTGGCGGTACTTCAGGCGGCTCAACCGCAGCGGCTGGCGGAACTGTCGCGCCAGAAGAGCCCAAGCTTGGCGGCGGATTTACTGCAGGATCCGGCGGTGCTGGCAACAGTTTCGGCGGCCTCACTGGTCGCCGCGCGCCCTCTGGTGACACCAAAGTGAATCGACCTGGTGGGCTACTTGGAGGCGCTGGCGCCGACGGAGGATTCTCCGCCGATCGTTCCAATGACCCCGCTTACGGCGGTGGCGCAGCGCAGAATTCTGGATTCAATCGACCTGGCGCAAACGCTGAGGACGCGGCTTCGAAGACCGAAATCAACAAGGTCGCTCCGATCCCCAACCGTCCTGGAATCTATCCGCCCCAAAGCACCGTGCATCTCGGCAAGGTCACCTTCGTGGTGAAGTTTAAGCAAGCAATCCCAGTCGCAGCAGCCGCGGCGGAGGCTCAGTGATGGCAGTGAAAATTCCAAAGCAACTCGAAACTATCGGCGCCTGGGCGAAGGCCAATTCACTCGCCTTTGCGTTTTCGGCGATCGTCATATTGGTTCCGATCGGTGGGTACTTCGCTGCGGACATGATGGGCGAAGGTGTTCGCAAAGAAGCGCAGCGTCGCGCGGCGGTTTACAACAACCTCGGATCGGCGAGCGCGAAGAACGTCGATCTTCCTCTTCCGGGCGGAGAGCCCGTCACTCTCGACACCGTTGCAACCGAGAAGGTCGTCGAACAGTTCGGCGCGGTGCTCGAGAAGTATTCGAAGGACGCGTCGGAGGTCTATGCGAAGGCGCATGCGTTCAATCAAGGTTCCGACGCCGATCCCAAGCATAAGCCCGTCGTTCAGTCGTCGGTGTTTCCACGCTACGACGCCAAGTCCAGCGCCGTCTCTGAGCAAGTGCGATTCAAGGTTGCCGACGCGATCGCCGCCGCCTACACCAAGCTGCTTGAGGATTCCCGCGCAGGCTCGCCACCGAGCGATGCGGCGGTCACAAAGAACATCGACGCCCGCGAATTGCGCTACATCCAAGGCGATCTCAAGCAGGAGTCGCGGGCCAAGCTCAGCGCTGAGCAAAGCAAGCAACTCGATACCTATCTCGGCAAGATCCGTATTGCCGAATACGCCGAGGCCGCGAAGAAGATTTCCATCTACGCCGATCTCAGCGCGTTTGATGTGCCGTCGCGCACATCGGTGACCGGCCTCTACAAGAAGCCTGCCGATGGAGCCGCGCAAGACGCCGCCCTGTTCGACATGCAATGGAAGCTTTGGATTGCATCAGACGTGATGCAGGCCTTCAATGCGTCCAATCGTGCCGCTGGATCAGTACTTCAGTCGCCAGTGAAGCGGCTGGTTTCGCTCAGCGTTCAGCCCATGGAGACTGCCGCCGTTGCGAGTTCGGGCGAGGCTACCTCAATGGGTGGCGAGGCTCCTCCGGCGGATGCCGAAAGTGGGGACGGCGCAGCGGCCGCACCCGTTGCACCCAGCGCCGAGGTTGCGCTCGTTGACCCCGTCATCGACACCAAGCAGCAGGCCAATCGCGACTTCACCAAGCGCTTTACAGGTCGAGTGACCAACGGTGTCTACGACGTTCGACTCGCCGAAGTGAGTTTCATCGCGGAGACCTCAAAGCTCCCGCTGGTCTTCGACGCGCTCTCCGCTCAGAACTTCATGACGGTGACGAATGTCCGCTTGGCGCCGGCCGATCCATTCATCGCCGCGCGCGCGGGTTTTCTTTTCGGTCCAGAGTCCGTGAGCCAAGTCACTGCGACCATCGAGACCATTTGGTTTAGAGACTGGACTTCCAAGCACATGCCCGCGTCGGTGCGAACCGCGCTCGGCATCGTTCCCTCCGCTGGAACTGGCGCAGATGTTGCACCAGCAGCGGGGTCTGCTTCAGGAATGTGAAGTCATTCGGCGACGCGTGGGAAACGATTCCCCGCGCGCCTAAAGTCAAGACAACGGAACTAAGTTTAGCAAATTACCACGCCGGTCGGCCAAACGATTCAGCACTGGATCCACTCATGAAGAACAAGGGCATTCCGTTCATCGAGCAGCACGTTGAGAAATTCGTTCTCGGCGCCGCAGGTGTTGTGTTCCTAAGCGTCATCGCTTGGCAAGTGCTTGGAACGCACAACAATGTCAAACTCGACGGCCGCGAGGCTGGCCCGAGCGAGATTGACAAGGCGTTGGTTGATCGAACTCAGACGCTCGCCCAGAAATTGGAGCAGCCCGCACCTTCGATCGAGGAGAAAGTCGGCGACCGACTCAAGCCTCAGTCGGAACGCTACGCAACGATCCTCGGAGCGCCGGTGTCTCCGCGAGGCAACCTGCCGCCCATCGAGCCCGCGCTCGCCGCCTTGCTGCAATCCGATGGCGCGACGGCAGGGCAGCCCTTCCATGTGCCATCATTCCCCGCGTTGGCGATGCGGTCGACTCTCCAGGTTTCGGACACCATCGAGGCCAAGGTCATTGAGCAGCAGGCCGATCTCAAGAAGATGTTTGTCAGCAGCAGTGGGCCATTTGATGTCAACTGGCTCATCCCAAGCGCCGTGTTAAACGCCAAGGCGATGCGATCCGAATTGGAATCGGCAGTGGGTGGCGCTCAGATTCCAGGCTTTTGGTACCGCAGTACGCTCTTTGTCATAGACCTTGAGTTTGAGCGGGAGCGCCAACTTGATGATGGTTCGTGGTCTGAGTCAACGGTCGTCCCCGTGCTTCCGGGCCAGTTCTCATTTAGGCCAGAGATCGCCAAGGGAGCGGACGCGGGACTGCGCGACGCTGCCTTCAACTACCTCGCCGACAAATCTGCGCAGCGTCAGTTGTTGCAGCCCGATTTCTATCCCACCAAGCGCTCCAATTTCTCTCCAGCGCTCCTCCTCGCCGAGGACGCCGAAACAGGTGCCCGCAGCGAGGACCCCGAGAAGGCTAAGTTTGACGATGAAGTTCGTCGGATGAAGAAGGATCTCGCGCGCCGTTCTATTGACGCCAAGCGCGTCAAAGAGGACCTTGACGGAATCGGGGGACCGCTCGAGGACAATTCCAAGGATGACAAGAAGCGCGAAGAAGAGAAGCGCAAGGAAGAGGAGCGCCAGAATCGCGGAGGCGGCAGCGGCAGCGGCGGCTCCAGTGGCGGCGCTGGCGGTGGCGGAGCAAACCGACCAGGTGGTGGTCTTGGTGGTGGCGGCGCTGCTGGCGGCATGAGCGGAGGCAAAAACACGCCCGGTGACGCTGCGAACAAGGAACGCAGAATCAAACTGACCAAGACGCTGAAGGACCTCGACAAAAAGGTCACGATGGCGGAAGAAGCGTTGGCCAACAAACTGAAGTCGGCGGGACTTTCCGCAGCCTTGGCCCAACCGAAGGACTCTGCGTCAAACGACCTTTCGACCGTCGACACCGTCATCGTCTGGGGCCATGACATCAATGTGAAAGCGGGAGAGCAGTACCGCTATCGCGCAGTCGCGAAGCTCTACAACCCGTTCTTTACGAACGGCGCGCTTCTGGTGGACGCGCAGAAGAAGTTTGGCGATCCTTTCACTGTCGGATCCGCTGCTTCTGACTGGAGCAACGCATTCCGCGTGTCGCCGCCGGTTTCGTTCTTCGTCGTCGATGCCCAGGCAGGGGAGGGGCGGCTAGGAACAGGCCAGGCGACGGTGGAGGTCTTCCGTTACTTCGATGGCGAGCGTCGCCGTGAGCGCTTCACCGTGCAACCCGGTGATGCCATTGGGGCAGGCAAGAAGCGTGACAGCGTTGATTTCGACACAGGTTTCTATCTTGTCGATGTCTACGCCGACCCATCCATTGATCGAGGCGGAACAGATCGACGTCCAGGCGCGGTTGCAGTGGTGCAAAACGCCCTCGGGGACCGTTACGAAATTCGCATTCCCAAGGATGAAGTAGGTCATCCGTTGCGTGTGACCTTTGAGGACGAGATAGCCGACGCGGCGAAGAGCGAGCCCGACACAGGCAAAACGGGTGGGAAGTCCGGAGAGAAGGACAAGCCCACTGGCGACAAGCCGAAGCTTCCTGGCGATCCAGCCGGCGGTGGTCGAGACGGCGACCCGAAGTACGGTCCCAACGGCAGCTGATCAGTTGCATCTCCTAAATCAAGCCTCGGAGCCCGCGACGCCTATAAAGCGAAGCGGGCTCTGTTCTTATGCCTGCTCCCCAACTCGGAGCAGATCGCTCTGATGATTGCACTCAAGGGCAACTCCCGCGCGATTCCCGAGTGAGTTGGGGACCAAGCAACCAAGCCACCCCAACCAGAAGGAAACGTGCTGATTTGAGTCGATTGTGGATAAGCCCATTGCCAGCACTCAAGACGGGTGAAAAACGGGTTCAAATCAGGAAAAATTGTCCTATAACATCGTGTTTCCGAGTCCTTTGAGTGGTTACCGATCAACGGGAAGAATTTTTTCACACACGGCATCCAAGGGCATTGACAGGCATTACGGAATCGCTATCCTTGACCCTCCGCAGTTGACCTCGGCAAACACCGAGACGACTGAGGAATGATCTTTGACAAGTGAAGAAGCGTGCAAATTGTCGCGATACTGCGCGGCCTCAGAAGTCTTTATGCGTTGGTTTACCAGCGTGTGTCAGGCTTCTAGAGGGGTTCGCAGTGGGCAAAATGAGTAAATCGAACCGAGATAAGAGCACCTGAGCGACTGCGGGCGATGCGGCATATATGCGCATCGCTTGAGGCTTCATAATGCAAGTGAAGCCGTGATCAACACCGACCAACCCGTTTGAGAAATCAAATGGTTACGGCATTCGGTAGACGCGATCAAGTCAATAAGGGCATGTGATGGATGTCTTGGCGTCAAGAGGCGATGAAGGACGTAGGAACCTGCGATAAGCCTAGGGGAACTGGTAACCAAGTTACGATCCTAGGATTTCCGAATGGGGCAACCCGGCTCTTTATGAGTCATCCACGGCTGAATGTATAGGCCGTGTGAAGCGAACCTCGTGAACTGAAACATCTTAGTAGCGAGAGGAAAGGAAAGCAACAGCGACTCCGTTAGTAGCGCCGAGCGAAAGCGGATCAGCCAGCAGACTGCGCGAATGGCATTGAATGGCCAACCACAGAAGGTGATGGTCCTGTAGTGCAGAAGCTGGTTAGCCCTAGAGTAGGGTCGGACTCGTGAAATCCGGCCTGAACACGGGGGGACCACCCTCCAAGGCTAAGTACTCCTTGACGACCGATAGTGAACCAGTAAGGCGACTGAATGATGAAAAGAACCCCGATAAGGGGAGTTCAAAGAACCTGAAATCACATGCTTACACAGCGGTTGCAGCCCGTAAGGGTAGCAGCGTGCCTTTTGCATAATGATCTGGCGAGTTACTCTCTACGGCAAGGCTAAGCCATACCCTGGCGCAGCCGAAGGGAAACCAAGTCTTCAAAGGGCGTGTAGTCGTAGGGGGTAGACGCGAAACTGCGGTGATCTACCCATGGGCAGGTTGAAGAGAGGGTAAAACCTCTTGGAGGACCGAAGCCGTGAACGTTGAAAAGTTCTGGCATGACCTGTGGGGAGGAGTTAAAGTCTAATCATACCCAGAGATATCTCGTTCTCCCCGAAATAGTTTTTGGACTAGCCTCGTGTATCACAAGTTGGGGGTAGAGCTACTGAATGGATTTGGAGGGCACACCGCCTATCCGGTCTAATCAAACTCCGAATACCAACTTGGCAGGCACGGGAGTAAGACTACGAGGGATAATCTTCGTGGTCAAAAGGGAAACAACCCGGACCACCAGCTAAGGTCCCTAATCGAATCTAAGTTAGAAAGGTAGTCGGATTGCTGTGACAGCTAGGATGTTGGCTTAGAAGCAGCCACCATTTAAAAAGTGCGTAACAGCTTACTAGTCGAGGAATCCGGCGCCGATAATTATCGGGAATAAGGTTCGTACCGAAGCTGTGGACTAATAATATTAGTGGTAGGGGAGCGTTGCTGTCAGCTGTGAAGCTTTCCCGGTAAGGGTTGGTGGAGCGGCAGCAAGTGAATATGCCAGATTGAGTAACGATAAATGGAGTGAGAATCTCCATCGCCGTAAGCCCAAGGTTTCCTGGGGAAGGTAATTCCGCCCAGGGTTAGTCGGATCCTAAGACGAGGCTGACAAGCGTAGTCGATGGACATACGGTCAACATTCCGTGACCTGCATAGAAGGTCAAGCCGACGTGACGAATTTCAAAGCTCAACGGGACAGTGAAGCGTCCAGGCCCTTGAGGCCGATGTTGGGCAGAGAAGTTCCAAGAAAAACCGTTCGGATACAACTATGCAGTCCGTACCAAAACTGACACAGGTGGGCGTGGCGAATAGCCTCAGGCGCTCGAGAAAACGGTCGTGAAGGAACTAGGCAATTTTACCCCGTACGTTCGCAATAAGGGGGCCCTCCTCGCAAGAGAGGGCGCAGAGAAAAGGCTCTGGGAACTGTTTATCAAAAACACAGCACTGTGCTAACTCGTAAGAGGACGTATACAGTGTGACGCTTGCCCGGTGCCGGAACGTCAAGGGAGCTGGTTAGCGCAAGCGAAGCTAGCGACCGAAGCGCCGGTAAACGGCGGCCGTAACTATGACGGTCCTAAGGTAGCGAAATTCCTTGTCGGGTAAGTTCCGACGCGCATGAATAGCGTAATCACTGGAGCACTGTCTCCACGACCGACTCGGTGAAATAGTAGTAGCGGTGAAGATGCCGCTTACCCGCGGCAAGACGGAAAGACCCCGTGGACCTTTACTGTACGCTTGCAGTGATCATGGATTCAATCTGCGTAGGATAGGTGGGAGGCTTTGAAGTTTCGCTTTCGGGCGGGATGGAGCCAATGGTGAAATACCACCCTGATCGAATTCGTGGTCTAACGTTGATTCCCCTGAAGCGGGGCAGCGGACACTGCATGCCGGGCAGTTTGACTGGGGCGGTCTCCTCCTAAAAAGTAACGGAGGAGCGCAAAGGTTGGCTCAGTGCGGTTGGCAACCGCACGTCGAGTGTAAGAGCACAAGCCAGCTTTACTGTAAGTCATACAGGACAAACAGTCTCGAAAGAGGGCTCTAGTGATCCGGCGATTCTGTGTGGAAGGGTCGTCGCTCAACGGATAAAAGGTACCCCGGGGATAACAGGCTGATCGCTCCCGAGCGTCCATAGCGGCGGAGCGGTTTGGCACCTCGATGTCGGCTCAT
>Ga0114978_10002711_pt1 | contig 14573 bp, 20 predicted proteins | sample S_140212_EF_Meta_FD_87027 | JGI IMG/M metagenome (GOLD analysis project Ga0114978, IMG submission 87027) | Freshwater microbial communities from Lake Simoncouche, Canada to study carbon cycling - S_140212_EF_MetaG | ecosystem: Environmental > Aquatic > Freshwater > Lake | place: Lake... | reverse complement strand
CTTCACCTTTGGTGTGCTTTTGCCATTTGAAGAAACGCTGTTCAAGCTCAACTAATGCTCGCAATTTACTTTCGGGAATTTCAACAGTGAACACACGCTCAGTTTCATAGGAAACTAGATCGTCTCTGATAATAGAGGCATTATCTGGGTCTGTGAAAAAGCGGGGAGGATGATACCTCGCCCTCTTTTTTTGATCATTGAGCACTCGTACTTCGTAGTTCTCGCAGAATTCCGGCAGCTTATCCATTTTGTACCAGGCCTTCACTCATTGGGAATATGGCAGCGATGGCCTTGGCGCAGGCCAATGCAATCAACTGGTGTTCCTTTTGTGTGCCATTACCACTACGCAGTTCAATAAAGTGAATCCAGCTACGCAGAGTGCCGTTCATGTACAGTCTACTTTCAATCAAGCCCTCAGGCAACACAGCACGAGCCTGTTCCTTGGCTATGCCATTAGCAATAGCCCATTCGTATTCTCGTTGTGCGGCATAGATGACTCGTTGTTGAGCTCTGAACCATTCGTTTTGTAGCAGTTGATCTTCCACTTCGACTGAGTTCTGTCTGTTCTTGGGGTCTTGCAGTCTAGCTTCTCTTGTAACAAACTTGAGATCTTTCGTTGGGTCAGCATAGCGTTGAGAGAACTCTTGGAAACTGAAGCTTCTGTGTCTAAGGATCTGTCGGGCAATGTCTCTGGTTGTGGTAATTTCAACGCAGGCGGAGACCATTTCAAGTGGTGACCAGTGTTGGTGTTTGACCAAGTATCGTATAAGCTTCTCTGATGTGTCAGAGTTAAATTGGTTGCTTGGGTTGGAGACACGGGCGCAATACGCAATGAGTTCCTGCGCATCATCGATACCCAGATCTCTAAATTCCACAGTGGGTTGTGAATAGGATACCAGCTTAACATCCATATATTTACTCTTGTTCTTTGGGTTGTTCCTGACAGAGAGACTCCATCAGCTTGTAATGTTCGTAGGCTTTTTTAAGTGCGGCAAACTGTTCTAGTTTTTTAGGGTCAGGTATAAGTATGGCCAAACGTTCTTCCATTTTGTTCATGAACTCTTTGAGGCTTTTACCACCTACAGTGATATCAGTACCAGCGGCCATATCAATACCGTCACTGCTGATATTAACACCTGGAGATGTAGTAGCTATATTATTCCAGTTGTAGTGTCCTGTACCTGTAGAGGTATAAAACTGTCCACTAGTGCCAGTGCTTCCGATTGTATATCCACCATTACTAATAGTGGTTGTTGGTAAAGTAATAGTGTTTGAACTGTACATATTGTTAGCATCTATGGTGATAGTATCGACGCCGCCACCGTAACTGATGTTACCATAGTCGGGAGGGACAGCGCCGTAACCTAGATCCAAACTACAGATATCCTGGGCAATGATGCCTACCTCAGGATCGTCAAGATCTTGCTTGCTCATCTTTAAGCCTTGGCTTCTTTGCGAGCGTTCTTTTCTTCTGTGATTTCGTTGCGACGAGCTTTGACACCCTTGGCCACTTCTTGAAGTGCTTTACGAGCACGAGTTCCTGCTGCACCGTTACCAGCGGTGAACTTTGCGTCCTCAGCTAAAAATGCTTCGAAGTCTGCTTTGAGTTGTTCTACTGTTGTTGACATAATTGTTTCCTTAAAGTTATGTTCTAATACTTATTATAGTATTTGGTGTGGTCGGTAGGTTTCGAACCTACAAAGGCGTTGTCTAGGACTTTGCCCCGGCGCCAGCTTCTCCTAGGAAAAAGCGGCAGGTCTGCCAATTCCACTCACGACCACAAGTATAGTATATAACACAGTTAGACAAAATGCAAGTGATTATGATCGAGAAATTCACCATTATCAAATATTTGATTAGGATTTAACCACAATAAATATCCCATGATAGTTCATTCCATACAAGATCTTAGTAACACCAAAATTGTCTCTCTATTGGAAAGTGGTCTTTCAGCAGCTACAGGCGACTCTTTAATCAACTATCATCCGGACTATCGTGCTCATCCCTCTAATATATTTTACTTGTTAAATGAAGGCCGATTTAAACAGGGAAATTATTTTATATTGGAATCGGACGAGAAATTTATAGGCAGTGCTGGATGGTATCCCTACACTAGTTCTTTGGCTTTGATACTGGTTAGATCTTATGTGCCTGTTAATCACAGAGCAAATTATTACATGTCTGAGTTCTTCATTCCCAAGTTCCTAGAAGAAACTACAGAATTTTCTAGACTGTGGGCAACTATGAACAGTCATAATCAAATAATCTACAAGGTATTTGAAAGACTAGCAGATGGTAAATCTGTGGGCTGGCCGGAAATCTATAAATTATTTAAACCTGTTGGTCAACGAATAGTTAACAATATTCAACAATATGTTGTTGAATATCGTAGACCTTAATCATTTTCAATAGTTAATTCTTCAATGATGTTATGGTATTGGTTATGAAGTGTTCTCTGACTGTAGAGATCCACCATCCTAGGATCGGCAACAAACTCGTCTCTAGATTCTGTGTTTGCAAATACCGTTATCAAACTAACGATAAGAAGGCCAGTGGCATCTTCAACTCTTTGGAGATCTAAAATTTTTCCGGAATCAATATATGTTGTTTTAATATAGTTCTTGACTAGATCGTTGGCAACCCAAAATGGAGTTCTAATAGTTGGTCTAGTGAATGTTCTTGTATGTGTAATTGCCATAATTGATCCTCAAGTATATAGTGTATTTATTAAGGCCGCATGGCCCTTAGAGCTTCTGAATAAGGCTGTTGCCATTCTCCTATAAAATATGGGAATGTATACAATATTCTGTTCCGCATAGGATTATTAATTGCCGCAATATTTTCAAAACCTGTGTACTTGGTTCGCATCTTAAATTCAGGGTAGTGTTTTTTGTAAAATTGATGTTTGATTTTGTCATTAGAGCGATAGGGTGTGCAATCATTAATCAGTTCCAATGTTAGATCATCTGTTAACACACTTAGTATCTGCTCGGGACTGAACTGATGAAAGCCAGGGATGCCAGGAATATCGTTGAATATCCAATATTTGTTCCATGAACAGATTCTTTCCTTTTCTTGAAAGCTCCATTCGCCGAGATATTTTATAACCACAGGCTCTCCTTGCCCTAATATTGCAAAGTTAGGTATTTGTTTTGCCAACCAGATACTAGTGGCACGCTCGGCTGTGGTTTGATATTGTCTTACAGTCTGCTCAAACTCTTTAGTAAACAGATATTTTTCAACATCTAGATCGTAAAAGTCTATGTTTATTCCGTGATGTTGACAGAAATCAATAGCGTAGGTAATATCGTGTTTATTTTTGTCGTTCTTAAAACGCATGACCGCTGCTCTAAAAGGAATACCGGCATCTAGAAAGGACCTTGCAGTTATTTCACTATCAGATCCTCCACTGAGCATGATAGAAATATCATCAGTAGCTATATTGGCAATGTAATTGGCAGCATAGATATTGGCCTCTCTAAAAGACATCTGATGTTCTGCTTGCCCGTATGCACAGGTAAAGATCTGATCGGGAGTTTTTCTATTTTCAAACCACGGTGAATCTGTGTAGCCAAATTTAAAATGATTGTTTTTGGTAAATTCAAACACTAAGGTGCCCTGGGAATAAGTAATGTATATTTATAGAGGCCTATACTGTGAAAAAATTTTATGTCAACGATGTTCCTGAAACTCATACAGTATCTCGCTGGCTGAAAGAAAATACAGATTGGGTTAATCTAATGAAGACCATGCGATCCAGAACTCAGTATCCTAAAGTTATGGCATTTACCATTGACAATTTTGATACAGCAGCGTTAAACAATAGTATACTAGAAGCTACTAAGCTGTATGGAGATCATGGATGGATGGCAGCAGATGGCAAATCATCTCAGTATACTGGATTTAGCTTGGTATATAACCCCAATCAACTAGATAATCTAGACCCTCATGCCAGCACTCTTGGAACTCCAAAAAATGTGGTAGATGAATTTTTCTGGAACAGAACTGAAAATCATACAATACTGAAAAATAGTTATTTTGACGGTTACGGATTTAACACTCCGACTCCTGCAAGCGAATACGGCGAATTGGGTAATTTTTTAAAGCGTAGTCTACGAACAAGAATACGCAGTAGATTGAGTACACTACACGGAAAGCATTATGATGGAAATAGAAAAGACACACGCGGCTGGCACAAAGATGAGCCTATTTTTGAAAATCTACGAATCAATATTCCAATTACAACTAATGAACATTACCTGTTTGAAATAGAAAATTATCCTCCTACTCACTTAGATACAGGGTGGGCATATACTTGGAATACTTATATACCTCACAGAGTTTTTAGTAATACGGCTGACCAAAGTCTACGAACACATTTAGTTTTAGGTTTCAGTCCGTGGTGGGACTATCTTCCAGAAGAAAATGCATGGATACAAAATGAATTTTACGGAATTAAACATCCGTTTGACATGATGGTTGACGGCGATATATTTCAAGGGTTACACTTAGATATCAACAAACAGGTTCTATAATGATAGCTCGAAAGTTTAAAGAATTTTTCAATCCCTATTTCTTTGATACTGCACTAACACTAACTCCAGTAGAAGTGGCTACAGCTCAAATGGCCCGCACCTGCCATTGGACAGCATCATTCAACCCTGATGTCGTTGAAGATCTTCCGTTAATTGAACTGGTGGAAAAACACATATTAGAATTGCCTAAAAATTTTACCTTTGTGTCTCTTGGTGCCGAAAGTGACCCTTTAGAAAAGTACCTAAGGATATTGATTCCTAGGTATAGATCTGACATCAATTTTATTAAACCTGATCTAGATATCAACCCCTATTGGGTAGAACACGCTACAGAGAAATGTTTTGCATCACATCCTGTTATGGTTCATACTATGGCAACTATGGATCGACTGATCGGTCAAGACATTCCCTGCGGTAGAGTTGGTCCTTTTATTAGAGGTCGTATGGTGTTAGACCGATGGTCCCTCCAAATAAGCTACGCTAACATACCTTTTTATCTATATGGTCTAGATCATCAAGACATGGTGGTTCCAAATTTCACATTACCTTTTACACGAGCATTTATAAAAGATCTAGAGTTGCCCAAAGTTAGAATTCCCTTAAAGATATTTGGACCAGTGGTTTTGATGAATTGTATAATGGAAAAGGTCACTGGACCAATTCCGTTAAATCAACATATTCTTGACGGCGATGACTGGAATTGGTATCCAAATCTAATTAACAGAAATTGGTCAAATTTCAATTATTACAATCTAGAGGTTTTTCAATGATCCGGGTAAGCACATTTGAAGAATCCCTACCGTTGCTAAAATTGCTGTGGCCGGATTCTTTTCATATCTACCCGATAGATAATCCGTTTGGCCTAATGACATGGACTCCTTTAGAATTAAAAAATGCTAGACCAACATTTTTTGTAATAGAAAAAGATTCCAAAGTTGTAGCTTCTTTGCATTTATTTTATACTGACCGAGATACACTTTGCCTAAGAGGAATTTCTAGTAGTTGTGTAATTGCCAACGAACAATGGCTGTCATTGTTTGACTACGGACTCAAACACATGAATCATCACGCAGCCAAGAAGGTCTATACAGTGTTTAATGGCTCAATAAATACCCTTATAACAGCATTAGGATTCACTAAAGTACAAGGTCCGTTTTGGACCGATGATTGGCAAGTGTTCTTAGCATGGAAAGACTTGAATGCTTTCAAGGAATAAAATGAATAACCCATTAGTAGATAAAAAAATTGACGACGCTGTTGACTCACAGGACAACGCAATAGAAGTATGGTATTCTGAGCAATTAGCAACCTCGAGACCCTTTAGTTTATTTCTAAGAATCTATGCAGAAATCGCTGATTCGGGCTTTGGCAGTCAGTATGTTTCCTGGACTGACAGTAATAAGTCTAATGTGGTCTACTGTACCAATGATAAGGGAAGCATCATGGGCGGTATTGCTTTTGAATTTAGACCAATGATGAAAGAAGGTTGGATTATCTTAAGTTTTACAGCTCCTGAATATAGAGGAAAGGGCATTAATCAACTGATGCACAAGTACTTTGAACAAATAATTAAAGACAAGGGTGGCAACAAGATTGCCAGTCATGTTAATGTTAACAATGTTTCTAGAATAAAAGCTGCTCAAAAAGTTGGCTTTGTGCCGCTGTATTACAGAATGAACAAATTTATCTAAGGAATTATCATGAATAGACAAGAACAAATGGTGCTGGTGATCTCTGGAATCAAAGCACTGAAAAACATAACAGAAATTGCAGATGTTACAGAAGCCACGCTGCTCAAGGATGATCTAGGAATGGATAGTCTTGACATTGTTGAACTGCAAATGTGGGTGGAAGAAAACAGCAAGATTATAGTAGGAGATCCAACTGGGCCTGTTATAACAATTAAAGATATCTTAGACCTATTCTAATGAATTTTACACTAAACAATCATTTGACCTATACTATAGGTGACAGACAATTTGGATATAGAGAAAATGTCTATGAAAAATTCTCTGTCAAAGTAGGTTCAATTGACCAAGATCATTATCGTATCAGCAATTGGATTGAAGAGCAGTATAGAACTGCTGACATTGTTGCCAAGGAATATGGTAAGAATTTTGTTGTGATGTTTAGTGGTGGAACAGACAGTGAAATAGTTGTACGATCATTTTTAGAAATAGGAATAATCCCTAGAATTTGTTTTGTAAAATTCAAAGGAGACTACAATCTCAATGATCTAGCATCGGCACAGCAGGTAGCAGATGAGTTAGACCTGCCACTAGAAGTATTAGAGTTTGATGTTTTAGAATTTTATAGAAGCGGACAGGCCTTTGAGTTCGCCGGTGAGTTGCAGTGTAGACAAATGGCCTACCTATCTGTTTACTATAACATTTTAAAGTTGCAGGCGCCTGCGGTAATGGGTGGTGAAATGTTAATGCGTAAAAATGTGGTGCCTGGATACAGCAAATGGTATTATTGTTTTAGAGAAAACGAAGATGCCAGCGCCATGCGTTTTAGTCACAAATACAATATTCCCTTAGTCAATGAATGGTTTAGTTACACTCCAGAGATGATGGCTTACTATCTAGAAATATCTGCAATACAGAATCTTATCAACAACAAAACCATACATAAGTTGGCCAGTGTTAGCACAAAAAATAGAACACTTTATAAGCTGTTTCCTGCCTGTGTTAGAAAGAAAAAAACACACGGCTACGAACAACTGTTGGGTTTCAACGGCGAAACCTATCACGAGCTATACAAGAGCCACATAAAAAGATTAGAACCCAGCCTAGATGGAATAGCTATGGAAGATTTAAAAACTCAACTGTTTGGAAAAGATTATGTCAGTAGTTAAACTAGATCAAGGTCACCATGAAGCTGTGAAGAATTTATTTCGTAAAGAAAAATACATGGGTTTACCTAATTCTGAATTTTCTCAAAACTCCGATGCATTTAACAATCGTCTTTATGAAATATTTTGCAATAACTATCTATCGGGAATAACCAAGAACTTTCACGCCTATGGTTATCTGCAAGATGGCCAAATAGAATCACTGATTTCTTTTTATGAAAGCACTGACGAGCCTGCTTGGTATTACACACTTTATCGCAGCAACGGAAATAATAAATATCTAAAAGATGTGTTAGATGCTGTTATATTACACAACGAAACACAAGGTCGTTTGAAATTTTATACGCTAACGAATTCCAAGCATACTCGTATCCTTAGAAAATTTCATTGGAGCAAATTTAACAATGAAAGATATGGATACTTTGATGAATTTCATGTGCCAGCTAACCATAGGTGTTTTTATACGACTCATTGGGAATTATTATTCAAGAGATTTTTACTCCCTACTGATAGTATTGTTCGTTGTAATTATTTAAAACAGGAGCATAGACTGATATTGCCAGTTGGTGGGGGAACTTAATGTTAAACAATATATCTAAATCGTTTTGGTTTCAATTTTTACCAGCAATGTTTTTTCTGTTGCTAGGAATAGCATTATTGGTCACAGGATTTATCCCTGTTTACTATCTCTTTGGAACTTTTGTCATGTGGATCCTAGTTGCCGGGCTAGGTATTGCTGTTGGCTACCATAGAGTTTTTAGTCATAAAACACATACTCTACCAGTATGGAAAGAAAATATCTTATTGTTCTTTGCCGCACTAGGTGGACAAGGCAGCGGAATATTTTGGGTAGCATTACATCGCGGGTATCACCATCCTTACTCAGATACAGAACGAGATCTACATAGTCCAATACATGGTAAAGGCTGGGCATTTATAGGTTGGTGGTTGACTGTAACAGAATACAATCCTCGTATCAATATGAAATATGCTGTAGACCTATTAAGAAAGCCCAACCATCTATGGTTCCATAACAATTATTATAAGGTGCTATGGGGTGTTCCTCTTGTAGTTGCCTTGTTTAATTGGCAACTTGCCTTAACAGCATTTTGCATGGTCACTGGCCTAGCAGTATTACAAGATAATTTAGTTAATCTACTAGGGCATTTGCCTAATTCTACTAGTTATAGAAATTTCGATACAAAGGATCAATCTCAAAATTGTATTCCTTTGGCCTACTTAACATGGGGTCAAGGTTGGCATAACAATCATCACCATAAAGCAGGGTCTTTTGATTTTGGTAAAGGGGTCAGCGGCAAGTGGTGGGAATGGGATCCTTGTAAAATATTCCTCCCGCTATTGAAGTAGATGTATAACGTAATACTAGTAGGGGGAATGACTGATGAATATTACGGTCGAGCCCTAGGTCCATACAGACTACGAACAGCTCTTGAATCTAATGGATACAGTGTATCTATATTAGATTATGTCTGCGACTATACAGAACAACATCTGTTAGATATACTAGACAAGCTGGTTTCATCTAATACCAGGATACTGGGCATAAGTTACACATGGTTAGAAATAACAGATTCTATAAACTGTTGGGCCAGTGATGCTTTCTTTGAAAAATTTCGTATTCTTTATCCCTGGGTAAAGATTGTTGTAGGTGGCAATAGAAATACAGTCACGCAGAGAATATTAAAAAACTCAGACTGGTTTGTTTCTGGTTTTGCAGACATTTCTTTTCCTTTATTAGTTGACAAGATTTTTGATAAACCTTCTATTAATTTAAAATATTTTATCAAAGACGATACACGCATTGTTAACAGTAATGCAAATTACGAAGTAAAAGATGTAGACACCTTAGAAACTGTATTTAAAAAGGAGGACGAATATCTTCCGTTTCAACCAATTACACTAGAAGTAAGTAGGGGTTGTATATTCCATTGTGCGTTTTGTTCTCATCCTTTTTTGGGGAAAAAGAATTTTGATTACATACGAAGTTCTGAAAGCCTATCTAGAGAACTTGTTAGGAATTATGAACTGTTTGGAACAACCAGATATATTATATCAGATGACACTTTTAACGACAGCATAGAAAAAATAGACAGGGTAAGGCAGGCAATTGAGTTGGCAAAATTGCCAAAGTTTGAATTTGTTGCCTACATTAAACCAGAACTGCTTATCACAAAACCAGAAATGATTCCCATGTTGGTTGATATGGGACTAAAAGGTGCTCACTTTGGTGTTGAAAGTTTTAATAAAGAAGCTAGAAAAGTTATCGGAAAAGGAACTCCCATTGAAAAGATTCTAGCGGCTGCAGAACAACTAACATCTCGAGGTGTAAAAATACACGCTAGTTTTATAATAGGCCTTCCTGGAGATGTTGCAGAAGACTATCATAAATGGAATGACTATCTATCGGAAAATGTTAACAAGGTATTTTCTAGTTGGTGGTATAACTCACTAGGTATAGGACTTAATCCGATGGGAGAAGGTTACAGTCTAATAGAACAAGATCCAGAAAAATACGGATATACAATTATCCCCCACGAAGAGGGTGAAGACATAGGCGCCGGTGACTTCTGGAGAAATTGGATAAGAGCTGATGGGATGCGTAGATGGGATGCATTTCAAATTGCCAAAGAATTAAATGAAAAAAATCGTAAAATTGTATCCATTGCAGGATGGCGAATAGCGGCAGCATGGAATTGTAATTTGTCTGAGGATGAGTTGCAAAAAAAATCTAACACACATTTTAAAGCATGGTACATATACCAAGCACGAGCAGCAAAAAAATATAAAGATATAACAGGGGATGATATATCATGGATGTGATTTTCTGGAACTCTCCGCCTGACGGTGATTTCTTTTCAAGATATATTGGGCCTTATAAGTTAGCTCACTGGATTAGAAAACACGGAATAGAATCTCAAGTTATTGATTTTATTATCAAGCTGTCCGAAGAACAACTGTATCAAATTACAAAAAAATTTATAAACGAGGATACCCTGGTACTAGGAATTTCAACAACTTTCCTCACCATGAAATCCAATCAATTTCCAGTACATATATTAAACACAGTTAATAGACTTAAGAGCGAATATCCAAAATTAAAAATAGTACTAGGCGGCTACGGGTCAGATCATCTCAACATGAATGGCCGAGTTGATGCCGTTATTATGAGCTATACAAATCCGGTTGAAGATATATTTTTAGAATATGTCAATCATTACAAATTAGGAACTCCATTGCCATTTGGTCAACTACAGTCTTCTTTGAGAGAAGAACACAAGAAGTTCACAAGAGCTAGGATGATGTATAATACCGCTAGAAATCCCAAATACAACATAGAAGAAGATGATTTTAAATGGAGTCCTAGAGATTGTATACTTGATCGTGAATCACTGCCTCTAGATGTAAGCCGCGGCTGTATTTTTAAATGTAGGTTTTGTCAATATCCACATCTCGGTAAAAACAAATATGACTATGTTAGGCGCATGGAACATATCAAAGAAGAATTAATCAACAACTACAATAATTTTAATACCACTAATTATATGATATTAGATGATACATTCAATGACACTGAATTTAAAATGCAGGCATTCAATGACATGGTAGCCAGCCTTCCTTTTAAAATTAATTATACAGCCTACCTAAGAGCAGATCTAATAGATAGATTTCCTAACACTGCATACCTTTTAAAGGACTCTGGACTTTGGGGAGCATTTTTTGGTCTAGAAAGCCTTCACCCGTATGCTAGTAATCTTGTTGGAAAAGCATGGAGCGGAAAACAAGCTAAAGAAAAAATACCCAATCTTGTACACAATATTTGGAATTCTGAGATTCCGATTACTTCAAGTTTTATTGTGGGACTTCCTAAAGAAACAAAACAAGATCTGTGGGACACAGTTAACTGGTGGGAACAAAACGACTTACATTCAATTGCATTTCACAAATTGGGCATTGTCAATGTCAATGCCACCCGAAGGTATTCTGTATTCAGTGAGTTTGATCTAAATCTAGAAAAATATGGATTTAGATTTGAGGAAAAAATTTGGGTCAACGAAACATGGAATGAAGATGATGCCCTAGCATTTTCTACACAAATACAAAGACATGCATTGTCAAACAACAAAATGACCATATGGAATCTTGGAAATCTATTGGCCCTAGGCTACACTAAGGAGCAGCTAATGACCATCCTTATTAAAGATTTTGACATGCCTAGCATAAGAGAATTAAATAGAGCAAGATATGAGGAATATTTTTTAAAGTTATCTCAGCTATGAAAGTCAACCATATACATCCTTCTTGGTGTTCAATCATTGAATTAGATTCTATTGAGGAATTTTTCAATCAACCCGACAATTTTTGGAGGGACATGATCTACGATCGTAAATTGATATTCTTTAAACGAGTAAATTTTACTAGGGCACAATACGCAGAATTTAGTTTAAAATTTGGATTGCCGTGGAGTCAGGACGATTACCAATATTCACAAGAGTTTGCCGAAACCCTAGACACTAGATTTGGAAAATTAACTATAAGTCCGTTTAATACCAAGATAGTAAATCAAGAAAGAATTAACATGTCGGAAATGCCTTGGCATGCTGATATCCCAAATAGAATTGAAAAACCATTTCCTTTTAGAAGCCTATGGATTACATCAAATCCTAACCCTACAATTTCTGGTCAGACTATTTGGTTAAATGTAGAAAGAGCTGTTGAATTATTAACTCCTGAATTACTAGACTTGGCGCAACGACTAATAGTGACACAACAAAGTTGGTATAAGCCTGGAACTGATTTACAGGAGTTCAGTTTTATAAAAACTCACCCGATTACAGGTAAACAGTCTCTTAGATTAAATTGGTTGTGCAGACCCGATAGAACTGATGCGTGGATACGGTCAACTAAATTGGATGGCGTACTGCAAGATGACAACAGTCTGTTGCAGTCATTCTATGAATATTTTATCAAGTTTCCAGAATTGTATTACAAACACATCTGGGACACACTTGATATAGCCATATACGACAATTGGCCCTTTGTTCATAGAAGAACTAAACTTGATTTTAACGCAAAGAATGAATATAGAGAATTCTTAAGAATTAATATTGATCATGTATCAAACAACGATTGGCCAGCTCATGCCATTAGATATAAAACTAAATTATGATATCACCTTTTGCTCCAGTTTCTCTAGAATCTAATTTTTTTAAAATAGCCAAACATCAAGAGTTGGCTGAAAGACTGCAAGATTTTTTTAAAGACCCTAAAAATAATTACCTATGGGGTATTCATGTTCATCGCCAATTAGCCGCAGTCGAATTAAAATATACCAAATCTATTAACTTGCGAGTTCCTCGTCCACCATCAACAATCAAGACCACCCACGAATACAACCAGGTAATGGACATTGTTGATTTTAAATTGAAAAATGAAATAGCTATATTTTTAGAATTGTGTAATTGGATTGATCTAACACTGAATTCTGTAGGTGCTAAGAAAGTAACACTGGGTAGAATATTTTTTAGTAAACTTGCGGCTCAACAACAAGTAGATACACACATTGATCAAGGAGCCTACTTTGATTATTACGACAGATTTCATTTTATTGTAAACGCAGAACATAATGAGTTTATAGTTAGAGACGATCATTTAAGTTTTGATGATGGCGATTTTTATTGGATTAATAACCATGTGCCGCATTCATTGATTAACAATTCTACCAACGAGAGAATCATAGTAATAATTGATGCGAGATTAGAATGAACCCAATTGATATTTGTTACACACCATTAGATATACCAGCAGTACCGTCTTTTGACAGTGATGCTCTACATGCCTGGCTTGATGCTGTTTACACCGCACGACCGGCTAGTGCTAATCCCATGGAAAATGCCACACTGTCTGAAAAGACTTTGGAAGATAGATATCCTTGGAAAAAGGTCTATGCCTATTTTTCTAGATCAGGATGGCAAAACAATTTTGATATGTTATTTCCGGAACTGGCAAAATATCTATTTGATGTATATGATCTAACTCCTGCGGATATTGAAGAAATAACTATGTTACCTACTAAAGAAGAATTAAGGGGTTCAGCATTTTGGCATGCCGATAGAGATCCTCAGGGCCTTAGAGTTTATCTAGAAAATGACAAGCATAAAGAAAATCCTTTATATTATAGAAAAACAAAAATACCCTATAATACCAAACAGAAATTCCCAGCTGTAGTACTAGACAGTGATCCCATGTTTGAAGATGAAATGATCATGTGTAAACAGACGAAAGGAGCTCAGGGATTTTATTTGAATAATGTTCGTGGAGTTCATAACTATTATATAAACGATGCCCCGACAAAAAGAATTGCTGTAGTGATCAAGATGGTTACTGATGATCCGCAGGTTCAAGAAAAAATAAAAAATCTAATAGTTAATTCTGCTTTAAAATACAAAGAATATTCTATAATATATTGATGCACTATAAGTTATTAGGCAAACTTCCAGAACATGTAATTTCTCAATTGGCAGAAATGATATTGTCACGAAAGAAAAATATCAAAGGGTTTCAAAGGATAGAGTTTACTGATGAAATTTACAACTATCTAGCAGACTTATTTGTCAACACTGAATTGAAATTGCAACGCACCAAAGATAAATCTAGATGGGTACAAAAGGCATTTTACAGTGATACCGGCTATGTCTATCCAATACACAAAGACGGATTAAAATGCATGAGTGCATTGAACATAGCCGTTGCTAGTAATCAAGGAGATTGGGTTAGGTGGTACGCAGATGAAGAAATACTGCCACGATCAGATTTAACAGTAGTTTCTCAAGACATTGGAAGCACCCGTAATTCTAAAATTATTGATATTGAATCGATCCCGTTTGTAGAAGAATTCTATCCTACTACAGGGGATGTCTATGCACTAGATGTAGACTCGTTTCACACTTGGAAATGTAATGGACCCGGACCTCGGATTATTGTACAGACCAAGTTTGAGGAATTTCCCAATTTTGATCAGATAGAAAGATCATTATCAATTGCCAGTTTCAAATATCTAATAAAGTAAAAGGACTCCTAGGAGTCCTTTTTGTTATGCTATTACTGCTTTAATAACTGTGTAATTTAAAACCAGTGCTTCGGCAAGAGCCCCACCCGTCATATTT
>Ga0114978_10002708_pt1 | contig 14585 bp, 11 predicted proteins | sample S_140212_EF_Meta_FD_87027 | JGI IMG/M metagenome (GOLD analysis project Ga0114978, IMG submission 87027) | Freshwater microbial communities from Lake Simoncouche, Canada to study carbon cycling - S_140212_EF_MetaG | ecosystem: Environmental > Aquatic > Freshwater > Lake | place: Lake... | reverse complement strand
CCTATATGATGTTGTCTCCGAAACATTCGGGCGTTTAGCTCAGTTGGCTAGAGCATCTCCCTTACAAGGAGAGGGTCGGGGGTTCGAGTCCCTCAACGCCCACTAATTTGCATCGTGTTTGCATGGCTAGTCCACCGTGAATTCTGATGAACCTGCCGTGAACAACCTTGGGTAACTCGGCTTAAGAGTCAGTGACTCTGATATTCTCACATCATCGTTTTGTGAAGGATTTACATGAATAGTGCACTTGTTCGTCGATTGGCCCATGTTGGTCTCGTTATTGCTCTGTCGACTGGGTTGTTCGCAGCATGTGGGGGAGGGTCGTCGTCAACTGCGACCACCGTTAAGCGAGTAAAGAATGCTGCGCTCCCCACCACCACATTGGAAGGTGGCGAAGGGACTACAGAAACCACATTGGAAGGTGGCGAAGGAACTACAGAGACCACAGTGGCAGACACAACGCCTGACACAAGCGAAGCTCCTACAGTTACAGAAGCTCCTAGTGCGGGAGCAAACCAAGTCTCATTGAGTGCGGGTCAAGATGGTGACGCCTTTGGTGGCGCGGTAGTTGTTTCCGCCGATGGTTCTACGTTGGCGGTTGGGTCGCTGAAAAGCAAGAGCGATCAAGGTGCGGTCACAGTGTTCGGCCGCTCAGGCGGAAAATGGGTGCAGCAGGAAGTTCTCGCTGATGCAAATGGCGCAGCGAAAGACTGGTTCGGCTATTCGATGGCCATTTCAAAAGATGGCAATACTCTTGCGATCGGTGCTGTCTATGCCGATGTGTCGGGCAAAGCAGACCAAGGAAACGTTCTTGTTTTTGCTCGCTCTAGTGGTGCATGGACTCTGCAAGAAACATTGGTCGGTGACACAGGAGCAGCAGGGGACATCTTCGGTGTATCAGTGGCGCTCTCTGCAGATGGCAACACTGTCGCCATTGGTGCTGCAGGTGACGATGTAGGAAATGTGTCTGATCAAGGCTCAGCAACAGTATTCGTGCGCAGCGGTGCAAAGTGGTCGATGCAACAAGTTCTGACAGTTAAAGGCGGAGATGCCAAGGCCAATTACGGTTCGTCACTTTCTCTTTCTTCTGACGGAGACACATTGGCCGTCGGCGGTCCAAACGCAGGCAAGGGCTCAGTAGTTGTGTTCTTGCGTGCCAGTGGCACCTGGTCATAGCGAAGAGAGAACTGAAAATGAAAATTTCACGTCGCTTTACTATCGTCGCATTCAGTGCCTTTTTTGTTGCATCATGCGGCGGAGGATCATCATCATCTGGATCAGTCAGCCTTGCTGCAACTGATGTTTCAACAGGACTGAATGTGAACCCGAACGGATACGCCTTCGCTAACTTCACGGCTGCATCATCTGCAGAAGAATTCATCGCAGATGACCTTGTCAAGATGTTTGGTCTGTCGAAAGATGTTTGCGTTGGCGGCACGATGCCATGCACATTGGTTCCTGAAGCTGCTGCATTTGCACGCATGGTGAACGAAGCCCGTGCTTCTGGTCACTGTGAAGGATTTGCTGTATCGGCCGGAGAACGCTTCTCTTCAGCTGTAAAACCAAGCACTGTCACTCTCGAAAATAAGGGCGACATCACCCATGGTCTGATGCGTGCTTTTGCTACTCAGTTTTTGAAAGAAGTGGTGACGGATACTGAGAAGTGGGCCGCAGCGTCTTTGAAAGAAAAAGTGGCGGCACTAGAAGCATCGTTTGCTAAGCGTGAAATTTCGTACACATTAGGTGTGTACTCAACACATGGTGGTCACGCAATTCTTCCGTATGCACTCGAATGGGTGAATAAAGATGTGGTCAAGATCAAAATCTATGATTCAAACTGGCCAGGTGCAGACCGATACATCACGGTGGATTTGAAGGCAGACAAGTGGACTTTTGTCTATTCGGGTAAAGACCCTGCAAATGATCCTGAAGCATGGGTAGGTGGATCTGCGGATATGGATATGACGACTATGTCGTCACGAACCTCGGCTACTTGTCCGTTCTGTGCAAGCAAGAGCGGCGTTGATAAGACCATTCTGGTTGTGCGCTCTGCAGATCCGAACTGGTCTGTAACAACAAAAAATGGTGCATTTGGGCCGACAGGCAAAGGTGCCTCAAGGGGAACCGTTTCTGTGACCCCAATGCGTTCAGCAGTTCCATCTAATGGTGTCGTGTCGTACATGGTCTCTGCTCCTAGTGCGGAGAAACTGTCATTTACGTTGCCTGCGGCTACTCGAGTGTCTGGTTTTACTTCAAAGGCTGCAATTCAAATTGATTCTGCTGGTTCAAAGACGGGCACTATTGAGATCTCGGACTCGAATATCTCGACAGATGACCCCACAGCGGTTCTCACACTTGCCGATGGTGCACTCGTTGCTTCGTCGAATGGTTCCAACAACAGCATCACTACAAGTGGTGATGCGTTAGCGGTTGCTCTCACCACAAAGAGCGGTCAAGAAATAAGTCTTGATGTCACCAGCGAAACGCCATCTGTCGAAATTCGCACAGGGTCTTCTGCTTCAGGCGCTGATTACCAAGTTCTCACCCAAAAAGCTGACAACACAATTGAGCAGAAGAGCGTTGCTACAGATGGCAAGGAAACTGTAAAAACTGTTGAAGGAAAATTGGACAACACCAGTTCAAACCAAGCACTTCCCGAAGCGCTTGCCTCTCCTGCTGAGAAGCCTGGGTTCATTGCCGCCGCTGAGAGAGCATTCACTGGTGCGCCAGCTGCGGAGAATGCATCAGGTGAGAAGGCTGGTAGTGCTGTAGCACCGGTACTGCGCCCAACGGTAAGTGTTCCCGGATAATTATTCGAATTGAAAAGGGGCCCGATTCTGAAAAGAATCGGGCCCCTTTTTGTTTTCAAGCGCAATGTGCGTTAAGTGATTCTTAGTCGGCGGACTTGAGGCCTTGGTATCCAGAGATCAAGAGCAATACGAGCAAGATGACTGCTGGAATCAATTGTGCGCCCGCAATCTTGTATGACTGTTCGTTCTGGCTACCCATGATTGAGAATCCGCCCAGGAAGACGATGGTTGATGCGGCTGAGAACAAAGCCAATTGTGCTTGTGCCTTGCCTGAGGTGTACATCGCAATTCCTAAACCTATAAGGCCCAGAGCGATGAATGCCCATCCGTACCCTTGTTCATAGAACTTGTCATGGCTCAATACGTTTTCTTTACCCCAACTGGCCTCGGCTATGGATTGACCCGTAAACAAGGTCATTACGCCGCTGAGTATGTTGACAATTGCGAAAATCCACATCATCACTTTTGTACTTAATTTTTTCATTTTGCCCTCCTCAGAGCTCGGGCTCAATCAAATGACTGGCCCGACTTGACAAAGTAATCAGTCGGCTGAGGGCTGTGGGGGATTTGAAAGGCGGGCCCTATCAATCAAGGGTTTGCTACGTCTGAAGTGCGTGTTCAACAGCGGTGATCAACTCGTCAACGTCGTTGAAGCTGATGAGTGGGTTCATGAACGTGAACTTCAAGGCGGCGCGTCCGTTTATCTCGGTTCGACCAAGCACCATGTCTCCGGCCATAAGCAGGTTCTGTTGGGCACGTCGTAGGTCATCAGCGGTGCACCCGACGGCATCAAAAACACACATAGGTCCGGTTGGTTGAGTGAGAAGCGTGAGAATGGGGGACTTGTCGATCTGTTCGGCGGCATAGGCACTGAGTTCTACAATGCGATGAAGCATTTCATTGAATGCAGTTCGGCCGATTGTGCGCAGTGAAACAACGACTTTGGCAGCATCGAAGCGGCGAGACGTATCGAGTGATCTGCCTACAAGGTTGACCATGCCGGGTACTTCATCACCGCGGTCAAGGTATTTTGATTTCACGCGTAAGAGATCAAATCTCTCAACGTCTTTGACAATGAGTGCACTTGCATTGAATGGTTGAAACCACAGTTTGTGGAAATCGATAGTGACTGAGTCGGCTCGAGCGATTCCGTGCAACCTAGGTGCAAGTTGCGGTGACATTAAGTAAGAGCCGGCGACAGCAGCATCGATGTGAAACCAAGCATTTATCTGTTCGCACCGAGTCGCGATGTCGTCAAGTGGGTCTACGACGCCGAGGTCGGTAGTTCCTGCAGTTCCAACGATTGCGATGATTGTGTGATTTGCTTTGGTTATTTCTGTAATTGATACGTCAAGTGCGTTGATATCCATAGCGCCGCTTGGTGAACTGGCGACAGTGACTACAGAATCGCGGCCGAGGCCGAGTTGGGCTGCTGCGCGTTGAATGGAAAAATGTGCTTGATCGGAACACAAGATGCGCCATGTTGCTGCTTGCGGGGGAAGTCCTGTTTTGAGAACATCGACACCAATGAGAGATGCTGCCCATGAACGAGCAAGCGTGATGCCGAGAACGTTTGATGCAGTTCCGCCTGATGTCATAACGCCGGATCCTGAAGCGGGCATTCCCATGAGGCTTGCAAGCCAACTTGTGAGATGCAATTCCACTTCTGTTGCTGCAGGGGCTTGATCCCAACTATCCATTGACTGGTTCATTACGGCGATAGACATCTCCGTAACAACGCTCGGAATCATTGTTGGCGGATGAAGGTGTGCGACGCATGCAGGGTCAAAAGGCACAACACTGTTAGCCCACACTGAAGTGCCGAATTCCTGTAGGACCTCGGTTAACGGAGTCCCGGCGTCGGGGCACACATCCGTCGCCCAAATGAGGTCGTGTAATTCAGTAGGGGACAGTGCGCTGCGTGGTCCTGCAGGTCGTTGAATGCTTTCAACAGCCGCTTGTGCAGCGTCTGCAAGTTGTGCTCGGCCTTGTTCATCAAGCGAGACAAATATGTCGCGCCATGGTGTGGCGGTCATGCCACTGAGGCCACGCACACCTCGGCAAAGGCATCGCTGAGGTGTTCAAGACCTATGCGCAATTCTTCGTCTGTTGTGGTGAGTGGTGGCAAGAGTTTTACTACTTGATCACCAGCGCCGCACGTTTCAACGATGAGTTGACGAGCGAATGCTGCACGGGTGACTTTGTCTGCAAGTTCGGTGTTCTTAACGTTGAGACCACAGAGAAGTCCGTTGCCATTGACAGTGAAGTTGAGCGACTCGTATGTGTCGGCAATTGCCTGTAAAGCGTCGCGTACAAAGATGCCCTTGTACTTCGTGTCTTGTTCGAACAGGCTGTCGCTCCAGTACATCTGCATCATCTTGGTGGATGTTGCGAATGCGAGGTTGTTGCCGCGGAACGTGCCGGTGAACTCGCCGGCGTTCCATGTATCAAGGTCGCGCTTAATCAGGTTGATTGCCATGGGGAGACCAAGGCCGCTGATTGCCTTCGACAAGCACACGATGTCCGGGTTAAGGCCTGATCCTTCGAATGAAAAGAATGTTCCGGTACGACCAACGCCGGCTTGTACTTCGTCAGCGATAATCATGATTCCGAGTTCAGTTGCTTTCATACGAAGCGCTGCAAGGTAGGCAGGGTCGAATGCGCGTGCACCGCCTTCGCCTTGCGTTGCTTCGATGAGGATGGCTCCGAACTTTTGGCCGTCAACACCAGCACGTAAGGTGCGGTCGAGCATGTCAAGATCGTCGTTGGTCATCTGCTTCACGAATGGAAGTGCTGCAAAGTCACCGATATGGGCAACAGTCTCGCGACCAGCCATTGAATCTGAGACTGACGCAGCGCGGTATGACATGCCGTGGTAACCGCCAGCAAAGCCAAGAACGGCGCGCTTGCCTGTGAGGCGTTGGGCCAATTGCAATGCTGCCTCTACGGCTGTAGCACCAGTAGGTCCAACTGTCTGAACAACCATGTCCATATTGCGTGGCTTCAAGATGAGCTCTTCGAATGTGTTGAGAAATTCACGTTTCTCAACAGTGAATGTGTCGAGGCTGTGGAGGAGCTTTCCAGAACGTAAGTGCGAGAGGGCTACTTCAACGAGTTCTGGGTTGTTGTGACCGTACGACAACACACCTGCACCTGCGAAAAAATCTAGATATGCCTTGGAGTCTTCATCAAAGATTGTGGAACCGTGTGATGTCGCAAAGACCACGGGCCAGCGGCGACAGTAATAACGGACATTTGATTCGAATTGTTCGAAGGCATTCATGGGAAATCCTCTCGGTTGTGTTGTGAAGTATCACTCTTTCGGAGTCGTTGTAGACGGAGCAATAACTCTAGAACACGTGAGAGGCGTTTACTACTTCATTCGTTCTAAAGCTTCACCCATTTGCCTGTGGACTGCATTGATGGCCTGTAATGGGCGCATCATCACCCGAAATTCGACGATTTTTCCTTGGTCGTTGCAAGTAATGATGTCAACTCCATTGGCGTATTTGCCTTCAATAGTGGTCTCAAACTCCAACACTGCTGTGTAGCCATCGAGCACTTCCTTGGTGTAGCGGAACTTCTTTGAGTCATCTTTAGTTTCGCTGGTGTTCGCTGTATCACCCGGAAGAGTTTGTCCGGCGGCCATGAGATACATCTTCGTGACCTCTTTGCCTACTTGAGGCGTGAACACGATGGGGGAGAAGAATACGCAATTGTCATCGAGCAAGATGTCGAGGCCATTCTTGAGTTCCCCGCGCATGTGAGCGTGCCATTGTTCGATTACTGCGTGAATCATGATTGTCCCCTTGTGTTGTTGAAACAAGCGTAGTGAATGAGGGTGAAGCACCTGTCGTTTACAGTGATTTAGGTGAAGAAGGCCTGGTCGTTTACCTCGGAGAGCACACTGCTGTCCCAGGTCACGTTTTGCGTGGTCGACCTTGAAACCACGGGCACGTCTAGCGCCGTTGGAGGCATCACGGAAATTGGTGCTGTGAAGTACCGCGGGGGCGAGGAAGTTTCTCGGTTCAGCACTCTCATTAATCCTGGTCAGCCGATTCCGGCGAACATTGTCATGCTCACAGGAATCTCCTCATCCATGGTTGCTGATGCGCCTCGCATTGAAGATGTGCTGGACATGTTTCTCGATTTTGTTCAGGGCACCGTGTTGGTGGCGCACAATGCTCGTTTTGATGTCGGCTTCTTGAATGCGGCACTAGAACGTCATGGCTATGACCCACTGTCAAATGCTGTAGTCGACACGGTCACGTTGGCACGTCGACTTGTTCGCAGCGAGGTGCCGAACTGCAAACTTTCTACGTTGGCGGCTCATTTCAACTTTCCTCATCAACCTGTGCACCGCGCGATGGATGACGTGTTGGCGACAGGCGACTTGTTGCATTACCTCATTGAGCGCGCTGCAGCATTTGGTGTTTTTGACATTGAAGATTTGGTCGCGTTGCCTTCTATTGGCGCTCACCCGGAATCGCAGAAATTGAAGATGACAGAAGATCTTCCACGTGGTCCAGGTGTGTACCTGTTTCTTGATATGGCTGGGGACGTGTTGTATGTGGGTAAGGCAACCAATGTGAGAGCTCGTGTCCGCAGCTATTTCAGTATCGGTGAATCGCGCAAGAAGGTTGGGTCACTGCTGAAGTTGGTGCACAGTATCCAGTGCATTGCGACTCCTGATGCGGTAACAGCGGAAGTATTTGAACTGCGCATTATTCGCCGTTTGCGGCCTCGTTATAACTATGTGGGAACGCGTAGTGAGAAGTATTGCTATGTGCGACTCACAACAGATGAAGAGTGGCCACGGTTGGTAATTACCAAGACTCCATCATCAAAGGGGATCACACTCGGTCCAATGACTACGAAGGGAATGGCACGTGATGTTGTTGACGCTATTGAGTCCGTGGTTCCACTGCGTCGGTGCACAGTGCGCATGGGTCGTAATTATGTAGCGCCAACCGATGCGCCTGTATGTTCTGCCGCACGCTTGGGGCTTGCTGAATGTCCATGTTCAGGGTCTGCAGATGCAGGTGCGTACGGCGCCATTGTTGACACCGTTGTGCGCACGTTGAAGGGCGATTCGCACGATGTGGTGGCACTTCTCTCAGATCGAATGCGTGTTCATTCCCAGAATCAACGATTTGAAGAAGCTGCTTTTGTCCGAGACCGAATTGACTCGCTGAATAGGGCACTGCAGCGACAGTCAGAGGCTGATGCGTTACGCGAGGGTGGACTGCAGGATGTCACGCATGAAGGCATTGTGTACCGCATTAATCAGGGAGTCTTAGTGGAATCAACGATCGGTGGAGAAGTGTGCAATGCGGCAACTGTGGAACTTCCTACAACGCTTGAGCGTTTGCGTCCCATATTGAACGTGCCAACTGATGAGTCGCCCACAGACGTGCTTGATGAAGTGATGTGCATGGCGCGGCTTGTGTCTTCGTTAGGCTGAAAACATGAAGTTGAGAAGTACGGCTGCAGTAGCGGTGGCGGTGTTTGCGTTATCAGCATGTGGTGCAGATTCGTCTTCCACCAGCTCCGTCGTCGCAACCACTGGTACTTCTTTACAAGGTGTCGATTCTCAGCCAGGCTCGAACATTGACAACTTTGTTGCAAAGACAGTCAGCGGCGAAACGTTCGTGTTGTCGAATGCTCTTGCTCAAAAGCCCGTGGTCCTGTGGTTCTGGGCGCCTGGTTGAGGCACGTGCAATTCAGAAGCCCCCTCGGTCGAGGAGGTACAGAAAAAATTTGCGGATTCGGTCACTGTCGTAGGTGTGGCATGGGCTGGTGATCAGTTGTCGTATCAGTCGTTCGTTGAACGCCACGGATTGACATTTGTCAACCTTGATGACAGTCCCGGGGACATCTATTCCAAATACAAGGTTCCGTATCAGCCTGCATGGGTTTTTATAGCGAAAGACGGAACTGCCACCACACGTATTGGGGTGGTGGGCGATTCCGAATTGTCGCAGTTAATTCAAGAAATGAACTAACGAGAAGTCTTAGAGCTGAAGGCTCTTGATCTCAAGGAATTCCTCGAAACCGTATTCACCGAGTTCGCGTCCGACGCCTGATTGCTTGTAACCACCGAATGGAGCGTTCGGATTAAATGCTCCACCATTGACGGTCACTTGACCAGTACGGATACGGCGTGCGATTGCAATGCCGGTTTCCTTATCTGCTGCGAATACAGCACCTGCGAGACCGTATGGAGAATCGTTTGCGATCTCCACAGCGTTATCGATGCCGTCGTAAGGAATAAGAACTAGAACAGGCCCGAAGATTTCTTCCTGAGCGATTGTCATCTTGTTGTTGACTTCAGAAAAGACTGTTGGCTTGACGTAGTAACCCTTTTCGCATCCTTCAGGTGCACCAAGGCCGCCAGCAATAAGCTTTGCGCCTTCTTCGATTCCCTTATTGATGTAACCAATGACGCGATCACGCTGTGCTGCAGAAGCGAGTGGCCCAACGTTGGTGCCTTCTGCAAATGGGTCTCCGACCTTGATGCCGGTTGCAACTGCTGCTGCAAGACCTTCTGCTTCAGCAAGACGTGAACGTGGCACCAGCATGCGGCTGAGAAGTGAACATGTCTGGCCGCTGTTCAGGAATGCCTGACCTGTGCCGCCCATGATTGCCTTGGCAAATGTTGCTTCGTCAAGATCTTCACCAATGATGTTTGCGCTCTTGCCACCAAGTTCGAGTGCGACCTTCTTAACGGTCTCGGAACCTGTTTGCATCACAAGCTTTCCGGCGCGTGTTGAACCAGTGAAGGAGATCATGTCAATGTCTGGGCTCGCAGAAATTGCTTCACCGACAACAGGGCCAGTACCGGTAACAAGGTTGAATACGCCAGCAGGAAGCTTTGCTTCGTGAATGATTTCAGCGAGCATGAATGCGTCAATAGGTGCAACTTCACTTGGCTTCAAAACAACTGTGCAACCTGCTGCCATTGCGAAGGCGACTTTTGCAGCGATCTGATGCAATGGATAGTTCCAAGGAGTGATGCATCCGACAACGCCGATTGGCTCGCGAACAATCAATGAGCTTCCGACTTCTTTGTCGAATTCGAATGACTCTGCAAGAGCTGCAGCTTGCTTGAACGAGTTGATGGGAAGACCAACTTGAATCATGTTTGACAACATTTTTGCCATTCCGGTCTCGCGTGAAATTGCGGAAGAAATCTCGTCCATGCGAGCCACGAGTGCATCACCAATTGCGTTCAGGTACTTGGCGCGGTCAGCCTTTGGTAATGAGCTCCATGAAAGGAAGGCGGCCTTTGCTGCAGCTGCAGCTTTTGTTACGTCTGAAGCAGTTCCTTCGGGAATGGTGGCCATGACTTCTTCGTTGGTTGAGTCAAAAACTGAAATTGTCTTTGAACCTTCTGAAGCGACCCATTGGCCATTGATATAGATCTTGTCGTAGTTCTTCATGGTGCATACCCCTTATTGGTGCCACTCGGTGTGGTTGATGCTTAGACGCTAGGGGTAATAGGGGCGTTTGGGAAATAGCGGAGCCTAAAGGGGTTAGTGTGCCCTTAGTCACATTTAACCGCAGGGACATATGAAATTCACCTCATTCACAATCACAGCCGCGTTGGCTGTTTCAACGCTCGGACTTGTTAGTTGCGGTACTGACCCAACAGACGGAGCAACTGGAGGCGGGCCAGATGCGGCTCCCGTTGTATCCAACAAGATCACCGGCAGTGTCGAAGAATGGAAAGTGAACGTCAGCGCACAATCAGCTGAAGCTGGCGAGGTCATCTTCGCTATGGCCAACTACGGATCCATTCAGCATGAGTTCCTAGTGACAAAGACCTCCTATGAACCAGGCAAGATTCCCATTGGCTTAAACAACAGGTTTGACGAAGAAGACAAGGGCCTCTCGGTAGTCGATGAGATACCTGAATGGGCGGTAAACGAGTCAAAGGTTCTGAAGGTCACCCTTGAAGCGGGAACGTATGAGTTGCTGTGCAACATTGAAGGTCATTATGGAAATGGCATGCACACCAGTTTCACTGTTCTGCCCGCGGAGGAAGCGGTCACGGAATCAACAGTGCCTGAAACTGAAGTGGTGAGCAATGACATCACGGGCAGTGTGCATGAATGGGCGGTCGGCGTTAGTGCCCACGAAGCAAAAGTCGGAGATGTGAAATTCACAATGGAGAACCAAGGAACGATTCCGCATGAGTTCATCATTGTGAAGACAGACTTTGCACCGGGCAAGATTCCATTGGGTCCTGATAACCGTTTCAACGAAGACGGTGAAGGAGTATTTGTTCCTGGTGAAATTTCTGAATGGAATCCGAAAACCACCGGAACTGTCACCTTGAAACTTGATGCGGGCAACTATCAGTTGTTATGCAATATTGCTGGTCACTACGCCAATGGGATGTACACCACTCTTACGGTGTCATAATCGGTGGATGAAATCTCATCCATGGAATAAGTCGTTCGTGTGGGAAAACCACACGGCGCAGAGTGGGGTAGTGACTCAAGCTCAGATCGATCAATTCGATGAATTGGGTTTCTTTGTTCTCAACGACATCTACACCTCTGAAGAGTTGGCTGAATTGACTCGTATTGCCGATGAATCGGAAGATGAAGCAATCGCAGAACTGAAGAAGCAAGCTGATGAACGGTTTCTTATTTCAGAGAATGGTGCAATCACTTTTGCTCCAGAGATCGTGCGGCAAAAGCCAGAGATTCGGCCATTTGTTCGGAATGAGAAAATCCTTGGGGTCTGCGCTGATCTGATTGGTCCGAATGTGCGGATGTATCACGATCAAGCTGTGTACAAAATGACTGAAAAGCCACGTCGGTTTCCGTGGCACCAAGACAATGGCTACTTATATGTAGAGCCACAGCACTACCTCACGTGTTGGATCGCTCTGACAGATGCAACGATTGAGAATGGTTGCCCACAAGTAGTGACAGGGCTTCATAAAGAGGGAACACTTGCGCACTATTACGTTGACACTCTCGGTTATGAATGCTTTGAAGAACCACCCTCAGCGCCAGTCATTGCTGAAGTGAAAGCTGGGGGAGCAGTGTTCTTTTCTTCGTTGACGCCGCACCTCACTGGCCCGAACTTCACGGACAGCACACGAAAGGCCTACATCGTGCAATACGCAGCATCAGATGCGCGGGTGTTGGAAGGCAATGCAGATGCAGGCGCCGCCACAGCTTCTCATGGCATCGATAGTGAACCGCGAGGAATTGCAGTGCTGGAAAATGGAGTACCGGTCGTTTAGGCCAGTACGAATCCTTCGTAGCCCTTAGCGGCTACATCTGAACATTTGTCTGCGTACGTAGGGAAACCAAGTAGCGGCATAAACACTCGCGGCTTTCCTTGAACGTTTGCGCCGAGATACCAACTGTTACACGACGGATACAACGTCATGTCTGCAACGGCGTTCACGAATGCAACCCATTGGGTTTGTTCTGTCGCTGTTGTCTCAATGGTGGTTTTGCCAGAAGCGACAATGTGTGAGATGCAATCAGAGATCCACTCGACATGTTGTTCGATGGACATGATCATGTTGGTCAACACTGATGGGCTGCCAGGGCCAGACACCATAAACATGTTCGGGAAACCAGCGGTGCTGAGGCCCAGGTAGGTGACGGGGCCCGCTTCCCATGCATCGGCTAGTGGTTGATTATTGCGACCACGAATATCGATTTTCAATAGCGAACCGGTCATTGCATCAAAGCCAGTGGCGTATACCAACACATCAAATGTGTGTTCTTCGCCGCCAGCGATAAGACCGTTTTCTGTGATTCGTTCGATGGGCTCAGAAGTGACATCAACCAACGAGACGTTTGGTCGGTTGAAGGTCTCGTAGTAGCCAGAGTCAAGACACAATCGTTTGCAACCGATGACTTGTTGAGGAAGCAGCTTCTTCGCAGTCTCGGGATCTTTGATGATTGAGTAGATCTTTTCGCGAACAAACTCTGCGACAGTCTCGTTTGCGTCGTTGTTGAGCAAGAAGTCGTTATATGAGGAAAGAAATGCAAAGCCTCCTTCTTCCCATCGACGTTCAAACTCTTGGCGACGTTCTGCGTCTGAAACCTCTAATGCGGACTGTTCTCCGCGACGAATTCTCGAGCCGAAGGCTGCTGTCTGTTGTTTGTTTAGTTCACGGAACTCTTTGTAGTTCGCCTTAACGTCTTTGACGTATTCCTTGTCAATGGTGTCGTTGCGTGCAGGAACTGAATACGTGGCAGTGCGTTGAAACACTGTGAGGTGCTTTGCTTGGGCCGCGATGATGGGGATGCTCTGAATTGCAGACGATCCGGTGCCAATGAGCCCGACTGACTTCCCGGTGAAGTCGACACCCTCATGAGGCCATTCGCCTGTGTGGTACGTAGCGCCAGTAAACGAGTCCGCGCCAATGAAGTGGGGGACATTGGCAGATGACAAGCAGCCAGTAGCGAACACGACGAATCGAGCAGTGAGTACATCGCCCTTGTCTGTGGTGACACGCCAGTTGTTCGACGTCTCATTAAAGATCGCCGACGTCACGCGCGTAGAAAACTGAATGTCGCGACGAAGATCAAAACGGTCAGCGACATGTTGTGCGTACGTGAGAATTTCAGGCTGACCGGCGTACCGCTCGTTCCATTCCCACTGTTGCTGCAAGTCGTTGTCAAAACTGTATGAGTATTCAACGCTCTCAATGTCACAACGAGCGCCTGGGTACCTATTCCAATACCAAGTGCCGCCGACATCTGTGCCGGCTTCAAAGACTTGAACGGAAAGGTTGGCAGCGCGTGCACGATGCACCATATACATTCCAGCAAAACCTGCGCCGACTACGGCGATATCAACTGAACGTTCCATAGGCCCCCCATTGGTGTTCGATATACGAAACCTTAGTGGGAGCAGAAGGTGAGTGGTCTAGTGGATGAGACCAGACCACTCAGATCTGTATTAGTAGCTGCGCGCTGGGCGTGAGCTGCTTGAGCGCTCACCGCGAGGTCCGCCTGGGCGTCCTCCGCGTGAGTCTGGACGAGGTCCGCGAGGTGAATCGCTGCGTGGGCCACGATCACGGAAATCACGATCGCCACGAGGTGCATCACTACGTGGGGCACGGTCACGGAAATCACGGTCACCGCGAGGTGCGTCGCTACGAGGAGCACGGTCTTCACGAGGACGGTCGTCGCGTGGACGATCATCACGAGGGCCACGATCTTCGCGTGGACGGTCGTCGCGTGGACGATCATCACGAGGGCCACGGTCATCACGACGATCGCGTCCGCCGCCGTAGCCGCCTCCGCCACCGTATGACTTGCCGCCGCCTGAACGACCACGGTCTCCGCCGCCGCCGTATGAACGACCGCCGCCGCCTGAACGTGAGCGATCGCGATCACGACCGCCGCCGCCATTGCGACCTCCGCCGCCTCCGCGACGCTCTTCGATTGATGGCATCTCTTTGAATTCGCGCTCACCAGGAGCAATTTCTTCAAGGATGGCGTCGCCCTTAGCAACGTTTACTGAGATTGGATCAATGCCTGCATCTTTTGCAAGACGCTTGACATGACGACGCATGTTCTCGGTCACCATGGTGACAACTGTGCCTTCTGCACCGGCGCGAGCGGTACGGCCCGAACGGTGAAGGAAAGCTTTGTGCTCTTCTGGTGGGTCAGCATGGATAACAAGTGCAATGTCATCAACGTGGATACCGCGTGCTGCGATGTCTGTTGCGACAAGTGTGTCTGCTTTTCCGCCTGAGAAGGCAGCCAAGTTACGTGCACGAACATTCTG
>Ga0114978_10002707_pt1 | contig 14590 bp, 24 predicted proteins | sample S_140212_EF_Meta_FD_87027 | JGI IMG/M metagenome (GOLD analysis project Ga0114978, IMG submission 87027) | Freshwater microbial communities from Lake Simoncouche, Canada to study carbon cycling - S_140212_EF_MetaG | ecosystem: Environmental > Aquatic > Freshwater > Lake | place: Lake... | reverse complement strand
CAAGAACAAGCCAGCGGTTTGCTGCAACTCATCGACATTGCAGTCAAAGCTGGAGGCATTCAAAACGCCAAAGTTGCTTTGCCGCTTGTCGATCTAATCGTCAACGCTGCTCAACCTAAGTCCGAGTAATGCAAACCGACACTAACAACAGCAGCGGAGTTGGGATCTCTCTAGCGACCGCTGCCGCTGCTGGTGCGGTCTCATTCCTTCCTCAACTAACTCAGTGGTTTCAACTTGGAGCCGCTATTTTAGCGTTTATCGCAGCATCAATCGGTCTGTATAAAACCTTCAAAAAATGAACTGGAAAACTACTCTCGCTGGTGTTGGCGCAATCATGGTTGCCGTTGGTGGTGCTTTAAAATCTCTGTTCGATGGTGACCCCACTACCAACATTGATCTCGCTGCGACTATTGCTGCTGTGACCATTGGTTTTGGGTTGATCGCTGCCAAAGACGCTGACAAAAAGCCCGAGTGAATTTCATCGAACAGATCGTAACCGCTTTGCTCAAGTGGTTGACTGGTTTTGTTCAAAAACCTCCCACCGTTGAAGATGCAAAACGAGATCCAGACCTCAAAAAGAAGTTGCTGGATCGTATTGCTGAGTCTAATCGCTAGTTGCGGCTGTGGGTCTCGCGTTGTTATGGTGCCTCACGGTGAGCCGGTAAGGCTTGCTGAGAGCGTCAAAGCCAAAGTATGGGTCAAAGGAGCGGACGGTGTATCTGTTCGCTCCAGCAACCGCATAACGCTTCCCGAAGGTTGGTACGCATTGCCGAAAGACTGATATGTCACAACAAGTTATCAATGTCGGATCAACCGCAAACGACAACAACGGAGATACGCTGCGTGGGTCGTGGATCAAAGCTAACGCCAACTTTGACGAGTTGTACGGCAATCTTCCTATTGATGTAACGCCAACAGCGTGGACTCCTGCTCTCACAGATTCCGGTGGTGGTCGCACGTTCGCTTTTACCACTAACACTGCTCGCCATACTTCGATTGGATTTGTTAGCACGTTTACCGTTGATCTAACCATCAACTCGGTGACTGGTAGTGCTACCGGAAACCTTCGATTGACTCTCCCAGATCCGGTATTATACGAAGCAGCGTTTTCTGTTTGGCTTGATAACGGGACCAATCAAGCCAAGACCGCTGTTATCGCTAGAGCTATCAATGGCACTAGCTATTGCGAGCTTTCGCATTTTGAGAATGGAGACGCAACTAGTCTTGCTGATCACCTGCAAGCAACCTCCCGAGTTATTGTTACCGGCACTTATTTCACTTCGTGAATCTAATCGCAACCAGTCTCCAGTTGGGGATGTCTGTGCTACAGAGCGCGATGGGAAACCCGTCGTTCTTGTGGCAGGGAGTGCTGGTGCGCTGTCTTCCCGCTGCAATTACTGATGCTAACTCGGTTATCTCCGGTGGGTTTCAAGACAACGTACAAGCGCGAGTTCTAGTTAAGTTCTCCGACTGGCGGTTAGCTGACTCAACGCTAGTGACCGTTGACGCTGCGGTTTGGTCTTGTGATGTTGGAGTTAACGTTGACCGTCTCTTGCAAGAGAGCGGCAGTCTACTCCTAAAAGAGAACACTGACCGTTTGCTATTGACTTTTGGTAAGATGATGCCGGTGGTTGGAAGGCTCCTCACTTACGACGGTCGCCAGATGCGAATTGTGTCCGCAAAACGTGATGGATCTGGAGCTTATTACGCGCTTGAACTTGGCTCTAAAACCAAATGACTCCAACCGTTACAGTTGATACGTCTCGGTTTGATGCGGCTTGGAAGGAGTACCTCCCGAAGACCAAGCGATCTCTGGCTCAAGCTGTCAACGCTCGCACGTTTTTCTTGATGCTGCGGCTCTACTGCTTGTTGCCTCCAAAGTCTCCACAAGCGGCTCGTAACAAGATTCTGGACTACTTCAACAGACCAGTTGGAGCGGATCGCTTTGACAAGAAGACCGGCAAGAGAGTTGGTAAATCTCGACAGCTACGAGTGGTCCACTTGATCGCTCAAGCAAAGAACGCTAAAGAGGGGAAACCCGGTCTCTACGGTGCAGATATGCGAAAGGCTGCTGGAGCTTTACGCCGTCGCGCTGCTGGTTCTGTTGGTTACCTCAAGTCATGCGTGACTAAAGCCATCAAGAAGCTGTCGCCATCCTTTCAACAATTTGGCGGAACTCGACGCGCAAAGAAGGGATCTGCTGGCGTTAAGTCAGTGGCTGGAAACCAAGCGTTGATCAATCTTGCGAATCAATACGGTTTGCCGCAGGAGAACGTGGCAATGCACCGAGGATCTTCCGCCTACGCATTTAACGCCAAAGCCGGATTCAATCCATCCAGCCATGTCCGCATGAACATTGGCTTGGCCGACAATCAGGTTGGGACTGTTGAAGGAATTTACAGCAAAGCGATGCAACAAGCCTACAACGATGAAGCCCGTGAGCTTGAAAACCACATTGCCGCAGCCCTTCAAGCCGCTTTTGATGGGTCTGAATCCAAAGGAATCACAGTTACATGAACGCTGTAGCACTACGCACTGAACGCGCTCTAGTTGACTGGCTTGCCGCTGAAGACTGGTCTGCGTCTCCTATTGGCACTCCGACTTGTCTTACAAGCTATGGTCACGGTGCGTTTGCGGATCAAGATCTGGAGGACCAGATGCCGAGCTTTCCGCGCATCGTTGTCCGCGCATCGACTGCGGTTCCTGTTCATCCATTGGACCGCACTTGCGAGGTGGATGTAACCGCTACGCTCCAGTTGTCCGCAGACGATACCTCGGAGGCTCATATGCTCGCTATTGTGCAAGTTTTCGAGAATCTCCTGCAATACCTGTACGTTGACGGCAACATTGCGGAGTTGAACGCACTCGACACTGATCCCTCAGGAGGATTCAACGCGCAATTTGCGGTCCCTGTAGATTTCGGCATCAATGACATAAGCGAAAGAGCTAGAACTTTTTCGCGATCCATGACAATTTTCGCAGCAGCAAACACGATTTAACAACCCACAAACATGGCAAACTCAAAAGGACTCGCTCTAGTCTATGGAGCGAAAGGAACGATTACTCTTTGGAATCAAGCGGGAGCTACTCCCGGTATAGTTCTATCTGGAGCGATTTCAACAATTGAAAGCTATGACGTCACGCATGAAGCGGACGTTGAGCAGATCAAGAACTCATCCGGTGAGGTTGTTGCTCAAGTTTCCGCTAATGAGCGCATTTCGCTCAACGTGACGTTTATTCCTTCTGGAACCACTTCTGCTATTGCTAAAACTGGCTCTTCTCTTCCCAACGTGAATGGTTACGTTGTTATCGCTGGTGCTGATGCTACCACCTACGGAGGTGTTGCTATCAATGGTGATTACGTTTATTCCGGCGGTGGAAGCGTCAAGTTCACTTCCAGCGGAAAAGCAATGGTTACAATGACTGTCACCAAGTATCCTTCTCTTGCTGGATCTGCTACTGTTTTTGATCTCGCTGTTTAATCGTGTCAGAACTTGCAAAAATACTCGCAGAGACCGGACCTCCAGCACCAGTGGTGCTTGGGGTTCGACTCGTTCCCTACACCGTAGGTCACGCGATATTGCTGCAACGGCTGCGATCTCCTTACGTTCTAGGTGGAGAGATTACATCCAATGATCTAGCGGAGGCTGTGCTTGTTTGCTCACAGCCTCCTCTGGAATCCATTAGATCAATCAAATCAGTCTGGAGGGATCTGTTCCTCTGGTTGTGGTCGAAGCGGATTCAGAGAATGAATCTGATGGTTGAGTCCGACAAGTTCCAGTTGTGGCTCAAAGAGCAGTCAACCGCTCCCGAGGTGTTGATGGAAGCGGGAAGCAAATCTAAGCGTCCCGCGATGCCGTGGACCGAGCGGGTGCTTGTCGGTTGTCTCAATATCGGGATTGGGCCAGACGATGCCGTCAGGATGCCTCTTGGTGACGCAGAAAGGCTGATTCTAGCCCACGCAGAGATGATGGGGCAAGTTCAGTTGTGGGACGATCAAAGCGAAGCCATATGGCAAAACCAACAAGATAACTGATATGGGTATTCTCTCGATGTTGGTAAAGCTTGGCGTTGATGCGACCAAGTTTGAGACTGATCTTAAAAGAGTCCAAGGTCTTGGCGAAAAGTTTGGAACTAGTTTCAAGAACGCTGTAACTAGTAAGCTTGGGCAAGCTTTTGCCGCTTCTGCTATTGTTGGGTTTTCCAAATCCGTCGTAACACTTGCTGATGATATTGGGGATTTAGCGGACCAGATGAACCTCACAACTGAAGAGGTTCAAAGGCTTCAGATATTAGCGGGAGAAACTGGAGTTAGTTTTGAAAAGTTTGCTTCTGTGCTGGGCAAAGTAGAGGAAGCGAGGATCAAAGCAATTCTAGGCGATCAAACGGCTATTCAGACGTTTAAAGATCTTGGGCTTTCTATCGCTGAGTTAGGAAACAAGAGTCTTTCCACTCTTGATCTATCAATAAGGCTTTCACAAGCTCACGAAAAATCCGGCAGATCCGCTCAGACGACTGCTGCAATGACGGATCTATATGGAATAAAGCTTAAAGCTACCGCTACTGCTTTATCTAAGTATCAAGAAACCGCTGGAAAACCCATAATATCAGACGAAACAATTGATACACTTGGTAAAACAAACGACGCTCTAGACGAACAATATCGAAGACTTAAAGCTTTAGCCGCTCCAAACATAGCTGCTGGAATTAGAACAACGGCTGATGCTATTGATTTTCTTAATAGTAAAACAGAAGCAGAGAGAGAAGCCGCAAGAAAAGCTCCATCACAAATTGGAGCAATGATGCTTGGAAATATGCAGGGTTCTGCCGCTGCTCTCGCTATTGCTGCTGGAAATAAACCAATAGAACTTCCTCCGTCTGTAGCGTCGAAAAAGAATCCTCCCCCAATTCCAGAAACAATGCTTGCTTCCATGGCTGGACAAAAGTTCTCACTTGGCGGTTCTCAAGATCCTCTTGCTCGCATTGGTGGATTTACTGGATTTCAATCCGCTCAAGACAGTATTATAAAACAAGCTATTGAGCAGACTTTGCAGCTTAAGCTAATAGCTAAAAGCAGCGCAACAACCGCTCAAGTGATATCAAGAGACTAATATGGCAACAATTAAAACCAGTGTCATTACCCCAATTGATACTGGATACATTGAAGTATCTCGACAGTATAATAACGGAGATGGCACTGGTAGATACATAACATACAAGTATCGAGGCAGCAAAGATGCGTTGAGATCCGCTTCTGCTGATTGGGTTGCTGCTGGTGGGAAATATCAAATCAACGAAGATGGTCCATATTCAGAAGCTACCGTTACTTTTTCTGGAAGTCTTCTTAACCCAAATAATCCAACAGCAGCCTTAGATCCAACCGAAGAAGATCCCGCTCAAAGATACGAGTTTAGGACTGAATATCTTGATGCCTCTTTGTTTGCGTTGCCAGCAGTTAGGACGGAAGCCAAGAAATGGGTTCAGACATATCCATCTGCAAACATAACAGAAGCTGATTACTATGCTGCAATTAAGCTTTCAGGTGATGACGCAAAAAACAACAAGCTTAATTCAATTACAATAAATGGTGTAACAACCGGCGCAAACATTTTTCCAGAATCACAATTTCCGCTTGCTCATCAATTGGTGATTCGGCTCGCTAGAGGTCAAGACAGCTTTCAGACCTCACGTTGCTCGTTGACTCGGATATCTTCTTACTCCGCTCTAAATGGATTACCAGCGACTCCTCCGATTATATCGGCTGTCTATGATGGAGTTAATCTAGCAAATCTAAACGGATTTCCCACATCAGTTAGATCAGTAATGCCAAGACCTCCATCTAACCCAAATCTAACACCAGACGGGTCTGTGTGGGCTTGGCTTAAAACAAACGACTCAACCTCGCTGACAATCAAAACCAACCAAGTTGAGCGCAATGAGACTTGGACCTTTGCGGCTTGGGATCTTTTTGCATATCCTTACAACGTAAACCCTAGTTCACTAACCTAACCTAACATGGCTGACGAAATTCAAATGACGGCTCGCTTGTACGCTTCCAAAGGTGGAGCGTTTCTTCCGAGCGTAACCTACACCAAAAGCGCGACGATGGCTGGAGTCGATATGGGTTCACAAACCCAATTGATTGGAACCACCGTTGAGGCTCTTGACGTTCCAGTTGATGTAGCTAGTCCTTACAAGTTACTGATCGCCAACTTGGACAGCACCAACTATGTTGAGCTTGGCTTTGTCTCTGGTACTTACACGATGCGTATCCCCGCTGGTGAAACACTGCTGATGCCGTACGTCAGCGCAACGCTGTATCTCCTAGCAAATACGTCTTCCGTTACCATCCAAGCAACGTTCTGTGAGATCTAAGCGTTTGTCCTATGTCAAACGAAATAGAAATGTCCGCTAGGTTGTATGCGTCCAAAAACGGCGCATCAATCAACTCACAGACGTTTACTTCTATAGTAAACATGACCGGAACCGATATGGGTCAAAATACCCAAGATATCGGTTCTGCTGCTGATGAATTACTTGAGATCGCTGCCGATCTTTCTTTACCGTACAAAGTGTTGATCAAGAACTTAGACCTCCAGTACGGCGTCTATGTTGGTATTACAACTCCTTATCAGTTCCAGATTCCTGCTGGTGAGTTCATGCTCATCCCGCGAGTTGACGCAAACCTGTATTTGAAAGCCATCACCAGCGGATCAAGCGTTAAAGTGTTCGCTCAATACTGCGAAATCTAATGGCTGTCACCCTACCATCTAAGGTTGCGGAGCGTGGTATCAAAGCCGAACACGCTCGCGCAATCAATCAACTGATTGACGTAGTCCGCAAGATCCAGCTTGTTGCCGGACCTGATCAAGCTATTGAGCAGACTCCAAACGGTACAACAATCAAGATAAAGCAGACTGGAAAGGGAACTACCACAACCAGTTCTGCCGAAGATTGGTTCTATTGAAATGGCATACGCGCAAGACGGTAACAACAGGATGTTCAATGCGAACAACCTGAATGATTTGTATTCACGCTTCGACAGGAAGTGTTTTCTTGCGCTTAATGGATTAAGCCCGTTGTTCATAACTACTCCAAACGGAGAAAACTACGAGCAAACAACTGTTCCTTTTGGTGTTGTATATCAATACAGAAGAGATCCTACTACTTGCAGAAGACTTGGAGGAACGCAATTTTATGGTGGTTCAGTAATAGTAAACGATTACAATCAGTCCAAAGCCTACGACGAACTTTCAAAGCTTGAAGTAAAACACCAAGACGTTTCAGGTGGTCAGGTGTACGTTGACACATTTGGACCAGTTGCTCCTTCGTTTACTTGTGACATTGCGTCAATTCATTACTCTTTTGAACTTCTAACCAGAGAGGTTGACGGAAAGCGTTACGACGTTCATTTAGGTTACGATCCTACTAGTAACTCTCAGACATCTTATGTCAGTGGAAGCTTGGGATTTTCCCCAAGATTACCTCCATCGAGAATCCATAAACACAAGACCGCTGTAGCAGATATCTTTATTGAAGGTTATCTTGAGTTCTCAATTAAGAATACATATCAACGTTATGATTGTTGGAGAGTGCATAACTGTAATGCATCTAAGCTAACGGTTCAGCTTCAGTCTTTTAATGGATCTTCTGTTAGTGTAACCATCGAGCCGTCTAGTTGCAGATCATTTCGCAGATCCCCTGACGGAGGATGGATTACAAGTTGGCCTAACGGTGATGCTTGCCGTTACTTTTTTCCTTATCTTTCTGGTGATGTTCCCTTTTTTGCTGGTGGACCTCCCGCAGCATCTGCTGTCAACAATCAGGGATTTATGGCTATTGAGGTATCCGCTAGAGCCAACAACATTGCTAATCCGTTCCTGCTTTTCCAATGGCAAAATGCTCTATACGCTCAACTTGATCCACGCAATCAGTATAGCATTCTGTCTGCATACAAAGGAGCGTACCAAGACCCTTTAAAAGATAGCACTGTAATTGGAAACGCTATATTCACTTGGGGAAGAGCTAAGGTAGCTAAGTTTAAAGCGGGAGTTATAATTCAGGAATACTTCAAAACGTTTTCTGGAATGGAAACGTTGGTTGAGGATCTTGAAAGCATAGGTTTAACAGTAACAAAAGCTTCTGGCTCATTAACAATTGTTCCTAAAGAGCAAAACACAACTGTATTAATATTTCCGGTTGATGCTAACATTTTTGTAGGCGGAACTGGAAACCTGTTTTGGAACATTGTTCCAGCAGGAATCACTGTATTCACAAGTTATCCTAACGGCTTTGCGTTCAACACTTCTTATGTTACGTCAGGATGGGTTTTTCAAGTTCCTGATCTTTTTGACACAATTTTAACGCTTAGAAAGCTTGTTGCTGTTCAGGAGGGATATTATGCAACCATTGAAGATGTTCCAACTCAAGTTCCTGAATCAATTGTTTCAAAAGTAACGCTGACTCCTATTGGATTGGTTTGTTGTGGTGTTGGTGATTCTATTATCACTTACAATTACACCAGACACAGGAACTACGAAGAAGCAGCAACATCAGCAAACCTATTTACGCAAACAAAACAAGACGGAGTCAGATTAGTTACCCCTATTCATACATATCTGTTTCATGCTGCCGGTACATTGTATGAAAACGTAATGCCGAAGGTTGGAATAGCTTTTGTTCCTCCGCGTGGACCGTGGGGATTTGCGTCTTCGGTTTATGACGCAGAGCTATCAAGAGTTCTATCCGTAACAACCGGAGGTGCTGATTTCTGGATTAACAAATGGGGAGCCGCTAAAGGCAAAGATAACCAAGTCAGAATACTAGGACAGCCTAACCAAACGCTACAAACACCAATACAGACAACAACGCAAACACCTAATCTTGTTGCTGACGATGTGTTTTACGATTTGGATAATCCTAAAATGGCAGGAGTAGCAGGAGTAACGACAGTAGGTGGAGATTTTAATTTATCTCAGATCAACTACAGAGATACAGGACAGTATTTTAATCTTCCGTATATCCCATCTTTTGTAAGTCAAACGGCAGGAACAGGCCCAATATTCCATAAGATTAAAAAGAGTGCTTGGCTCTGGAACTCTTTAGAATTTGCGGTTGATGCTTTTGTTAGATCAATCCCTATGTGTATGGGGAATAAAAGTGCTCCTCTAATTGGAGGAGTTACGCTTGGAAGCATTACCCTCGGCAATTCTAGCGACTCCTCTGGAAGAATAGCGTTCGATATTAGCGAATCTGTATACAGTCAATTGTTAACAAACGGGATTTTAGCGTACAAAGAAGACGCAACATTTACGACTCCAGTGTTTTACTCTGTTGCACCAGAAGATCTTGAAAGCTATTGCGATAGGTTTGGTTTTAAGTCGTATAACTTTGATGCCTATAAGGATTATTTTTCTACGACTCAAGACACGATTCCGTTCAGAAGCTATTCAGAAGGAGAAAAAACCGACTCGGTGGAATACGTTGCACCACCTACCTACTACGGCTCCCTCCGTTACGTCGATTTGACCGCTTGACATTAACCCACCGTTGGGTTATCGGTTCTCCTGTCGATGAAATGTCCCTCCTGCAACTGCATTTTTGCCGCGAGTCTTCGCGATCTCGCGAAGGAGTTGGGCGGGTCAAAATCAACGGCAAAAGCCTCCGCATCCCGAGCAAACGGAAAGCGTGGAGGTAGACCGAAAACCTATGAAAAACGAACTAATACCGAGTCAGAAACAGTCCGCGCTGGCCGTAATGGCGAGCAAATTCAGCGTTGAGCCAGCCAAGTTGTTAGAGACTCTTCGCTCGACCCTGATGCCCAAAGCAACGAACGAGGAGATGCTCTCGTTTGTCGTCGTCGCAAACCAGTACGGACTGAACCCTTTCACTCGCGAAATCTACGCTTTTCCCGCTCGAAACGGCGGTATCCAGCCGGTAGTCAGCGTCGATGGTTGGATCAAAATGATGAACTCGCATCCGCAGTTTGACGGCATCGAGTTCAAGACCGAGGACAAAGACGGCAAACCGTTCTCGGTCACCGCTACAATCCACCACAAAGAGCGGTCGCATCCGGTGGAGGTCACCGAGTATTTTAGCGAGTGCAACCGCTCAACGGAGCCGTGGAAAGTCAATCCTCGCAGGATGCTGCGACACAAAGCTCTGATCCAATGCGCTCGCGTAGCATTTGGGTTCTCTGGCATCGTAGACGATGAGGAGGCTGTGCCTCCGCAAGTGCAAGTCAACGTCACTCCGAGCCGTCCAATTTTCCGCAGCAAGCTGGAGCCAAAGGTTGAGATTCAACCGCACGAATACCAGCCCGAGAACAACCCGATCCCTACCGCTACGGTCCAACCCACCGAAGCGATCTTGCACGAAGGGAAGTCCAATGAGTGACGAGCGCAATGGTCTCCCTAGCGCATCAGCCGCGAGCCGGTACGCAAGTTGTCTCGGCAGTTGGCAGTTGGAGAAGGCAATCGCAGAGACTGAGTCCAGTGGGGACGCTGCAACCGGCAACCGCATCCACGCCGCTCTAGGGATGGAGCCGGTGACGGATCTCACCACAGACGAGACTTACATCATTGATCGCTGCCGTGAGCAGGAAGCGGAACTAGTGAAACAAGTCTTCGCGACCTCCACCGAGGAGCCGCAAGTGTTCCGCGAGAAACGGCTGTGGAGCCTCCAAAACTACGGTCTTGGCGAAGAAGACAAACGGCTCTGGAGCGGCAAGCCAGATGTCGTCTACGTCGAAGGCAACAACGCTCTAATCATCGACTACAAGAGCGGCAGAGGAACAGTTGAGAACGCAGCGGAAAACCTCCAGTTGCGCTGCTTGGTCGCTCTGCTGCATGAGTCTTTCGGATTTACGCTGGAGGAGATTACGGTCGCTATCGTCCAACCTCTAGCTGGACCTCCGAGCGTAGCCTCCTACGAGTTAGGCGACCTGATGGCTGCGGTGCGCGAGTCGCAGTCGCTGATGGCCGCGATCATGCAACCGGACCAACCGCGCACTCCGAGCGAGTCAGCTTGCAAGTATTGTAAGGGCAAACCCTATTGCTCCGAAGCGCGGGAAATGGCGGTCACGGGACCGCTTGCCAACGCGCCAGAAGGCATCACGCCGGACGCTATTGCCTCAACCCTAACATCCATCCATCTGGCTCAATTCCTCAACCGCGCGGCTCAAGCGGAGGCTGTCATCGAAGCCTGTAAGTCTGAAGCTCGACGCAGACTGAGTGAGGGAGAAACCATCGAAGGCTGGACGCTCAAAGACGGATCGGTGCGAGAATCCATAACCAACTCTGAACAAGTCGCTTCTCGGTTCTTGGAGTTGGGGACGTACGAGCAGTTGAGTTCCGCGATCACGCTCAACAAGACCAAGTTAAAAGACGCAGTTAAACTCGCAACTCAGACCAAAGGCCGCGAGTTAGAAGCCAAACTGGCCGCGCTTCTCGACGGATGCACTGAAAGCAAGACCGGACAAGCCACATTGACCCGAATTAAATGAATCAAACTCATCCAATGGAACTGGTGCGCGAGTTTATGCGTACCTACCAGCAGCTTGTCCCGAAGATCCCGATCCTCCCAGATCCGGTGACGCAAAACCTCCGGTATCGCTTGATCGACGAGGAGGCTCAGGAGTTGGCTGAGGCAACCAACCCGAAAGAGTACCTCGACGCTGTCGGCGACCTCTTGTACGTCGTCTACGGAGCCGCTCTGGCCGCTGGCTTCTCCCCGCATCAAGTCGATGCTGCTTTTGTCGAGATCCACAGATCCAATATGTCTAAAGTTTGGACGGACGACGAGATCGACTCCATCCCTGCTGACTGCCGGTCAACGCGAGTTGGGGAAAACCGCCACATTGTCCGCAGGAGTGACGGCAAGATTGCGAAATCTCCAAGCTACTCCCCCGCTCGACTGGAGGGATACACTCGATGAGGCATCTATGGGCGCGTGGATTTGGGCGGCTCCACTCAGACGCTGAGATCATCACCACCGACGACGGCAAACAGTTTTTGATTGCCGTTATCGAGTTCGAAAAACGGACGTTGTCCAACGGGAAGTCGTATGCTCAACGGGTCACGTTCCGGTCTTTTGACGTAGAGGATATGGACTCTGTAAATCTGCTCATCGAAGGGACTCATATCATGTTCGATGGGGACTGCGATGCCGTCGCGGACAAGTCAAGCACCGGCTGGTGGTACGCCAACCCTCGGGTCACCGGACGTATCAGTGAAATCATACCTTCAGGACATGAATCTTAGCTTTTTCGCAGCCGGAATCCCGAAGGCTCAACCTCGGGTAAAAGCCTATGTGCGCGGTGGTCACGCTGGAGTTTACACTCCCGATTCAGCGGAGATCTGGAAGCAAGAGGTCCGCAGACAAGCTATCGCCAACGCTGCGGAATCGCTTATAAGCGGAGTTGTTCGCGTGGAGCTAGACTTCTTTCTACCGAGACCCAAAACGCATCTGACAAAACACGGGACACCGAAGGCAAAATCACCAATCTGGCACTGCAAAAAGCCGGACTTGGATAACCTCATCAAAGCGGTGACGGACGCGATCACCGACACTCAAAAAGTCTGGCTGGATGACTCGCAAATCTGCCAGATTACCGCTACAAAAACCTACGCGCTTCAAGCCGTTGGTTGCAGCGTGAGAATCTCGGCTGACTAGCCTCTCAGAAATCGCGGCATGGTGCGTAGGGAGATCCTGCGACACGGTGGTGAACCGTACGAAACACCGCGATTTCCTTAGCATTTCGCTGATTTTAGAGCCTCTGAAATAAATCTGAAGAAAAATGTAATCTCTTGTTGACGATATCCCAACGATGGGTTTAAGGTAACTGCATCGAAGGCAACGAGCCGACGAAGAAACCGAAAGAATACGAATGAAAAACAAGCCATCCAGTCTCGAAGAAGTTTGCGACGCAGCCGCAGATATGTTTAGGGGCAACTCGATTGCCTCAGTTATCGTTGAATCTACTTTTGGCAATTTAGAGATCCGCCGGTGCGAGCTATATTCCTACGACGGATACGCTGACGACGGCTCCGAAGATTAATTTTCCCAGAGGGGCGCGACTCTCCAACGCGCAACAAACCATAACTCAATCCATCAAATACCATGAACAGCATCAAGATCCGATACGTTACCTCAGTCTTCACTCCCGCCGGTTGGCGCGGAGTTGTAATCACCGCAGAAGCCAGCAAGACCTCTGAGAAGATGGCTCTGGTTGTCGAGGTGCTAGAGATCAACGGAGAGTCTCCTAAGTCTCAGATGAGCCGGACTGGAGCCACTCGCCAGCGGTTTAACGGCAGGGGGATCTCCTGCCGCGAGGTAGGAGCTAAGAAGCGGCTGTCCGCTTGTGAGATTCTGTAAACTAAAACCATCAACACCATCAAATACCATGCGATACCATTGCCGAAATAAAGAGAACAAGTCACTCAGCCAGCACAGCAGCATTCTGGAAGCATTAAGAGCGCGGGAGGTCTGGCTCCATACTCGGGAGTTAATTGGAATCACCGACAACAGTGGGCGGTTGTTGTCGGTAGACGAACTCTACCAAGCCAAAGCTGCCGCTTGGATGAAAGGTCTCCGATGAACATCGGACCTTTGATCGCAGCACTCATCACCGTGGAGACCGGCGGTTGCCGGAACCCTGATCTAGCCGTTGGAGACGCTGGACTGGCAATCGGTGCGCTCCAGATCCACCGAGCGGTGGTGGTGGACGCAAACCGGATTGCTGGCACCAGCTACACTCACAGCCAAATGACCAACCGAGTTGCGGCTCGTCGAGTCTGCGAGATTTATCTTAGCCGATACGCTGCCGGTAAGACCAACGAGGAAGCAGCGCGGATTTGGAACGGTGGGCCTACTGGTCATCGAAAGTCAGCGACTATCGCGTACTGGAACAAAGTCAAAAAGCATTTATGAAGAAAACCATTCTAATATCAGAAGATACCCACAAAAAGCTTAAACAGTACTGCAAGAAAGAAGGAATCAAAAGCCAGCACCTTACTGATAAGATCATTAGGGAGTGGTTAGATAAGGAGATGGCACTATGAGCGACAGAATACAAAGCATTATCAAAGGCGGTACCGGAGCGTACAGCATCAGCAAGAAAGAGGCTGGAGAAATCCACAAAGCGGCTAAGAAGGTTAAAAACTATGCGGTGAGTTATTGGGCAAGAAACAGGAAGAATAAGGAGGTTAAATGAGCAAAACCAAAAACGAAGAATATCGAATCACTCTCAAAGGCCTTCTGTCCCTCTATCTACCCGATGCAGTTATGAATGAAGTCCTAACCGCAATCGAACTAAGCTGCCGTCGCAACGGCTGGGGTATCGCAATCAACGAGGAGAACCGACTGGACTTTGTTCAGATGCAACAAGTGGAGGAATCGAAATGAGCGATACACCGAGGACAGACGCTGCGTACTTCAAGCCTGACGCTACGATGTACGACCTAGCTGGTGAGATGAAACGCATCGAACGCGAACTCAACGCGGCCAATGAGCACATCAAGCTACTCAAGAGTTCTGGTAACGAGCTGATTGAATGGTTGAAGGATGGTGCTATTTCCGACTCAAACTATCT
>Ga0114978_10002706_pt1 | contig 14592 bp, 15 predicted proteins | sample S_140212_EF_Meta_FD_87027 | JGI IMG/M metagenome (GOLD analysis project Ga0114978, IMG submission 87027) | Freshwater microbial communities from Lake Simoncouche, Canada to study carbon cycling - S_140212_EF_MetaG | ecosystem: Environmental > Aquatic > Freshwater > Lake | place: Lake... | reverse complement strand
ATTAACATTTTACTTTTATAAAATATTTTATTCTTTTTTAAATCTTCATTTTTTTTTTTTAGATTTTATATTTGCTGTATTGCAATTTGGTATGCTCTTGAAAATTATAAAAATTTATTAAATAAATTTTTTTTCTCTTCTTTAATTGCAATATCTATTACAACTCTGAGTGCATTATATGAACTCATTTTCATAAAAAACTTCTTCTATTCAGTTAATAATGCATCAGGTGAGTTGACGAGATTATCAGGCTTTCTAACAAAAAAATTAGTAATAGGCTCATACTTGACTAGAATTGGTAGTATTTTATTTGCTCTATCTAGTATTTATCTTTTAAATAAAAAGAATAATTTTTATATATTTTTTTTAGGGTTATTGTGCGCTGTAATTATAATTTTTATTTCTGGAGAAAGAACTGCTTTTTTTTCCATATTCCTTTTTTTAATTTTAACCATCATTTATTTTAGAAAAAAAATTAATATTTATTTAGTTATTTCTGTTTTGCTATTGTCTTTTTTTGTTATCTTAAATTTTGAGCCTATTAAAAAAAGAATGGTAGACTTAACAATTAATCAATTGAACAACACAATGAATGTTGAGTGGAAGTTTGGGAAAAATGATCCAAACGATTTTGTTTATATAAGTGTTCACCATAATGCCCATGCAAGAACCGCTTTAAAAATGTTTTATGATAGCCCTGTTATCGGACACGGACCCGGCATGTTTAGATTTATATGTCATAAGTTTTTATATAATGAATTTTCGTGCACAACGCATCCACATAACTTTTATTTACAATTATTATCCGAAACAGGTACTTTTGGATTCTTATTTTTTTTGGTATTTTTTATTCAAGTTAGCTTCAAGATATTTGTTGGACTGCTTAAGCCAATTTATAACAAAAAAAATAATATTGAATTTTTACTTTATTCAAGTATTTTGATTTCAATAGTGCCATTTTTTCCGTCGGGAAACCTTTTTAATAATTGGCTTGCCCCTCAAATATTCTTACCATTTGGTTTCTTGCTGTATTTAAATAATAGAAAAAATTTATGATTGAATTTTTTATTTCCTTATTATTTATTATATTAAATTATTTTTTTTTTCGAAATTTTTATAAAATTTCTTTATTTTTTAACACATTTGACAAGCCTTCTAAAAGAAAATTACAAAAGTATAAAGTCCCAAGTATTGGCGGAGTTTTTTTCTTAATTAATTTTCTTTTCATGCTGATTGCAGGTTATTTATTGAAGATAAAATTATTTTATTTTAGTTTTGGTGGCGCTCTACAGTACTCTGCATTCATATTAACATTTATCTTATTTTTTATTCTGGGTTTTGTAGATGATAAATTTAATCTCTCTTATAAAATAAAGTTTATTTTTTCTCTCGCATTTTTATTTTTTTTAGTCCTAATCGACAAGAATTTAATTATCGATGATCTAAAATTTTCTTTTTTGGAAAATTCTTTACTCTTGGGAAATTTTGCAATTCCCTTTACAATCTTGTGTTTTTTACTATTTATAAATGCATGCAATATGATTGATGGTTTAAATCTTTTATCAATATCTTATTTTTTTGCCATTATTATTTTTTTTATATTCATCAAATCTATTTCAGTTTTTTTTCTTTTGTTAATTTTTTACTATGTATCTTTTATTAATCTAAATTATAAAAATAAAATTTTTTTAGGAGATAATGGAACATTATCAATTTCTTTCGTACTAAGTTATTTTTTTATAAAATCCTATAATAATAATTTTATTTCGAATGTTGATATAATTTTTATAATTATGTCAGTTCCTGGAATAGACATGTTAAGACTGTTTTTTGAAAGATTTTTTAATAAAAAAAATCCATTTAGACCCGATAACAACCATCTGCATCATTTGTTATTATTTAAATTTCAAAAAAAGAATATTGCATCATTTTTAATGATTTTTGTATTACTCTTCCCTTATTTTTTAACATTCAGCAAAATATCAAATATTTTAGTTATTTTAATTACATTGATAGGTTATTTCATAATTTTTATTTCTTTAAGAATAAACAAAAAAAAGCGAGATGAATATTTTTCATAATAATATACTAAAAAAGAAATTAGAATTTATTAAATTATTTTTAATTACGTTACTAATTTTTTTTTTTGACATTAAATTTCTATTATTTTCTGTATTAGTTGATTTAAGAATTTTTTCCCTACTTTTGTTTTTAATAATGATTTATGAAATGCAAAATTTTAAAAAATTAAATTCTTTTATTTATATTCCTTTATCAATTTTTATATTATTTATTCTTCATTATTTCTTAAATATAGTAATTAATAATATTCCAATTAATATTTATTCGATTACAAAGATTATTTCTTTTATTTTGATTTCTATTTCTATTTATTATTACAAAGAATTTATTCTTAAGAATTTCAATAAAATTATAAACTTATTTTTAGTTATTTTTTTCATGATATTAATAATTTTTAATACTATAAGTTTATTTAATAATAACTTTTCTATAAATTGTTTTTTTGGTTGTTTTAGTATTAATCGTTTTTTATTTTTAGAAAATTCTCATTTAGCCTACATTAGTCCTTTAATTATTTTTTATTATATTTCTAATTCGTTAAGAAAAGAAAATTTTAAATTTTTTTTACTGCTTTTATTCTTTTTAATTTCTTTAATAAAAAATCAATCAACTACTTTACTTATATCTAATATTTTAATTAGTTTTTTTTTACTAATTTTCTATTCAAAATATCTAGATAAAATAAAAATAATATCTTTCTTGTGCATTTTTATTATTTCTTTAATTTTTATATTTAATTCTTCAAACAATCAAAAACATCAACATGTAGAAAAAATTAATGATTTTATAAATGTACCTTTAAAAAATGATTTTATAAATGTACCTTTAAAAAAAGAATCGCCAAAAAATTTATCATCTGGCGTTTATTTTTTTAACTCCAAAATAGCATTCAATTCATTATTTGATATGCCTTTTGGCTGGGGCTTGTTTAATTATCAATTTGCCCATCATAAATATTCTAGATTAATAGAAAGTGAAATTGAGGGTTCTAGTTGGCTAAATAATAATGACGGATCTAATATTTTATTTAAGGCTATTGTTGAATTAGGAATTTTTAGTTTTTTACTCTGGGTTTCATTTTTTTTCTTTTTATTTAATAAAAAAATTGATTTTCGATATAAATTATTGATTGCACCACCGATAATTACTCAAGTTTTAATTAGAGGGTCAGGCTTTTTTAATGGTGGTTTTATAATTTTTTTAATTTTATATTTATATTTACTTCTTAAAAAAAACTAACAATATTTTATTTTTTTGTAAGCTAAAGATGTTAAAAAAATTTTTTTATAAATATTATTATATCTGATATTTAAATCTTTTGTTGAAAAATCTCTTTTAATGAACTTTTCCATTTTATTAGCTAAATCGTATTTATTTTTTGGGTTACTAATTAACCCTAATTTATTTTTCTTTATAACTTTTGATATTTCTTGAGATGGGCTTACGTCAGCTAAAATAGGAAGATTAGCTTCTAAATATGAATAAAATTTTCCTGGAAAATTATTAAAAAGTATTTGTTGATCTAAAGATATTATTCCTACTGTAAATGTCGTTATATAGTTTGTGAATTTATCCTCTTTTATTGTGTCTAAAAAATATACTTTCTTTTTTTTTATTAACTTTTTTAATCTTAATTTTAAAAATTCTAATTTTGAACCAGATCCAACAAAATATACTTCAAAAATGAGATTTTTAGAATTTAAAATCTCAATGGCATCTATAACTCTTGTCCAGTTTTGAGCAGGACCCATCGTCCCAGCGAAAACAAATTTACAAATGTTATATTTTTTTTTTGAATGTTTAATATTTTTTTTGGTTAACCAATTATAAATTGTAATAATTTTTTTTCGCACATTATTTTCTTTTAAATTTTTTTGATCATATTTAGATTGTGTCGCGATTATATCACTATTTTTTAATTGAATTTTTAAAATTATTATTGCTACCCATATTAATGGGTTAAATATTTGCCATTTATTTTTTTGAATGTACCAATGAGGAAATACGTCCCTTATTATCAGAAGAATTTTGCACTTAAAAATTAATTTTAATTTGTTGAAAATTAATCCAAAAAAAATAGATGGTGAGAATACAATAATTTTATCAACTTTTATTTTTTGCTTTTTGAGTAAATTCAAAACTTTAAATGGCAAAATTAATTCTTTGAGACCTCTTTGTATAAAACTTTCGCGTTTAATTTCACTTAATTCTACAGGAAGATATTTAATATTTTTTATATATAAATTTTTTTTATTATTTTTTTTATTTTTATTTTTTGGAAAAATTAAAACAGCATGATCATTTTGATTGTTTATTTCTTTTAATAGATCGTAAATATGTCTTGATATAGATTTATTCTCGGGATAAAAACAATCGCTTATTATTAGGTATCTCATTGAAAAAAAAAACAATTATCACAGTTTCCGGTATCAGGCCAGATTTTATAAGGATGTCTAAGCTATTTATTGAGCTTGATAGAAAATTTAATCATATCTTAATTCATACTGGTCAGCACTATGACAAAATTCTCTCAGATGTTTTTTTTGAAGAGCTCAATATTAGAAAACCAGACTATAATCTTCGGATTGGCTCATATAATAACAAGCATTACCAGCAAATATCTTTACTTGCAGTAAGATTTATTGAATTATTAAAATTAAAAAAAATTAACCCAGATTTAATTATTTTTTTGGGAGATTCCAATTCTGTAGCTCTATCATTTTTTTTAAAAAAAGAAGGTTATAAAATAGCACACATAGAAGCAGGCATGAGATCTTACGATAAAAGAATGTTTGAAGAAATTAATAGAACTATTTGTGATCATTGTAGTGATTTTTTATTTGTGTATCACAAAGACTATAAAAAAAATTTAGAGTTAGAAAATATTAAAAAAAATATTTATGTAGTTGGAAATACTATTGTTGAGCCATATAAAATATTATCCAATAAAATAAAAATTAACAAAGTAAAGAAATTTATTTTAGTTGATATTCATAGACCAGAGAATTTTTTACATTCTAAAAGATTAATCAATCTATTTAAATATTTAAATATTTGTAAAAATATATTTAAGTGCGAAATAATATTTTTAAAATTCAAGAGAACTATGAAAGAACTAAAAAAAATAAAAATAAATACTAAGTTTGTTAATTTTATAGAGCTACAAAGCTATAAAAATTTTATTAGGCTTCAAAAGGAATCTTTTTTTATCATTTCTGATTCAGGCACAGCCCAAGAAGAACCTGCCTTATTCTTCAAGCCCGTGATAGTCCCTAGAGATTTTAGTGAAAGACCACAGTCTTATAATAATAATTGTTCTTTTAAATTAAATATAAATAATACTAATTTGAGTTGGAAAAAATCTATTCAATGGATTAAAAATCATAAAAATGGCAAGATTAGAATGAATAATAATTGGCTAGGCAAAGGCGATACTTCAAAAAGAATTATAAATATACTTAAACAAATTTTATGAAAATATTAATTGTAGGAGGAGCAGGTTATGTTGGTGGGGTAGTTACAGATTTATTAATAAAAAATAAATATAATGTAACTGTTTATGATTCTTTGCTTTACGAGGATCAATATATGAAAGATTGCCCATTTATATTAGGAGACGTTAGAGATGAAAGTAAACTTAAAGGTTTGTTAAGTAAATTTGATACCGTGGTTTGGATTGCGGCATTAGTTGGGGATGGTGCTTGCAATATAGATCCTAAATTAACCAATGAGATTAATTTTAAATCAGTTGAATTTTTAAGTCAGAATTTCAATGGAAGAATAGTTTTTTTTTCAACTTGCTCTGTTTATGGAGCTCAAAATCAATTATTAAATGAAAATTCTTCTGTTAATCCTCTTTCATTATACGCATCAACAAAATTAAAGGCAGAAAATGCATTAAAAAATAAAAATGCTATTATATTTCGTCTTGGTACTTTGTTTGGTCTTTCTGATAAATTTGCAAGATTAAGAATGGATTTGGTTGTCAATACTCTCACAGCAAAAGCGTTTATAGAAAATAAAATAAATGTATTTGGCGGAGAACAGTATAGGCCATTATTACATGTCAGAGATGCCGCTAAGGCAATTCATGAGTCTATATCATCAAAAGAAGTGGGAATATTTAATTTATCCTTAGATAATTTTAAAATAATTGATATTGCAAATGCTATAAAAGATCACTTTCCAAGTTTAGAAATATTAATTGAAGATATACCATTTCAGGATACTAGAAATTATAGAGTCGATAATTCAAAAAGCTTAAATTTACTAAATTTTAAAGCTGATATTTTATTATTAGATGGTATTAAAGAAATTAAAAAACTTTTAATGGAAACAAGAATTAAAGATATTAATAATCCTAGGTACACCAATCAAAAATATTTACAAATATTTAAACCTCAATGATTAAAAAACCATTTAAAATTCAGGGAGACAAAATTTTTGATAATAGGGGATCATTGTCATTTGTTAATAGTTTTGGATTTAATGGAGTAAAAAGGTTTTATTTAATACAAAATCATCAAAAAAACTTTATTAGAGCTTGGCATGCACATAAAAAAGAAGAAAAATATTTTTTTTGTGTTGAGGGATCTTGCCAAATTTCTTGTGTCGCAGTTAATAACTTCAAAAATCCAAATAAAAGCTCAAAAATTTATAGTTGGGTTCTAAGCGATCAAAAGCCAGAAATTATCTTTATTCCCAAAGGTTATGCTAATGGTTCTATGAATTTTTCGATAAATACAAAAATTTTAGTTTTTTCATCTTCAACATTGCAACAAAGCGCATCTGATGATTATAGATATCCATTTGATTATTGGAATCCGTGGTCAATAATTAAAAGATGAAGCGAATACTAATTTTGGGTAGCACTGGAATGCTCGGATCAGAAGTCCTAAAAGTTTTTGCCAAAGAAAAAAATTTTATTGTAACGGCAACATATAATAATAAAAATTCATTAAATAAATTAAAAGAAAATTTTACTCCTTCCCTAATAAATAAAATAAAATTTATAAAATTTGATGTAATAAATTATAGCAATAAAAGTATAAAAAAATTATTAGGGAATAACTGCGACATTATAAATTGTGTCGGTGTTATTAAGCCTTATATAGATGAGAAGAATAGAAAATCTAAAAATGCATTATTAGTAAATTCAATTTTTCCCCATAATCTTAATGAGGTAAATAAATCTCATAAAAACGCTAATATTTATCAGATCGCAACAGATTGCGTTTTTAATGGAAGCAAAGGAAATTATTCGGAGAATTCACAACATGACGCTTTTGATATTTATGGAAAAACTAAAAGCTTAGGCGAGGTAAATGATAAAAATTTTTTTAATTTAAGATGTTCAATCATTGGTCATGAAATAAGTAATTATAAATCATTAGTAGAGTGGTTTAAAATGCAAAAAAAGCGTTCGAAATTAAACGGTTTTTCAGATCATTTATGGAATGGGATAACAACGTATATTTTTGCAGAAATTGTTAAAACTATTATTTTAAAAAAAATTTTTATTCCAAATTTAATACATATTGTTCCTTTAAATAAAATTTCTAAGTTTGAAATGTTAAGATCATTTGCAAAAATATTCGATAGAGGAGACTTGACTATAAAAAAGACATCATCCAATCAGAGAATAGATAGAACTTTAGATACCATTTATAATTCATTAAATAAATTAATATGGAGGAAATCAATTTTCAAAAAATGCTTAAAAATGAAAAATATTTTAGATACTTTAATAAAATAATAATTTGGACCTGTTTTAAAATAATTTTAATTATACTTCTTTTATTTATAATTATTGATCTTACTATCAGTAGCTTATTAAATTTTTCTTCTCAAAAAATATACGATATTAAAAGCAATGGATTTTATAAATTAAATAAGAATGTAGACAGTTATGAAGTAATTGGAAATAAAATTTATAGAGTTTTAACAGATGAGTACGGATATAGAACTTCAAAAGATAAAATTGACCATAAAAATTTTACAAAGAAATATGATGTAATATTTCTCGGTGATTCACAAGTTTATGGAATCGATGAATATAAAAATTCACTTGTTTATTTATTTGAAAAGAAAACAGGTTTAAAAACATTAAACGCTGGCGTACCATCGTATTCCCCTACAACTTACTTGCATGCTTATTCTGAAGCCTTAAAATATAATCTACTTAGACCTAAGCATACTGTTATTTTATATCTTGATATTAGCGATGTTCAGGATGAATCTTCAAGATGGGTTACCTTTAATGATTATAAAATTTATAATTATAACATTAAAGTTAAAAAAAATAATTTATCTACAGAACCATCAGAATTAAGTAGTATTTTATTAAATATTGATAAAAATAAAATTAAAAAAAACAAAGATAAATTTCTAAAATCATATTTAATAAAGAATTTTAGATTTACAATACTTATTTATCGATTATTAAAATTCAATTTTAAAGAAAGTAATTATACGGAAGTTTTATTTAATTCTTCGCGTTCAGCTTTTACCTGGAAAGAGTGGAGTGATTTAGATTCAAATTATTTTTGGGAAAATTATTCTGGCTATAAACCTCTCGGAGTAAAAATTGGACTAGAAAAGATAAAATTAAAAATTTTTGAAATTTCTAAATTAACATCAGAACATAATTCAGAATTATATATATTAATTGCCCCTTGGCCCGCTCAAATCAATTATTTAGATTCAATTTTTTCTTGGACAGAATATGTCAATCAGATTTGCGATTTTACAAAATGTAATGGGGTAATTAATACTTTTGATACTTTTAGAAATTATTCTAAATCTAACGAGAATTGGTATAAGGAAATATATATTAATGGGGATATTCATTTTTCTAAATTCGGAAATGAAATTATATTAAATGAAGTAGTGCAACGCATTAACCAATAATATAAATTGCTAGAATATAAAAAAAATATTGATGGTCTTAGGGCAATAGCCGTTGTCAGCGTTATATTTTATCATGCTACTCTAGATATTTTTGGTATCAGACTATTTCCTGGCGGGTATTTAGGAGTAGATATATTTTTTGTTATATCGGGATATTTAATTACTGCAATAATTTTCAATGGATTTTATAAAAAAAATAATTTTTCATTAATTAATTTTTTTGATAGAAGAATTAGAAGAATATTTCCAGCGCTATTATTAGCGATTATTATATTTATACTACCTTCTTTTTATTATTTAATTTCATTTGCTTTTGTAAGCGTCGTTAAATCAATAAATAGTATTTTTACCTTTAGCACTAATTATTACTATAGTTACATAAATCAATTATATGGAGCGGAATCATCCTTAGAAAAACCATTCCTTCATACATGGTCAATTGCACTTGAATTTCAATTTTATGCATTCATTTCAATATTCTTTTTATTAGCTTATAAATATTTTAATAAATTTTATTTATATGTATTAATATTATTTTTTTTAATTAGTTTAGTATTGTGTCAGATTAATAGTGACATTAATCCAGTTTCTAACTTTTATTTACCATACGGCAGGTTTTGGGAATTTATTGCAGGTTGTTTTGTATATTTTTTGCAAAAAAAAATTAATAAAGATAAAAAAAATATTTTTACATTTACTTTACCTTTAGTAAATTTATTTTTAATAATATTTTGTTTTTCTTATTTTAACAATAATACTGTTCATCCATCAATTATAACTTTAATTTTAATTATAAATGTCTGTCTATTAATTATTTTTTCTCAACATAATTTTTTTATAGAAAATATTCTAACTTCAAAGTTATTTACAAAAATTGGATTGTTGTCATATTCTTTGTATATTTTTCATTACCCGTTATTTGCATTTGCTCGAATTATTTTTGAAAAAAATGATAATGAAATAGTTCTTATAATAGTAAAAATTTTTTTACCTATATTTTTATATGTCATTTCATTGATAAGTTATCAATATATCGAAATAACATGCCGAAATAAAAAAATTGTACCAGCAAAATTATTTTATTCAGTTTTTTTATCCCTAATTATTTTTATTTTATGTATAAATTTTTATATTATAAAAAATAAGGGTTTTGAAAAAAATTGGATAGTGGAAGATTACCGTTTTGATAAAAATTATTATAATTTAGAAGTTAATGATTTAAAAAAAAGTTTATTAAAAAAAATTGATTTTGAACAATTAAAAAATTCTAATAATAAAAAAATTCTTGTATTTGGCAACTCTCATGCAGCTGATTTTTATTATAGTTTGAGTTTAAAGAAAGATTTATCAAACAAATATGTTTTTTATTATATACCAAAACAAATCATCTGCCTTTCAGTTCTCGTTAATCTTGAAAATACCAAAAACTGCGCTAACGATGTAAGTAAATTTAATACGTATACAGCAGAAGAGTATAGCAAGATAATTAATCATATGGATATTATTATAATATCTTCAAGATATTATAGTGATGATATTGATCAATTAGATAAAAACTTAAAAAATCTTAAAAAATTTTTTAAAAAGAAAATTATAATTACGACTAACTCTCCCCAATTTAGTGGTGTAAATAGATATGGTCAACCAGGATGGACTTATACCGATCTTTTTATTTTTAATAATAAACGTTATCCTAATCAAAATGAAATGCAGCAGATGGAAGAACAATATTACTTAAATTCGCAAGGTAATCATTTTGGAGTTCCGTCCATTAACCATAAAATAAAACAGATCGCCAAGCAGAATGATATTGAAGTATTGGATATATACAATTTACTTTGCAATTCTGACATTAAAAGATGTAAGTACTTAACAGCTGATAATAAAATAATTTATAGAGACTACGGGCATCTTACAATTTACGGGATGAATTTATTGACCGAATTGATATTTAATAAAAAGGAAAATTTACTTAATTTTTAAAATTTGGTTGCGGGGCTTGGATTTGAACCAAGGACCTTCAGGTTATGAGCCTGACGAGCTACCAGACTGCTCCACCCCGCGATATTATTGTAAGCTCTTATATATCTTAAAAAAATTAAGTAAAAGAAAATAAATTATAAAATAGTTAATAATTTTATGGATTGAATTGGTGTTTCAATTCAGCCAGCATAATTTCTTATTAAAGATATTATTTTGAAATATATATTAAATTATTTAAAGTAGTTTTTTTAATAATTATTTCTCCTGGATTCTCGGAAGTGCAAGGCGATTTACTATACATACACAAACTATATGGATATGGTTTGTAATATAACAATTCATTTTTATTATTATAAATAGGTATGTTTGTATTTTTTTTATTTTCTTCTGTAAAAGAATTTTTTTTTGGCCAGGGATAATCTACATATTTAAAATTAAAATTAACATAGACTCTCCCTAAGTCTTTTATAAAAATAGCAAAAAATCCTAAAAGAATAAAAATCATTATAGTTTTGTTTTCAATATTATACAGTCCAAGTTTTTTTTTGGAAAATAGAGTTAAAAAATAGGCGCATATTATTAGTGTATATATATAAGGTGCTCCATATCTAAAAGTTGGGAATTTAAAGAACCAATAAATTGAAGAAATAATACAGATGGTAAATAAATAAATAATTTTTTTTTTGGTATTATTATCTAAGATAACTCTTTTTCTAATATTGCTTAAAGCAAAAAATATGACCACTGTGACCAAAGGCAAGATGCCCCACAAAACGGTTTTAATATGATTATGAGACCATACATTAATCCATTTAAAATTTGATATATATTCTTTTTCACTAATTGATTGATCTTTTCTATTAGGATAATCCTTTGCCCACGCTTCATTTGATTCAGATACATCGATTGGATTGCCCTGTTTACTTTGAAAACTAGACCATTCAAGATTCTTAAAGCATGTAATTTGTATAGGATATACTGCGCATGAGCTTATAAAAATATTTTTTAAAATCCACAAAAACATTACAAGAAATCCAATAATTAATAGTCTTTTGTTGTAATTAATTATTTTTGGATTCTTAATAAAAAAATAAATAGGTAAAAAAAAAATAAATATAAAAGTTGGCTTAATTAGAAAAGTATATATTGAAAATAATACAATTTTTGGATCTAAAGAATTATTATATTTATTAGTATGCTCCTTAAAAAAATATAAAACAGCTAAAAAGAAGAACATATGCGCTGGTTTGTCATTGCCATATTTTGCGTAATTGTTCATAGAATAAATAATTGTGAACAAAAGAAAAAATAATAAAATTTTGTAAAATTGATTTTTGCTTTTTTTAAATTCAGAATAAAAATGACAAATTATTAGTGAAAAAATTGTCGCTAAAGGAATAAGTATTCCGTTATCTGTAAATATTACGTTATTAAAAATTGCAGATAAGTATTGCAATATTGAAGTGTGGCCAAATCTAAAGTGTAAGTTGGATAAGCCAAATGATAATTTATAGTCATTAAGAATATTAATGAATGGTAGATGGTATAATCCTCCATCTGGTCTATTAGAGTGAGTTAATATTAAAGTTAAAAAAGATATAATTCCTAAAATAAATGAGTGTTTTATCCTTTTTTTTGTAATTTTAAAAAAAATAGTTAAGGGAAAGAAAATTATAATTAAATTTAAGATATTATCTAATTTAAGAAAAAAGTTTAATATTAATGCGTATATAGAGATTGCAAAAACACCTAATAATCCTAACTCATAATTACTTATATTTGTTAGCTCATATTTAAGTATTTTTCTATAAAAAAAATCTCCATGAACTATAAATATGTATGAAGCTAATACACAGTATATTATTATTATTATATAGCTTTCCATATTGACAAAAAATTTATGAAATTATCGGTTATAATACCATGTTATAATGAGAAAAAAACAATTAAAAAAATAATTGATAAAATTTTTCTTCAAAAAATAAATTTAGAAATTATTTTAGTAGATGATGGGTCGGATGATGGAACGGTTAATGTAATTAAAAATTATAAAAAAGATAGTCGTGTTAAAAAAGTTTTCCATTTAAAAAATAAAGGAAAGGGTGCGGCTATTAAATCTGCGTCAAAATTTATTTCTGGAGACATAGTATTAATACAGGATGCTGATTTAGAATATAATCCTAAAGACTATAAGAAAATTTTAGATAAATTTAAGGAAGATAAAAATGTGAAAGCTGTTTATGGTTCTCGCGCATTAAATAAAAATAATTATCAAGGTAAAATGACTTTAATGAGATTAATAAGAATAATAGGCAACAGAATGTTAACATTATTTTCAAATTTAACAAATTCACAAAACTTGACGGACGCACATACTTGTTATAAGTCATTTAGAGCAGATACCTTTAAAAAAATAATTTTAAAAGAAAATGACTTTTCCTTTTGTGCAGAAGTTAATGCAAAATTATCTAGAATGAATATTAATATAGAAGAAGTGCCCATAAGTTATAGTGGCAGAACTGTGTCGCAAGGTAAAAAAATCAAGTTTATTGATTTTTTTTTAGCAATGAAATCAACTATTAAATATCGTTTTTTCTGTTAAAACTATTAATAGGATTAATATTAAAAGTTTATGAAAAAAAATTTTTCTATTTCAAAAAATAACAATATAATATTTGGAATAGTATTTTTTATTTTTTTTCTTATACTTGGTTTTCATTCTGTAATAGTTGGAGAAAAAAAAGATGTAAGAATTTGGTCTTTTATTTTATCTTTAGTCTTTTTAGTTACAACAATCACAAAGCCTAATTTATTTACATTTCCAAATAGGATATGGATCCAATTTGGAACTTTACTTGGAAAAATAATATCTCCTATTGTTATGGGTTTAGTTTTTTTCTCTGTGTTAACACCAATTGGAATACTCGTTAGAACATTAAATAAAGATATCATGGGTTTGAAAAGAACAAAGAATTCCTATTGGATTAAAAGAGAATATAAAGTACAGAGTATGAAAAAACAGTTTTAATGATTGAATTCTTGAAAGAGTTTTGGGATTTTTTTAAAGTTAGAAAGAAGTATTGGCTCTTTCCTATTTTTATTGTTCTTGTTTTATTTGGATTATTAATTGTACTGAGCCAAGGCACAGCAATCGCTCCGTTTATTTATACTATATTTTAATTTTAAGTGACTTCCGTTCTGGGAATTTCAGCCTTTTATCATGATAGTGCTGCGGCTATAATTATAGATGGCAAAATTATTGCCGCAGCACAAGAAGAAAGATTTACAAGAAAAAAGCATGATGCTGATTATCCAAAGAATGCAATTAATTTTGTTTTAAAAGAAGCAGATTTGAAATTAAGCGAAGTTGATTATGTCGTTTTTTATGAAAAACCTTTTTTAAAATTTGAAAGATTGATCGAGACCTATGTTGGTTTTTCTCCAAGAGGTTTTAAATCTTTTTGTATGTCTATGCCATTGTGGCTTAGTGAAAAATTATTTCAAAAAAAAATGCTTTTTGAATCATTGAAACAACAAGATAATAATTTTAGCGACATAAAAAAAATAAATTTTTCAGAACATCACCTAAGTCATGCGGCAAGTGCTTTTTTTTCAAGT
>Ga0114978_10002705_pt1 | contig 14592 bp, 17 predicted proteins | sample S_140212_EF_Meta_FD_87027 | JGI IMG/M metagenome (GOLD analysis project Ga0114978, IMG submission 87027) | Freshwater microbial communities from Lake Simoncouche, Canada to study carbon cycling - S_140212_EF_MetaG | ecosystem: Environmental > Aquatic > Freshwater > Lake | place: Lake... | reverse complement strand
TGGGTTTGGGGGAGGGGGCCAGCCGGGCCGAGATCGAGGCGGCCTACAAGCGGTTGATGATACGAGTCCACCCTGACCACGGCGGTGCCAGTGGCCTAGCTATCCAATTGAATGCCGCTCGTGACGTTTTGCTGAAACCCTAGTGGGCTTGGCCGAACCTGAAGAACGATTGGGCCGTTATGCTGGGGCTTTGGCTGCGGGTGGCCATCTGCGGGGTGTCTAGCCCGGCGGCAGAACCATACAGTCCATCCGCTTGGCCTTGATGCTCTTGCAGGCCTCACGGGCGTCAGCCTCGCCCAGGCCGATGAACTGGGCACGATAGCCTTTCCCAGACTTCTCGACCTTGCTGTCGGCCTCTCTGACCGCACTGGCGAAACGCTTTTCGATCAGTTTAACTTGGTTGTTCGCGAGGCTCTGCTGGCGAAACGCGCCAACCTGAATGCCCCAGCGGCCCTTGGCTTCCGATTGACTAGGCCTCAGCGGGTGCCGGGCAGGGTTATTGGCTAGCTCGATATGCACGCTCGCCTGCTCCGCATCGCCCTGGCCGATTGGCGGCCGGGTTAGGTGGCCTTCGGCTGACGGCTCGGAAAGGTTCCGGCCTATCGAGGCGGTCTTGTCGCCGTGGTTGCGACGGTCCAGCACATCGAAGCCCGTAAGGAGCAGATCTTCGACATTTGAATCGCGTGCCGCAGTCGACGACCCGCCCATGACCACCGCGATCAGTCGGCGGCCATTGCGCACCGCCGAGGCAGAAAGGTTGAAGCCGGAGGCGTTGGTGTAGCCCGTCTTCAGGCCGTCCACGCCCGGCATCTTGCCTAGCAGTCCGTTGTGATTGCGCATGGTGCGCCCGCGGAAGCTGAACTGCTGAGTGCCGAACAGGCTGTAATACTGCGGATAGTCGCGCATCACGGCGCGCGACAGCACGGCGATATCGTGTGCCGTCGAGATTTGTCGGCTGTCCGGTAGACCCGACGCATTGACGAAGCGGGTGTTATGCATCCCAAGCTCTTGGCCGCGCAGGGTCATTAGCGCAGCGAAGCGGGCCTCGGTGCCCCCCATTTTCTCGGCTAGGGCCACGGCCATATCGTTGGCGGACTGCACCGCCAGGGCACGCATGGCATCGTCGACGCTGATGCTCTCTCCAGCGCGCAGGCCGAGCTTTGTCGGAGCTATGGCGGCGGCCCGTGGGGAAACGGTAACCTGATCGCCAAGCTTCATCCGGCCTTCGGCCAGAGCCTCGAACGCCAGGTACAGTGTCATGATCTTGGTGATCGATGCGGGGTAACGCGGGCTGTCAGACTTGTTCTCGTACAGGACCTCGCCGCTGTTGGCGTCGATCACGATAGCGGCGTACTTTGGCTGTGAAGAGGGGACAAAGTGCAGGGCCTGTGCATGGGCCTGTGCTGGCGCACACAACAGCGGTGTGAATGCGCTGGCGGCGAATGCGAGGGCGATTAGAACGCGCCTGGCGAGCTGGGGCATGGGCCTTTGTCCGTCGAATTGAGGATTAAACGACTCGATTCTGAGCCGCACTGCACGAATTGAACTGAGTATGCGCAATGGGGCGTTTCGCGATGGTTAACAAGATGTGAGCGGGTGGGGTCAGCTTTCCGTGGGTTAGCCTGACCGTCAAGGTGAATGACGCTGCTGCGACGTTATTGTGCGGCGCACAAAAAAGCTTTCGTGCTGCGATGCATTATGGTACAACGCAGGTGCAAAATAGTTCCCGTTCGTCGCCTTTCACTTGTCTACAGGAGAGCCCCATGGCCACCGCCGCTGACACCATCAAGTCGACCACCGACCAATTCACCGCCGCCGGCACGCAAGCCTTCAAGGACTCTGTCGAAAAGACCCTGTCTGGAATCAATGATGTGAACACCTATTCCAAGAAGAACCTCGAAGCTGTGGTGGCCTCGGTCACCGCCGCCACCAAGGGTGCTGAAGCCCTGGGTGCCCAGGCAATCGCCTTCTCCAAGAAGAGCGTCGAGGATCAAGTCGCGGCCTCCAAGGCCCTGGCTGGCGCCAAGAGCGTTCAGGAAGCGGTCGAGCTGCAAACGAGCTTTGCCAAGTCGGCTCTTGAATCCTACCTCGCCAACGTGAACGCCATGTCGGAAACCGTCACTGCCTCGGTGAAGGATGCTTTCAAGCCGATCAACGAGCGTGCCACCGCGCTGGTCGAAAGGGTGCAAGCCGCCCGATAGGCCCTGGCTGCGGGATAGGTCGCCTTTCGGCGTCCATCTGGCTTCCACCTCAGAATTAAAGGCCCGGGCTGGCGACAGTCCGAGCCTTTTCTCGTTTGCCGCCCCCGGTCCCCCCGCGCTATCACAGCACAGGCGTTCGGAGGTAAGATGTCCAAGGTCGAGCAAAGATTAGCGGAACTGGGCCTGAGCCTGCCCACGCCCGTTTCTCCCATCGCCAACTATGTGCCGTACGTGCGGTCTGGGAACCTAGTTTACATCTCCGGCCAGGTCTCACTCGGTGCAGACGGCGGCATTATGGGCACGGTAGGCGACGATCTCACCCTGGAGCAGGGCCAGGCCGCGGCGCGTCTCTGTGGTCTTAATCTGCTGGCCCAGATGAAAGCGGCCTGCGGTGGCGATCTCGATCAGGTCAAGCGCGTGGTCAAACTGGGCGGGTTCGTCCAGGGCGCAGTGGGCTTCATTGACATACCCTCGGTGGTCAACGGCTGTTCCGACCTGATGGTGGCGGCTTTCGGCGATGCTGGCCGTCATGCCCGCTCGGCCGTGGGTGTCTACCGCCTGCCGCGTGGATTTGCTGTTGAGGTCGACGCCGTGGTGGAAGTCTAGATTGCGCCACAGCTCACGCCCGGCGATCCAGCTGTTCGGCGAAGCCTGGGACCGGCTGTTCTCGCCCGCCATTGCCCACCGCGGACTCTGGACGCCCTACGGTGCGCCGGAAAACTCTCTGATGGCCTTCCAGGCGGCCTGCGACGCCGGCTACAGCATAGAACTGGATGTGCAGCTCTCGGCGGATGGGGAGGCCATGGTGTTTCATGATGAGCGGCTGGAGCGCCTAACCGGCACCGAAGGCCGCATGAGCGACCATACCGCTGCCGAACTTAGTGCCCTGTTTCTTTCGGGTACTGATGATACCATCCCCACCCTGGCCGAGGCCCTGGTCGAGATTGGCCACCGCGCCCTGGTGTTGATCGAGGTCAAGGCGCCGTTTGGCGAGGTTGGGCCGCTGGAAAAGCGCGTCAGCGAAGTGCTGCTCGATCACAATGGTCCCACCGTCGTCATTGGTTTTAATCCCTATTCTCATGCCTGGTTCGCTCAGCATCATCCGCAGATCCTGCGCGGGCTCGACTCTTACGCCTGGCGTGACCAGGCCGCCGATAGGCTTGCTCCCGACCAACGCCGCGCCTTTGCCGCCCTGGAGCAGGTCGATCTGGCCAAGCCAGATTTCTTGGCGCTTAGCCTCGATATCCTGCCCGGCGCTCGTGCCGACGCCTTGCGGGCTGAGGGCATGCCGGTCGTGGCCTGGACCATCCGCAGCCCCGATCAGTGGGCCACGCTGCAGGACCATTGCGACAACTTCATCTTCGAGGGTTTTAAGCCGTGATCCCGCTAAACCCGGCGGTGCAGGTGTCCCGCCGGATCGAGGAAATCGGGCGCGAAGCGTGGGATGCCTGCGCCGGGCCCTACGGCAATCCCTTCATCGCCTACGACTTCCTTGATGCTGCCGAGCAGGCTGGTTGCGCGGTCGAGCGGCAGGGTTGGGGACCGCAGCACCTTAGCCTGCGCGATGAAGCCGGTGCCGTGGCGGCGGTCATGCCGCTCTATATGAAGGCGCACAGTCAGGGTGAATACGTCTTCGATCACGCTTGGGCCCAGGCCTATGAACAGGCCGGGGGCCACTATTACCCCAAACTCCTCAGCGCCGCGCCGTTCTCGCCGGTGACAGGCCCGCGTCTTTTGATCCGCCCCGACATCGACGCAGACGCCGCCTGTCGTCTTTTGCTGGGTGGGGTTTTGGCCCTGGCCAGGGAGCGTGGTGCTTCATCGCTGCATATCAACTTCCCGACCGGGAAGGAGTGGACGTGGCTGGGGGAGGGGGGGCTCTTGCTTCGCCAGGATCAGCAGTACCACTGGCATAACCCTGGCTATGCCGACTTTGAGGCCTTCCTGGCCGACCTCTCGTCTGGCCGCCGCAAGACCATCCGCCGTGAACGCCGCGAAGCGCAGAAAGATCTCGAAATCGTTGCTGTGTCAGGCGCAGACCTGACCGAAGACCACTGGGACGCCTTCTTCACCTTCTACATAGATACGGGCGGACGAAAGTGGGGCCGCCCCTATCTGAACCGACACTTCTTTTCTCTGATCGGCGAGCGGATGGCCGACCGTATTCTGCTGATCATGGCGCGGCGGGGAGGGACCTGGATTGCCGGGGCCCTGAATCTGATCGGCACAGACGCTCTGTACGGTCGCAACTGGGGCTGCACCGAGGACGTACCCTTTTTGCATTTCGAGCTCTGCTACTATCAGGCGATCGAACATGCGATCCGGCTGGGCCTCTCCCGCGTCGAGGCCGGTGCCCAGGGCCAGCACAAGATCGCCCGTGGCTACCTGCCGCAAGCGGTCTATTCCGCCCATTGGATTGCCGATCCGGCGCTGCGCGCGCCCGTCGCCCGCTATCTGGATCAGGAACGTGTCGCTGTCATGGGTGAGATGGACTATCTGGCGGCGGAGTTCTCGCCCTTCCGGCACGAAACCTAGGCCCCATCGCATCGAGAGATCGGATATGGGCCATGACCATCTGGACTCCGTTGCCCGTCGCGCCCTTCCCCCCATCCTCGGCCATCGCTAAACCCCCTCCATCAGCACGGGAGTCCCTGATGAGTCTCGACGGCACCTACGATCCAGACAATGTTTTCGCTAAGATCCTGCGTGGTGAAATCCCCAGCGCGAAGGTATTCGAGGACGCTGAGGTTATGGTGTTGATGGACGCCTTTCCGCAGGCGCGTGGCCACATGCTGGTGATTTCCAAGACCTCAAAGGCCCGCAACCTGCTCGAGGCTGAGACCAAGGCCCTGGGCCGCTTGATCGGTGCTGTGCATAGGGCGGCCCGCGCCGTGACCGCTGCCCTAAAGCCGGATGGCCTAGTCGTCACCCAATTCAACGGTGCGCCGGCTGGCCAGACGGTGTTTCACCTGCATTTTCATATCATCCCGTGCTTCGATGGTGAGGCCCTTGCCCGCCATGGCGGCGGCATGGCCGAGCCGGGCGACTTGAAGCTCTTGGCCGAACAGATCGCTGCGCACTACCTAGCCGCGTGAATCGGCGCGTATGAATCGGCAAGGCATTATCGAGCTGCTCAGCCTGACACGTCCGGCCCTGCACGCGATGCACCAGCCGTGGTGCCTGATCGGCAGCGCCGCCTTGATGATCGCCGGTGCCGACGTGCCCGACTGCCCCGATCTCGATATCCTCACCACCGGTGCTGGTGCGGATTTTCTGGAGCGCTCATGGGCGGAGCAGAGGTTTGGGGGCTATCGTCTCAACACCGACTCACCCCTTCTGTCGCAGTTCTCGCGCTACAGCTTTTCGCCGGGCGCAGTGGAGGTAATGGGAGACCTCACGCTCAACGGCGTACCCGTAACCGTGCAGGAAATCGTCGCCGCTCCGTTCGGTAGCATGAAGGTGCCGATACCGACCCTGGCCGAACAGGCCCGACTGCTACGGCTGTTTGGGCGCCCCAAGGACCTAGCCCGTTTGGGTCTTCTCGCCCGACTTCAATAACCCATCATCTCGGATAAGCGCGCCGCGCGTCCTAGGGCACCGTCCGGTAATGTCTGGGTCCCGGCGCTGCGGCCGGGATGACGCTGAAAACTAAGTTGCTAGGACGGCTTGCTTGCCGCCGGCTTTCTCGCCCGGCGCGGTCGCGCTGGTGATGTCGAATACCAGTTTGCCATCCTTGAGCCGCACCTTGACGTGGCCGCCGCGCGACAGCTTGCCGAACAGGATATCGTCGGCCAGAGGCTTCTTGATGTGCTCCTGGATCACCCGGGCCAGGGGGCGGGCACCGTAGAGTTCGTCGAAGCCGTTCTTGGCCAGCCAGTCGGCGGCCTCGTCAGTGGTTTCGATGGTCACGTTGCGGTCGGCCAACTGGGCTTCCAACTGCAGCACGAACTTCTGCACCACCTGCCGGATAATGTCCTGCGTAAGCGGCTTGAAGGCCACCACCGCATCCAGCCGGTTGCGGAATTCAGGCGTGAACAGACGCTTGAGCGCGGCCTCTTCCTCACCCTGCACCTTGTCGCGGCCAAAACCGATGGCGTTGCGCTGCGCGTCAGAGGCCCCCGCGTTTGTCGTCATGATCAGGATGACGTTGCGGAAATCGACCTTCTTGCCATTGGAGTCGGTCAGAACGCCGTGGTCCATCACCTGCAACAGGATGTTGTAAACGTCGGCATGGGCTTTCTCGATTTCGTCCAGCAGCACCACCGCGTGAGGGTGCTGGTCGACGGCATCGGTCAATTGTCCGCCTTGGTCATAGCCAACATAGCCCGGTGGGGCACCGATCAGGCGACTAACCGTGTGCCGCTCCATATATTCGCTCATATCGAAGCGCAGCAGTTCGATGCCCAGCGTATTGGCCAGTTGACGCGCAGCCTCGGTCTTGCCCACGCCGGTCGGGCCACTGAACAGATAGGAGCCGATTGGCTTATTCGGGTCGCGCAGGCCAGCTCGTGCCATCTTCATGGCGCTGGAGAGCTGGGCGATGGCCTCTTGTTGGCCGAAGACCGTGCGCTTTAGGTCTGTTTCCAGTTCCTTCAGGGCCTCAGTATCGGTCTTTGACACCGATTTCGGCGGGATACGGGCGATCTTGGCAACGACCGCCTCGATCTCCTTGACGCCAAGGATCTTTTTGCGTCGGGTCTCGGGCAGCAGCATTTGCCCTGCGCCCGCTTCGTCGATCACATCGATTGCCTTGTCGGGCAACTTGCGGTCGGTGATGTATTTGGCCGACAGCTCTACGGCCACACGCAAGGCGTCTGAGGTGTATTTGACCTTGTGAAAATTTTCGTAGTGGGTCTTCAAACCCTTCAGGATTTTGACTGTGTCCTCAACGGTAGGCTCATTGACGTCGATCTTCTGGAACCGCCGTACCAGGGCGCGGTCCTTCTCGAAATGCTGACGGAATTCCTTGTAGGTGGTCGAACCCATGCAGCGCAGGCTGCCGCTGGCTAGGGCGGGCTTGAGCAGGTTTGAGGCGTCCATCGCACCCCCGCTGGTCGCGCCGGCCCCGATCACCGTGTGGATTTCGTCGATGAATAGGATCGCGTTGGCGTGGTTCTCCAGTTCCTTGATGACCTGTTTTATCCGCTCCTCGAAATCGCCGCGATAGCGCGTTCCGGCCAGCAGAGAGCCCATGTCCAGCGAAAAGATAGTCGCGCCGGCCAGCACCTCGGGCACCTGGTTGGCGATGATCTTGTCCGCAAGGCCTTCGGCGATCGCCGTCTTGCCCACGCCCGGGTCACCGACCAGCAAGGGATTGTTCTTGGTGCGGCGGCACAGAATCTGGATTGCCCGCTCCACCTCCGTGGCGCGTCCGATCAGTGGGTCCACCTTGCCTTGGCGAGCCTTTTCGTTGAGGTCGACGCAATAGGCTTCCAAAGCCTCGCCACCGGTCTTCACGGCGGACTTCTCTTCCTCCTCCGTTGCACCCTTCACCGCCTTGGGCTCGCTGGCCCCGGCCTTCTTGGCTATACCGTGGGCAATGAAGTTGACCGCGTCATAGCGGGTCATGTCCTGCTCCTGCAGGAAGTAGGCGGCGTGGCTCTCGCGCTCTGAGAATATGGCCACCAGCACATTTGCACCGGAAACCTCATCGCGGCCTGAGGACTGCACATGGATCACCGCGCGCTGGATCACGCGCTGGAAACCGGCGGTCGGCTTGGCATCCTCACCGTCTTGCACGATCAGGCTCTTCAGCTCGACCTCCAGATAGGTGACCAGGCTCTTTTTCAGCGCGACAAGGTCTACATCGCAGGCGGTCATGACCGCTGCGGCATCCTCGTCGTCGGTCAGCGACATAAGCAGGTGCTCAAGCGTGGCGTATTCGTGCTTTCGCCCGGTCGCCAGCGCCACGGCGCGATGAAGGGTTTCTTCGAGATTACGAGAGAAAGAAGGCAAGGTCGGGCCTCAATCCTTTTCCATGGTGCACTGCAGTGGGTGTTGATGACGCCGAGCGGTGTCAATCACCTGCGCCACTTTCGTCTCGGCTACCTCATAGGTGAAGACGCCGCAGACGCCGACACCGTTTTGATGGACGAGCAGCATGATCCTGGTCGCATCCTCGCGCGATTTGTTGAAAAATCGCTCAAGCACGTAAACCACGAACTCCATCGGCGTGTAGTCGTCATTGAGAATCAACACGCGATAGAGCGACGGCTTTTGGGTCTTGGGTTTGGTCTCGGTGACAACCGTCGACCCTGGCTCGGTACCCCTGGTCGACTGAGTTGGTTTGCGTTCGGCCAAGGCCTTCAAGTCTCCCCTACGGCGAAGCGGCCGTCTCTTGCAGACGATTAGATATGGCAAGGATGGCCGGATGGAAGGGGTAAGGGTGTCAATGATGCCGGATTGGCGCAGTTGTGATCAGCAAATCACGCCTCGGGGGGGTGGTTCCGGCGTAACAGTCGTCCGGCGACGACCGATCTGGCCCCAAATTTGGCCCTGAGCGAATCGACGGCCTTCTCGCCGCTCAGTCGCCGCGCCTCGCCGGAGAAGAAATCCGCCTCCACCGCGTCCGCCTCAAGGAGGTCCGACAGGCCCACCCCGATCAGGCGAAAGGATCGCCCGTTCACTTCCGATTTCAACAGACCTCGGGCGGCGTCATAGAGGCTGTGGGTGGTCTGGGTTGGTGACTCCAGTGTGCGCCGACGGGTCAGAATCTTGAAATCCGGTGTGCGCAGTTTCAACGTCGTAACGCGGCCCGCCACCCCGCCACGACGGGCCTGGATTGTGACCGTCTCGCACAGCCGCAGCAGGATTGCCTCCAGGTCTTCCAGCGTCGACAGGTCGTGTTCAAAGGTCGTCTCGCTACTGATGCCCTTGCGCTGTTGGTCGGGCTCGACCGCCCGGGTATCGGTCCCCTCTGCCAGGCGAGACAGGCGCAGGCCGTGCACGCCGAACCGGTCGGCTAGAGCCTTGGCACCGGCGCGGCTCAGGGCGCCCACAGTCCGATAGCCCGCTTGTTCTAGCGATTTTGTAAAGGCTGGCCCCACCCCCGGCAGGATAGAAACGGCCTTGGGGGCCAGTAGCTCTTTCGCCTCCGTAGCCCCGATCACTGAAAATCCACGCGGCTTGTCGAGTTCGGAGGCGATTTTGACCAGGAACTTGTTGGGCGCGAGCCCAACCGAGACTGTGATCCCCACCTCCGCCTCGATCTCCTTTTGCGCTCGCGCCAGCAGCATGGCGGGTGGGGCACCATGCAGTCGCTCGGTCCCCGAAAGGTCGATCCATGCCTCGTCAAGCGACAGTGGCTGCACCAGGGGTGTTAGGGCCTCCAGCTTGGCCATGATCTGCCGGCTGGCGGCCTTGTACTTTGCGAAGTCCGGCTTGATCACCACGGCATTCGGGCAAAGCTCTAGGGCCTTGTACATCGGCATGGCCGAACGCGGCCCGCTCATGCGGGCGATGTAGCATGCTGTGGTCACCACCCCGCGCTTGCCGCCGCCCACGATCACCGGTTTGTCGCGCAAGGATGGGTCGTCGCGTTTCTCGACTGATGCATAGAAGGCATCGCAATCCATGTGAGCGATCGAAAGCTGATCCAGTTCAGTGTGCCCCACCACCCGTGGAGAGCCGCATGAAGGGCAGCGGGCAGGCCTGACTTCGCCGCTCCAAAGACAATCGCGGCATAGCGCCTTCATCCGTGAATGGGCCAAAGCCAGGCCGCCCCTCGCACACCCGAGGAATCCCCATGTTTGGCGGGGCGGATCGGCGTGTTGAAACAGTCAGTGAAGGCATAGTGCCCGACCAAATCGGGCAGTCGCTCATAGAGCGCCTTGGTGTTCGACATGCCCCCACCTAGCACTATGACCTGCGGGTCGACGAGGTCGCAGACGCAGGCAAGGGCCCGTGCCAGACGGTCGATGTAAAGGTCTAGGGCCTTGGCTTTCTGCACCGTGCCCGTGTGGGCGGTATCGACGATGGTCTGCGCCGTCATGGCTAACCCGCCCCGCTGCTGGCGATAGTCGCGCTCCAGGCCGGTGCCGCTGATCCACATTTCCAGGCAACTGCGTCGTCCGCACCAGCATTGGGGCCCCGGATATTCTTCAGCTGTTGGCCAGGGCAGGGGGGTATGGCCCCATTCGCCGGCGATACCGTTCTGGCCATCGATCATTCTTCCGCCGGAGATTACCCCGCCGCCACAGCCGGTGCCCAGGATGGCGCAAAAGGCAGTATCGGTGCCCGCTGCGGCACCATCGGTACCTTCCGAGGCCGCCAGGCAGTTGGCGTCGTTGGAGAGCCGCACGGCCCGACCCAGAGCCTTTTCTAGATCGGCCCCAAAAGGCTGCCCATTCAGCCATACCGAATTGGCATTGCGGATCAGGCCAGTGACAGGCGAGATCGATCCCGGATGACCAATCCCGACGCGGTCAGTCAACACCCCCGCCTGCTGCTCGGCGCGTGTCACCAGCTCCGCCACAGTCTGAATGGCGGCCTTGTAACCCCCAGGGTTGGGTGCCCGCACGCGCGACAGGAACCGGCCACCCCCGTCCAGGACGGCGGCCTCGATCTTAGTGCCGCCGAAATCGACGCCGATGCGAACCTTTGGCTGAGCGGTCATGGCGGAACGAGTGGTCCTTTCGCGGCTAACTCGGACTTAAGGATATCCGTGGCAACCAGATCGGCAAGGCATTGCGAATCGGCGTTTGGCGTCGGTGTGCTTAGGGCCGGAGTCAGGATGACGAAAACGGTCCTCATCGTCGAGGATAACGAGCTGAATATGAAGCTCTTCCACGACCTGCTCGATGCACAGGGCTACAAAACCCTGCAGACTCGTGAGGGGCTGCAGGCGCTTAGCATCGCGCGCGAACATCGGCCGGACTTGATCGTCATGGATATCCAGCTGCCGGAAATCTCGGGCCTGGAGGTCACCAAGTGGCTCAAGGAAGACGACAATCTACGTCATATCCCAGTGGTGGCGGTCACAGCATTCGCCATGAAGGGTGACGAGGAGCGCATTCGAGAAGGTGGCTGCGAAGCCTATATTTCTAAGCCCATTTCAGTTTCGCATTTCCTGACGACGGTTCGTGGCCTGCTGGGGGACGTTGCATGACTGCCCGTATCCTTGTCGTCGACGATATAGAGGTCAACGTTCGCCTGCTCGAGGCTCGGCTGACAGCCGAGTATTACGAAGTCACCGGCGCTAACGATGGCCCCACGGCCCTGGCCAAGGCGGCCGAGACGCTGCCGGATATCATCCTGCTCGACGTGATGATGCCGGGTATGGACGGTTTCGAGGTCTGCCGCCGTCTAAAGGAGGATCTGGCCACGCGTCACATCCCCGTGGTCCTGGTTACCGCTCTAGATGGTCGCGCTAACCGGATCGCCGGTCTCGATGCGGGCGCTGACGACTTCCTGACCAAGCCGATCGACGACGTCATGCTGTTCGCCCGCGTGCGTAGTCTTACGCGCCTGAAGCTGATCATCGACGAACTGCGCGAACGCGAGGCCAGCGGACGCCGTATGGGCGTGATCGCCAGTGCTACATCACGCCTGGGCGGGCTAGGCGGCCGTGTCTTAGTGGTCGACGACAACGAACGGCAGGCTCAGCGCATCCTGGCGGAGCTCAGCCTGGAGCACCGCCCGGTGCTGGAGCAGGATCCAGAAAAAGCCCATCTGACGGCCCGCGGACCCGTCGATCTGATTATCGTCAATGCCACGGCCAAGGCCTTCGATGGCCTGCGTTTCGCCGCGACCCTGCGCTCAGATGAGGCGACCCGCCACCTGCCTATCCTGGCCGTGGTCGATACCGATGAGCGGTCACGCGTGGTCAAGGCGCTCGAGCTCGGCGTCAATGATCTGCTACCCAAACCTGTAGACCCGCAGGAGCTATTGGCTCGGGTCAAAACCCAGATAAAGCGCAAGCGCTACACCGACTTTCTGCGGGAAAACCTCGATCATTCGCTGGAACTGGCTGTCACCGATCAGCTCACCGGCCTGCACAACCGTCGCTATATGACCGGCCAACTCAATGCCCTGGTCAACCGGGCCGTGCGCGGGGGCGATGCGGTTTCAGCCCTGATGATCGACATCGATCACTTCAAGAAGATCAACGACAGCTTCGGCCATGCTGTTGGCGACGAAGTGCTGCGCGAGTTTGCCGTGCGTCTGGCGTCCAACGTGCGGGCGGTGGACCTGCCTTGCCGTTATGGCGGCGAGGAATTCACGGTCATCATGCCCGATACCCGGATCGAAGACGCTCAGCGCATCGCCGAACGTATCCGCCTGCATGTGGCCGGCTCGCCGTTTCGCGTCGCTCAAGGCGAGGAAATGCTGTCTGTGACCATCTCCATTGGCGTGGCCACCACGCTCAGCGAGCATGACAGCCCCGAAGCCCTGCTCAAGCGCGCTGATGAAGCGGTCTATGAAGCCAAGAGCGCCGGCCGCAACAAGGTCGTGGCCCGGGCGGCCTAAGGCCGTCGTTCAGTCAAGTTTAGCGAAAAGACCGCCCCACGGGCGAAACCGGGCCGCTATGGCCTAGCCCCCGGTCTTGGGAAATTCCAGCAAGCCCGTATCGTAGCCCAGCGCCCTGGAGCGCGCGACCAGTGGGGCGATATCTGCCTGCGTCGGGCGGGGGTTGCGGGTGTAGATCCACAGGTCATGGAAGCTGGGGTCTGCAGAGATGAACCAGCTGTAGTCGTCGGCGCGTTCAAGCACCCAATAGTCGCGTGACACGGGCACGAATCCGAACAGGCGGTAATTGACGTGCAGCTTGGCGTTGGTGCCCGGATCGACAATGCGGGCCGGGCCGCCAATGGTTTTACGCTGCTCGGTGGGCGATCCAGAAAAGCAGAAATCAAGCACGGTCACCCGGCCGTTGTCGCCTGGCGTATAGGTTGTGCCGCCCGCCACGCAGCCATCGGTTAGCTTCATTGGCCGCCGACCGATCTCGTACCAGGTCCCGCTGTAGAACCGCGCCGCATCGATGTTGACGGCGGGGTGCAGCTTGCTGACCACGGCGTCTACGCTGGCGCACCCGGTCAGGGCAATCAGGCTGGCCACAATCATGATTGCGCGCATGGGTTTCTCCGAGGGTGTTTGACCGGATTATAGAGAGCAACTGATAAAAAGTCCGATACTCGCGTCAATGGTCACGCTGCTACTGCTAGCAGGCTGTATGACGCCTTCATTCGTTCCGGTACATTCCGCGCCAATCGCCGGAGGATGGTCCGCTGCGGCCGTGGATGCGGTCGATGTTAAGCCGGCGGGGGGATTTGCCCTAACCTGTTCCGATGGTAGCCGCTGGCGCGCGGTGGTCTATCGCAATCTGAATGGCGAGCTTAGCCTGATCATGGCTACGCCAATTCGGATGTCTGCGGCCAAGCCCTAATCGCCCAGAATCAAAAACGCCCAACCCCTCCGAGGGGCCGGGCGCTCTTCGCAGGGCTTGCTGGGGGAAGACCTACTTGATCTTGCCTTCTTTGAACTCGACGTGCTTGCGCACGACGGGATCGTATTTCTTCAGCACCATCTTGTCGGTCTTGGTGCGGGCGTTCTTCTTGGTCACGTAGAAGAAGCCGGTGTCCGCCGTAGAATTCAGGCGGATCTTGATAGAGGCTGGCTTGGCCATGGTCTAATCCTGTGGCCGAAGGGGCCGAAATGTGAGCGACGGACCATACTGATCCGCGGTGCGAAGTCAACCACACCGCGCCGCCGTCGAGCGATCAGTTGCCAGGAGCGGGCGCAGCCTTGAGTCGGGCTTTAAGATGGGCGGTCTCGCGCCTAAAAGCGACGACTTCTTCTTTGGTGTAGGCCTTTTGTGCCGCACCAGTCTTGATACTGTCGAGGCGCGCGACGTGCATGTCGTATAATGCGTGCACGCCTTTCAGTGATGCATCGTTATTATTCATCGATTTTACAGTAAAAATGCTGAGCCAAACCACAAACTGAACGATACGAATGCTTTGCGTCAGCCGATCAATTGATCGACTTTCGGTGCGCCGCGGTGCAGCCGCAAGGTCGTGACAGGCAAGGCGGGCTGGGTCTGACGCAGTTTGACCGCCCGAAGGACGAACCGGGTCACCGCCGGCAGGTCGATTTCATCGGTTTCGTCCAGTCCGATCCAGGCCAATGTCTCCAACTCGCCACAGACCTCGCACGGTTCTTGCCGCAACAGGCGCGCGGCGTCCGCCAAGAAAAAACGCGCGTCGAACCGCCGTGGGCGATAGGGAGGGGTCACCGCGCGGGCGATAAAACTCAAGGCGGCAAGGTCGGGCAGGGCCCCTTGCGCGTGAAATGCCCGCCAAGGGCCGCCGGCGGTCATGGTTGTCGTCGGCTTGGCGAGCAGCAGGCCAGCCTCCTCAAAGGTCTCTCGGATCGCGGCCATTGCCAGACCCCG
>Ga0114978_10002701_pt1 | contig 14602 bp, 10 predicted proteins | sample S_140212_EF_Meta_FD_87027 | JGI IMG/M metagenome (GOLD analysis project Ga0114978, IMG submission 87027) | Freshwater microbial communities from Lake Simoncouche, Canada to study carbon cycling - S_140212_EF_MetaG | ecosystem: Environmental > Aquatic > Freshwater > Lake | place: Lake... | reverse complement strand
TTGCTAATCTCTGCCTCAAATCTGGGTCAGTACGATCTCTCATCACAACATCACTGGAATGAAAAAGAATGCCTCCAAATCTGGAGCCAAGTCGCCCGCCTCGGCGACGAAGGTTGCTCCTGCTAGGGTGAACGTGGCCGTCGCGGCTCGTAAAGCTGTGCCGGCTCTCAAGCCCGCCAAGCCCGTGGCCAAGAAGAAGCCCGCCGCGCGCACCGCGGCACCGGCGGTCAAAGTCGTGACGGCCAAGGCCGTCGTGGCGACGATCACGGCACAGATCGACATCGGCTTCGGCAACGCGCTTTACGTGCGTGGCGAGGGTGCGGGGCTGAGCTGGGACCAAGGACTCCTGATGAACTGTGTGAGCAACAGCGAATGGCAATGTGTCCTCGGCGAGTCCGCGCGCGCCATCGTCTTCAAGTTCCTCGTCAACGACCTAAGCTGGAGCACGGGCGAAGATTTCACGGTGATGGCGGGCACAAACGTGACGCTCACGCCGAGGTTCTAAGCGCCGGGTTCGTCGGAGCTGGTCCGGCTGGATGGCTTTTGGCTAAGCCCGTTGGAGAGTCCGCTCCGCTCAGCGCAAAGCGAAACGTTGGTCACTGGGCTCCGGCGTCGATCTGGAAATACGTCAGAAAATGGGTGGCTCCGCGGTTGTATTCGGCGTCCCTCCGCTGGTAAGATACCGCTCGTCAGTCTCTGGTTTTTACGTTCGATCCACTTCAGCCCCGTGCAATCTATCCTTGGTGCCATTTTCCTGCTTGGCGTCGCCCTCGTGTCCGTCGCGGGTGCGGAGGCTGGCCAGCCCAATGTTCTCATCATCGTCGCCGATGATCTCGGTTTTGCCGACGTCGGCTTCAATGGAGGCAAAGTCATCGCCACGCCGAATCTCGACCGCCTCGCTGCGACCGGGGTAAACCTGACCGATTTTCGGGTGTGCCCCATGTGTTCGCCGACGCGCGCCGGACTCATCACTGGGCGCTGGCCGGCCCGCTTTGGACTCATGCGCGCGGTCGTTCCACCGTGGTCGCGTTATGGTCTGCCTGCGAGTGAGAACACCCTGCCGGAATTGCTCGGCGCTGCCGGCTATGGCGAACGCGTTATTATGGGCAAATGGCACCTCGGCCACGCACAACGCGAGTTCCTCCCGTTGGCCAACGGTTTCACGCGCTTTTACGGTCACTACAACGGTGCGATCAGCTACGGCACGCATGAGCGCGACGGGGAAGTCGACTGGCACGAGAACGACCGCACCGTGCGCGAGACGGGTTACTCCACCGACCTGATCGGCAACGCCGCCGTCCGCTTCGTGCGCGAGGCTGCGGCCGGGCAGCCGTGGCTCCTCTACGTTCCCTTCAACGCCCCGCACGCTCCTTACGAGGCCAAAGAGGAGGATCTCCAGAAGTACCCTCTGTTGACCGGCGATCGACGCACTTACGCTGCGATGGTCGACTCGATGGATCAAGCCATCGGCCGGATCCTCGTCGCCGTTGAAGCGCGTACTGATGCTGCCAATACGTTGGTACTCTTCTTCAGTGACAACGGCGGGATTCTCAACGTGGGCTCGAGCAACGGCCCGTATCGCGGCGCGAAGCTGACCGTCTACGAAGGCGGCACGCGCGTCTGCGCCGCGATGCGTTGGCCCGCCGGTGGCGTGAGTGGCGGCAAACGCTTCGACCAACGCATCGGCTACATCGACGTTTTACCCACCGTGCTCGCCGCCGCTGGCGCTTCCGCCGCGAAAGACGTCGACGGTCTCAATTTCCTTCCGGCCCTCCGCAGCGGCACGCCGTTGCCCGAACGGCCGTGGTTTACTTACATGCACCAAGGCGCCGACGCCCATGCCTCCGTGCATTTGCGTAACTGGAAGTTGGTCGCTCACGGGGATTTTTTCCCGGATCGCCCGGCGACCCAACCCGCACTCGAACTCTACGACCTCGCCACCGATCCCGCCGAAAAATCCGACCTCGCCGCGCAACAGCCCGAGCTCGTCGCGCGCCTGCATGCCGGGCTGCGCGAGTTTGGGACGTGGCAAAAATCCGGCGTCAGCGCCTACACCGAAGGCCGCATCGGATTTGTGCCTCCGAAAGATTGGATCGTGGGCGGCCCGCCCGCCGCTCCGGGCGACACCCCCGCGCCCAAGGCCGGAAAAAAGAAAAAATCCGCGTCCCCCAACTGAATCCTTCCTTTAGCCCATGCAGTCGCCCGTCCGTTTTCTCTCCGCGCTTTTCGTCGTCTGGTTACTCTTGAGCAGCACCCGCTGGGTTGCCGCCGCCGAGCCGGCTCCTGCGCGCCGTCCCAATCTCATTATGGTCCTCGTTGACGATATGGGGTGGGGCGACTTTTCCTGTTTCGGTAACAAGGACGCGAAGACGCCCCAGATTGATCGCCTCGCGGCCGAGGGCCTCCGCTTCGAACAGTTCTACGTCGCCTCGCCGATCTGTTCGCCCTCGCGCGTCGGCCTCTCGACGGGGCAGTATCCACAACGCTGGCGCATCACGTCCTTCCTCAATAACCGAGCTGAGAACAGCGCGCGCGGCATGGACCAGTGGCTCGATCCGAAGGCCCCGGTGCTCGCGCGCATGTTGCACGACGCCGGCTACGCCACGGGACATTTCGGCAAATGGCATATGGGCGGCCAGCGCGATGTCGACGATGCTCCGCCGATCACGGCCTATGGTTTCGACACCTCGTTGACGAACTTCGAGGGCATGGGGCCCAAGCTCCTTCCGCTCACCCTCAAGCCCGGCGATGACAAGGCTGAGCGCATTTGGGCCGACGCCGAGCGTCTCGGCCAACCGGTGACCTGGATGCAACGTTCTCAAATCACGACCGGCTTTGCGGAGGCCGCGCTCGCGTTCATCGACGCGTCCGCGCGCGACCAAAAACCGTTCTACGTGAATCTCTGGCCGGATGACGTGCACAGTCCATTTTGGCCGCCGGTGGAGCAGTGGCGCGACGGCAAGCGCGGTCTCTACCACGCCGTCCTCGAGTCGATGGATCGTCAGCTCGGCAAACTCTTCGACCGGATCCGCTCTGATCCTGCGTTGCGCGATAACACGCTGATTCTCGTCTGCTCCGACAACGGGCCCGAAGTCGGCGCCGGTTCTGCGGGTGAGTTCCGGGGCTCCAAAGGCATGCTCTATGAAGGTGGCGTCCGTTCGCCTCTCGTCGTCTGGGGTCCCGGTTTTACGAATACGCTCAAAGTCGGCACCGCCAACCGCGCGTCGCATTTTTCCACGATCGATGTGGCGCCGACGCTGCTGGCGATTGCCGGCGTCTCCGCTCCGGCCGGGACGACCTTCGATGGTGTTTCCATGCGCGAAACGTTGCTCGGCCGATCCGAAGCTTCGCGCAACCGACCGCTCTTTTTTCGTCGTCCCCCCGACCGCGCGGCTTTCGCCGGCGACGAAAAACTCCCCGATCTCGCGGTGCGCGACGGTCGCTGGAAACTCCTCTGCACCTACGACGGCTCGGCCCCACAGCTCTACGACCTCGACGCCGATCCCGGGGAGAAGAAAAATCTCGCTGCGTCACAACCCGCCGAGACTGCCCGCCTCGCCGCCGCCGTCGTCGCATGGCATCGCTCGCTCCCCGCCGACAACGGCGCGACCTACCGCCCCCGGGCGACGAAAAAGAAATCGTAACCGCGGCATTCCTCCCTCCGCCGTTTCCCGTTCCAACGACCTCTGTCGATCGCTCGCCCTGAGTTTTTCCTATGCGCTTATTACTCCCTCGCTCGCTGGTTTCACCGCTCGCGTGGTGCGGTTTCTTTTTGTGCCTCGCGGCTAAAGCACTGCTGAGCGCGGCGCCCGCGCCGCGCCCCGACATCGTGGTCTTCCTCTCCGATGATCACGCCCAACTCGACGCCACGCCCTACGGCGCGACCGACGTGCGCACGCCCCACATGCAGCAACTCGCCCGCGACGGCCTCGTGTTCACGCACGCCTTCATCGCTTCGCCCTCCTGTGCGCCGAGCCGTTCCGCAATGCTGACCGGCCTGATGCCCGCCCGCAACGGGGCCGAGAATAACCACACCTACAAACGCGACGACATCACGTCGCTCCCGGAAAAACTCCGCGCCCTCGGTTACCAGACCGCCGCTTTTGGCAAGGTCGCTCACGGTCCCCAGGACATCACGCGCCACGGTTTTGACGTCACCGCTCCGAGCCACGCCGCCGCCGTCGTTGGAAAATTCCTCGCCGAGCGCGATCGCTCCAAACCGCTCTGTCTCTTTGTCGGCACGCATGAGCCGCATGTGCCTTGGCCTGATCTCGACGGCTACGACCCGACGAAAATCAACCTGCCGTCCGCGCACATGGACACGCCGGAGACCCGTGCTTTCCGGGCCCGTTACTATACGGATATCACCAAAGCCGATACCCAGCTCGGCGAACTACGCGCGCTGACCCGCACTCATCTCGACGCGTCGCGCACGCTCTTCGTTTATACCAGTGACCACGGCGCGCAGTGGCCCTTCGGTAAGTGGAATCTCTACGATGCCGGCATCCGCGTGCCGCTCCTCGTCGCGTGGCCGAGCGTGATTGCGCCCGGCTCACGCACCGCTGCCATGGTGCAGTGGATCGATCTGCTCCCGACGTTGATTGAGGCTGCGGAGGGGACCGTTCCGCCCGCTCTCGACGGCCGCTCTTTTCTCTCCGTGCTGCGCGGTCACGCAACCGCCCACCGCGAGACGATCTACACCACGCATAGTGGCGACGGACGCATGAACGTTTACCCGATCCGCTCCCTCCGCACCGCAGAATGGAAACTCATTGTGAACCTGCACCCCGAGTTCGCCCACACGACGCACATCGACAAAGCCCTCGCGCGCGATGGTGGCCGCTACTGGCTCTCGTGGTTTGAAAAGGCCCAGACCGATCCGGCCGCCGCAGCCATGGTTCGCCGCTATCACGAGCGCCCCGCTGTCGAGCTCTACGACTTGCGCGCCGATCCCTACGAGCAACGCAACCTCGCCGCGCTCCCGGCGCACGCTGCCCGTGTCCGCGAAATGCGTTCCCAGCTCACCGCATGGATGCAGCAACAGGGTGATCGCGAAACCGTCTTCAACGAACCCCGCTTGCTCTCTGATCCTGCCTCGACGCGTCCCGGGGCCAACTCCGGCACCGATCAGCCAGCGGGCAAAAATAAGAAATAAGAGCCGCCTGAATCCGCGCTGCCGGCGCGGTTGCGCGATTTTCTCCTGCGCTGCTGTGTCGAGATTCGCCGCGGCGAGCACCTCGTAAAAACCGTCGCTCAATGCGGCGGTTTAGCAGAGCATCGCGGGGCCGCGTTTCTGATAACCTGCCGGTACCGCCGCGTAGTCGCCGAACCGCAGGTGGGTTTTGCGGCCCGGGCCAAGGAGGGGACAGAGTGGCGCGACCGGGATCGGCGGGGTTTCCGCATTCGGAACGCGCGGATGGGCAAGTCTGGCTCAGGGGAGTGGATACGCGGGCGATGGGGAAGCGCTGGGTATTTTCGCGGTTGCGCGGCCGATAAAACGCCCTCTCTTGGCACCGTGAATCTTTATGTGCTGCCCGCCGGGGCGATCCAAACCAATGCCTACTTACTGACCGCGCCGGAACGCGGCGAGGCCGTGCTCATCGATGCGCCGGGGGAAGTCTGGGCGGATGTTGAACCGATTTTGAAAAAGGAGACATGCACGTTGACGGAGCTGTGGCTGACGCATGGGCACTGGGATCACACGCAGGGTGGGGCGGCCGTGGTGCGGGCGACCGGGGCCAAGGTGCGAGCGCATCGGGAGGATCGGAACTTGATCGAGACGCCGGAAATTATGGAGCGGTTCATGGGGGAGAAGCTGGGGCTTGAGCCGGTGCCCGTGGACCACTGGGTCGTGCAGGGCGAGCGGCTGACCGCTCTCGGATGTGACGTCGAGGTGCGGCATGTGCCCGGACATTGTCCCGGCAACGTGTTGTTCTATTTCGCGGCGACGGGCTCGGTGTTCGTAGGCGACGCGTTGTTCAGCGGCAGTGTCGGTCGGTCGGATTTGCCGGGCGGAGATTTCGAGGTGCTGGCGCAATCCATTCGCGGTCAAATTTACACGTTGCCGGAAAAGACAGTCGTGTTTCCCGGACACGGACCTAAGACGACGGTTGCCCATGAACGTGCTTCCAACCCCTATGTCCGCGGCTGAACACGAAGTCTTGATGCGGCGTGCGCTCGGCCTGGCGCGCGGCGTGTGGGGGACGACGCATCCGAATCCGATGGTCGGGGCGTTGATCGTCGAGGACGGACAGGTCGTGGCGGAAGGGGCGACGGCGCCGGATGGCGGGCCGCACGCGGAGCGTTTGGCTCTGCTGGCGCGCGGCAAACCGCCGCAGCCCGGAGCGACGCTCTATGTGACGATGGAGCCGTGCTCGACGCAGGGGCGTACGGGTGCGTGCACCGATGCGATCATCGCGTCGGGCATCAAACGCGTGGTGATCGGAGCGACCGATCCGAATCCAGCGCATAACGGCAAGGGATGCGAGGTGCTGCGGGCGGCGGGGATTGAGGTGATCGCTGGAGTGCTCGCGGGCGAGTGCACGGATCTGAATCTCATTTTTAACCACTGGATCACCTCGGGTGGGCCGATGCTAGCTGCGAAGTCGGCGTCTACGTTGGATGGGAAAATTGCGAGCCGCACGGGTGATTCGCAGTGGATCACGAATGAGGCTTCGCGGGCGGATGTGCACCGCTGGCGTCGGCTCTTCCCCGGCATCGCCGTCGGGGCGCTGACGGTTTTGAAGGATAACCCAAGGCTCACGGCGCGGCGGGCTGGGGAGGCGGAATGGTGTCCATGGCGCTTTGTATTCGACGGACTGTTGCGGACGGTCGTCGACAAAAGTCTCCCGGCGGTCTTCACGGATGAATTTCGCGAACGCACCATCGTGGTGACGACTCCGCATGGCGGCTTGGGCTATGTGCGCAAACTGCGCGATATGGGCATTAAAGTGTGGTGTTTCGAATCCGCGACGCAGCGGGTCTCCTTCACCGATTTCCGGAAGAAGTGTGCGGAAGAACGGATCGCGGGGGTGTATTTCGAAGGCGGCGCGCAACTCCTCAGTGAACTAGTGCGGGCGCGGCAGCTGGATTACCTCTTTAATTACCGAGCGCCGTTATTTTTTGCGGATGACAAGGCCAAGAGCGTTTTTGGCGGGCTGCGTCCGGAGCGGCTGGATCAGGGGGTGCGGTTGGTGGATGTGCGCCACGAGTCGTTTGGTGAGGATGCCTTGATGCGCGGGCGCGTAGTGTTTCCGGAGAGGATGTTGATCGATGAAAATTTTTTTGGCGTCCGGTAACGCGCACAAGGCGGTCGAGCTGCAAGCGCTCGCGTTTGCGGAAAATTTGCCGATCGAGATGATCTCCGCCCGGGTAGTGGGCGGCATGCCGGACGTCGCGGAGGACACCGGGACTTTTATCGGCAATGCGCGTAAGAAGGCGCTCGCGTTGCGGACGAAATTGCCGACGGACGCGTGGGTGCTCGCGGACGACAGCGGACTGTGTGTGGATGCCCTGGACGGGGGGCCTGGAGTGGAGTCGGCCTACTATGCTGGATCGCAGGGCGACGGTGCGGCCAATCTGGCGAAGTTGATTGCGACGATGAGGGGAGTGCCGGCCGAACGGCGCGGAGCGTCTTTTGTGTGCGTGCTTTTCATCGCGGGGCCGGCTGGGGTTGAGCATATTTTCGAAGGAAAATGTCTCGGAAAGCTGAGCGAGGAGCCGCGAGGTGGGGCAGGCTTTGGCTATGATCCGCTCTTCATACCGGAGGGGCACACTGCGAGTTTCGCGGAGTTGGGTGACGCCTTGAAAAATGCGATCAGTCACCGGGCCCGAGCGTGGACGCAGTTGGCGGAGTGGATGCGCCGTATGCGGTAAGACGGACGGCGGTCACGGCGGCGCGACGGCGAGGACGAGGTGGAGGGCGAGCCAAAAAATGCTCGCCGTTGGAGGCAGGTGATCGCGTCGGGACCTGCCGAGGAGAGTGAGGTGCGTCAAAACTTTCGACATTGAGCGGTGGGCGCGATTGGCTGGCGGAATTGACATGAAGTCCTTCTACATCACGACCGCCATCGACTATGTGAATGGTTCGCCGCACCTGGGCCACGCCTATGAAAAAGTCCTGACGGACACCATTGCGCGTTTCCGCCGGCAAATGGGGGACCGGGTGCATTTTTTGACTGGGGTCGACGAACACGGCCAAAAAGTGCAGGCGAGTGCCAAGAAGAAAGGGATCCCGCCCCAACAATTTTGCGACGAAGTGAGCGCGGAGTTTCGGGCGCTCTTGCCGAAGCTGAACATTTCGAACGACGATTTTATTCGTACGACCGAAGAGCGGCACCAGCAAGTCGTGCGGGCGGTGCTCCAGCAACTCTTCGACAAGGGCGAAATCTACAAAGCGGAATACACGGGTTTTTACTCGGCCCGGCAGGAGCAATTCTTGCAGGACAAGGACCGGTTGCCGGACGGCACGTGGCCGGAGCTCTTCGGTGAAGTGACCGAGATAGCGGAGTCGAACTACTTCTTTAAGCTGAAGCAGTATCAGGAGTGGCTCGTGGACTTTCTGGCGAAGAACGAGCATTTTATTTTCCCCCAATATCGGCAGAAGCAGGTGCAGGAATTTTTGAAGGAGCCGCTGAACGATCTGTGCATCTCGCGTCCGCGGGAGCGGTTGGAGTGGGGGATTTCGCTGCCGTTCGACGACGGCTACGTGACCTACGTGTGGTTCGATGCGCTGCTGAATTACTATTCAGCGGTGGTGGATCGGCCCGAGATTTGGGCGGAGGCGCACCATGTGATCGGTAAAGATATTCTGGTGCCGCCGCATGCGGTCTATTGGCCGATCATGCTCAAGGCGGCAGGGATTTCTCTGCCGAAGGGAATCATCGCCCATGGTTGGTGGATGACGCGCGGATCGAAAATGTCGAAGAGTACGGGTAATGCACTCAACCCGCTCGACCTCGTGGCCGAGTTTGGGGCCGACGCCTTTCGGTATTTTCTGATTCGTGAAATGAACGTTGGGCAAGACAGCGACTTCACGCGCGAGCAGTTTTTGGTGCGCTACAATAGCGAACTTGCGAATAATTTGGGGAATCTGGTGAATCGCACGCTGAACATGACGACGCGTTTTTCGGCGGGGGTCGTGCCGGCGGCGGAAGTCGAAGAAGCGCTCGAGAAGAGTCTGCGGGACCTCTGGACCCAGACTCGCGACGAGTTTATCCCGCAGTGCGAAGGCTATCAGTTTCACGCGGCGCTCGAGCGGGCGATGGTGTTTCTTACCGAGACGAATGCCTACATTGAAAAGCGTGCGCCCTGGAAGCTCGGCAAGTCGACCGAAGCGAACGATCAGGCGCTGCTGCGCACGGTGCTGGCCACCATCGCAGAAGCCTTGCGGCTGGTGGTCGCCGCCGTGCAACATGTAATGCCCTCCACGACGGAGAAAATCAACGCGGTGCTCGGCTACACGCCGGGTGCCGTGTGGCGTGACGAATTGAATTGGGGTGGCAAACTTACGGGCGCCAAGGTCGCGGGTGCGTTGGTGCTGTTTCCGCGGCCGGCACCGCCGGAGAAGGCCCCGGCACCGGTGGCCAAGGCGTAGGGGCGAGTGCGTCGGCAATGGAAAACGCGTGGTTGCGGAATCGCCTGCAAGCCGGCTCCTCCCTATGACGATACTTCCGATCCATCCCGCTCAGAACGCGTCACCGGATGCGTTGCGCGCATTTTTGACGCAATGCCGAGATGCGGCGGTGCGCGCGGGCCAGGCCAAGTTGGTGAGCATCTCGCTGGCGGTTGACGCGCTCGATCCTCTCGCGGTGCTCGAGTCGATCTTCGAACCGGGTGAGCCGCATTTCTATACGGAACGACCGGGGATTGAGACCGCGATTGCCGGAGCGGAAGTGGCGGTGGCGTTTGAGGCGAAGGGACCGGAGCGATTTGCGGCCGTGCAGCGCTTCGTTGACGAGACGCTCGCGCAGACAATCGCGGTGGGCGATGTGAACGCGCCGTTTGGCGGTCCGCATTTTTTTGCGGGGTTCGCGTTCCGCGATGAGGTTGAGGCGGGCGAGCGCTTTCCGGCGGCGCGGGTGTTTGTCCCGCGCTGGCAGGTGGCCAAGGCGGGAACGACGACGACGGCGGTGGCGAATGTTCTGGTCGCTCCGGAGGTGGATCTCACGGCGTTGGCGGACCGGGTGTGGCGGGCCCATGCGAAGTTTAAGGGCTTCCGGTATCGTGAGGCCAATCGGATGGAGAGTGGGGAGCAAGCGACCCCCTGTTTCACGAAAGCGGAGGCCGGTGATTATCGCGCGGTGGTGGCGCGGGCGCTGGAGCGAATCGGCAACGGGAAATTCAAAAAAATCGTATTGGCGCGGGCGCTGGATTTGCAGGCGGATCAGCCGCTGCATCCACTGCGAGTGCTGAACGGGCTGCGGCAGCGGTTTCCCGACTGTTATTCGTTCTCGTTCGCGAATGGTCGCGGGCAGAGTTTTATCGGGGCGAGTCCGGAACGTTTGGTGCGGGTGAGTAAGGGCGTGCTGGAGACGGAGGCGCTGGCGGGATCGATCCGCCGGGGCGCAGGCGCGAGTGAGGATGCGGCGCTCGCGGCAGTGTTGCGCGGGAGCGAGAAGGATTTGCGGGAGCAGCGAGACGTGCTCGATGACATCGTGGCACGGCTCACGCCGCTCGGACTGGAGCTGGAGTTTTTGCCGGAACCCCAGTTGCGGCGACTGGCGAATGTTCAGCACCTGCATACGCCAGTGCGCGCGGCGCTGCCGGAGGCGGTGCGTTTGCTCGACGTACTCGCGGCGCTGCATCCGACGTCGGCGGTCGGGGGGAGTCCGCGGGAGGCAGCGGTCCGGTGTATCCGGGAACTGGAGGGATTTCCGCGGGGGCTCTATGCGGGAGCGCTGGGTTGGCTCAACGCCCGGGGTGGGGGCGAGTTTTTTGTGGGCATCCGATCAGCGTTGGTGGAGGGATCGACGGCCCGGGTTTACGCCGGCGCGGGGATCGTCGCGGGATCGACGCCCGAGAAGGAGTTTGCGGAAACCGAGCTGAAGTTTAGGGCCATGCGCGACGCTTTGCTTACTCCATGAATGCTCCGACTCATTTCGATTTCAGTAATGTGAATTCACTCTGGTGCAGTGTGCTCGCGGAGACGTTGAAGCGGCTCGGCGTGCGGCAGGCCGTGATTTCTCCGGGATCGCGGTCGACGCCGCTGACGTTTGCCTTGGTGCGGCAGCCGGAGATTGCGACGGTGGCGGTACTCGACGAGCGGTCGGCGGCGTTTTTTGCGCTGGGGATCGCGAAGCGCGAGGGGCGGCCGACGGTGCTGGTGTGCACGAGCGGCACGGCGGGGGCCAATTACTTTCCGGCCGTGATTGAGGCGCAGGAGAGTGGGGTGCCGTTGCTCGTGATCACGGCGGATCGTCCTCCCGAGATGCGGGCGTGTGCGTCGGGGCAGACGATCGATCAGCAGCAGTTGTTCGGCGGGCACGTGAATTTTTTCCATGAATTCGCGGTGCCGGAAGCGAGCGAGGCGCGGTTGAGTTACTTACGACAAACGGTGGCGCACGCCGTGGGACGGTCGATAGGTGCGGGGGGCGGTCCGGTGCATTTGAATGCGCCGTTTCGCGATCCGCTGGCGCCGATCGATGATGGCGGGATCACGGCGAGGGCGGTCGAGGGAATCGATTGGGAGCGGTTTTTTAGGCACGTCGGACCGCCGGGTGAGCGTGCGCTGCATACGGATGTGCCGCGGTTGATGGTGGACGGACACGGCGTGATCGTCGTCGGGCCGGCGCAGCCCGCCGATCCGGCGGCGTATGCGGCGGCGGTGGGAGACGTTGCCCGCCGCCTCGGGTGGCCGGTGTTGGCCGACGGTCTCTCGCCGTTGCGACATTATGCGAACGTCGTGCCGCAGTTGGTGACGACCTATGACGCGATCTTGCGAAACGCCCACACGGCTGAGCGGTTGCGACCGGAGAGCGTGCTGTGTTTGGGGGGCTGGCCGACGAGCAAGGTGTTGCGCGAGTGGCTGCAGACGGCGGATGTGCCGACGCTGCTGGTCAGCGAGCGGGGCGATAACCGCGATGCATTACACGGGCGCACGCGGCACGTGGCCGTGTCCTTGGCTGCGCTCGTGACGCAGTTGCCGGTGGCGACCGATCCCAATGGCTACGAGCGCATGTGGGCGTCGTATGAGCGCAAGGTGCGGCTGGCACTCGATGCACGGTTGGCGGGGACGACCGCGATGTTTGAGGCGAAGGCGGCGTGGTTGCTGGCGCAGCACCTGCCGGCGGAAACGCCGTGGATGATTTCAAATTCGATGCCGGTGCGGGACGTGGAGTATGTGGTGCCGGCGGGGAGTCGCGGGCTGCGTCCGCTCTGCAATCGCGGGGCCAATGGGATCGATGGCACTCTATCTACGGCGCTGGGTGTGGCGCATGGTGCCGGGCGGGCGGCGGTGTTGCTCACGGGCGATCTCGCGCTGTTGCACGACACGAACGGCTTCTTGATTCGGCCGAAGTTGCGCGGGGCGCTGACGATTGTGTTGATCAACAATCACGGCGGCGGAATTTTCGGGCATCTGCCGGTCGCGCAGTTTGATCCGCCCGTTGAGGAATATTTTGCGACGCCGCAGGAAGTGGACTTTGCGAAATTAGTTTCGGCTTACGGTGGGGAGCACGTCGCGGTGCGCGACTGGGCGCATTTTACGGAACTGGTGACGACGCTGCCGGCGAGTGGGATTCGCGTGCTGGAGGTACTGACGGATCGCCGGGCCGATGCGGCGATGCGGAAGCAGCTGTTTGCCGACGTCGCGGCGGTGCTGGGGTAGGGCGAACCGGGAGACGCGCGCCTGCAGTCGGCGGTCGGCTAGCGCCTACAATTGGATGGGGAGGCCTACCTCGATGATCTGCATCGGAGGGAGGTTGTAGTAGTCGCGGGCTTGGCGGGCGTTGCGGCTAAGGAAGCCGTAGAAGTGTTTTTGCCACTCCCACATATCGGCTTCGCCACCGGTGATGATCATCTCGCGATTGAAATAATAGGTCGCCTCGTTGGGTTTAAGCGGCACGCCGGCGTCCCGAATGCGCTCGATCAGTGACGCGACGTCGGGTGATTCCATGTAGCCGTAGTGGGCGATGGCGCGCCACACCCCCTCGCCGATTTCGCGGACTTCGAGGCGGTCGCTAGCGGCCACCTGGGGCACTTCCTTGGCGGTGACGCTGAGGAGCACGACGATTTCGTGGAGGACCTTGTTGGCTTTGACGTGATGGAGCAGGACGAGGGGAGTGCCGCGGGGATTTCCGGCCATGAAAACACCCGTGCCACGGACGCGGATGACGTGCTTGCTGGCGGCGATGTTGCACAGCTCGGCCTCGGTGATTTCGTTGGCGTAGACTTTGCGAAAAATCTCCGTCTTCCCGGATTTCCACGTGTGCATGATCGCGATGACGAGCGCAGCGATGGCGATCGGGAGCCAGCCGCCGTCCATGAATTTGTGCAACGTGGCGACGAAGAAGACCGCATCGATGCACATAAAGATCGTGCAAAGGGCGAGGGCGCGCCAGAGGGGCCATTTCCACGAGTGGCGCATCACGATGTAAAACGCGTAGGTTGTGAGGATCATCGTACCGGTGACAGCGATGCCGTAGGCGGAGGCGAGGCGGTCGCTAGAACCAAAGTTGAGGACGACAGCAATCGAGGCGAGCGCGAGGGCGGTGTTGATCAACGGCACATAAATTTGACCGACTTGATCGGCATTGGTGTGGGTGACCGTCAGACGGGGAAAGTAGCCGAGTTGAATCGCTGAGCGAGTCAGGGAATACGCGCCGGAGATGACGGCCTGGCTCGCGATGATGGCGGCGGCGATCGAAAGCAGGGTGAGTGCGAGCTGGCCCCAGCCGGGCGGGGCGAGGGCAAAAAAAGGATTCGCGGTCGAATCGGGGTGGCCGATGACATAGGCACCTTGGCCGTAGTAGTTCAGCAGGAGGCCAGGGAAAGCGAAAAAATACCAAGCCTGCCCTATCGCGCGGCGCCCGAAATGGCCCATGTCGGCGTAAAGCGCTTCGGCACCGGTCACGCACAGCACGACGGAACCGAGGATGATAATGGCCCCGCCGGGATGTGAAATGAGGAGCTTGAGGCCAAGGAGCGGGTTCAGCGCGGCAAAGACTTGCGGGGCGTCCTTGATTTGCCAGAGCCCGAGCAGTCCGAGGGTGAGGAACCAGAGGACCATCACAGGGCCGAAAATACCTCCGATGGTTTTGGAGCCTTTGCGTTGAAACCAAAAAAGACCGGCGAGAATGATGGACGCAAGGGTCGTGATGTAAGGAGTGAAGGCGGGACTGAAGCCCTTCAGGCCTTCGGCGGCGCTGAGCACAGAAATGGCGGGGGTGATGACGCTATCGCCATAGAGGAGCGCGGCACCGATCAGGATAACCAGCACGGTGAAGCCGATCTTGCTGTTGGGTTTCGTCGAATCGGTTTTGGAGTGACTCAGGGCGAGGAGGGCGAAAACCCCGCCTTCGCCGCGGTTGTCGGCGCGCATGACGAAGCCGATGTATTTGAGGCACACGACGAGGAGGAGCGCCCACGTCATGAGCGAGAGGAT
>Ga0114978_10002700_pt1 | contig 14604 bp, 19 predicted proteins | sample S_140212_EF_Meta_FD_87027 | JGI IMG/M metagenome (GOLD analysis project Ga0114978, IMG submission 87027) | Freshwater microbial communities from Lake Simoncouche, Canada to study carbon cycling - S_140212_EF_MetaG | ecosystem: Environmental > Aquatic > Freshwater > Lake | place: Lake... | reverse complement strand
GTAGTATTAGCACAATGGGCAGTATCAGGCACAGATGGCACATACTCAGAAACATTAGGTAGCAACACAACACAATTCACTATATCTGCTGACGACCCTAACTTTACACCTTATGCTGACTTAACAGAAGAACAAGTCGTAGGTTGGATACAAACAACTTTAGGTGAAGATGGTGTAGCAAGTTATGAAGCTACGATTGCAGGAAGTATAGACTCACAAGCTAACCCACCTGTCACACCTAGCGAACAACCTCTCCCTTGGGTAGTACTTAACTAAACAAAAGGAAATATAATGCAAGAGATCAACTTAGTTTTAACAATAGAAGAAGTGAATGCCTTATTGAATGTCTTAGGTGAACTTCCTACTAAAACTGGTGCATGGAACTTAGTAGTAAAGATTAAACAACAAGCAGAAACACAAGTAGAAAAACCTAAAGAAGAAGAATAAGGATATGGACATGACCCCTGAACAACAAAAACAAGCTATTAAAGAAGCATTAGAAGAATGGCTTGATAAGCAATTTACTGCTTTTGGTAAGTGGTCATTAAAAGGCATTGTAGCTATTGCGTTAGCTGGACTTGTATATTTATGGGCTATGTCGCATGGCTGGTCTATTAAATAAAAAGACCCTTAGGCATTTATATAGTTCATTTATAAGACTACCTCCATTCAATAGATACCCAATGCCTTCACCTCTTAAAATGAGGTTTGAGGTAATGGACTCAGATGACTGTGATGGTTTGTTTACACCAAGTAATATGACTATCCATATAGAAGCTAGGCAAGATAGCTTTAAGAAAATGTCTGAAGTAGTCTTGCATGAGATGATTCATGTACTACTTTATAAAAGAAATATGTACACTAATAAATATGCTGAACATGATGGTGATTTTGAAGAGTTAGCAAATGAAATTTGTAAGCTTTATAAATTTAATAGGAAAACATTTTAATGAAACATTTAATATTCTTAATACTAGTCCTACTTACTTTATTCTATATTCATAAAGTAGAAGCTTCTGAATATATGGTTATGCAATATAATGAGAATGTTCGTATTGTTCTTTCTAAACAAAAGTGCGAGTCAGCTGGATTTAAAGCTGTAGCTCAAAGACTAGATAAACAAGTAATGAAAGCTTGTTGGTCAACTAATGAAAATAAAATACATATTCAATGGGAAGGTGGGGACTTTAGTGAATTCCCTGTAGATAGATTCTACCCTGTGGAGATTAAATAATGGATCCAATAACAATATTAACAGCATTCTTACCAGTAGCTATGGATTTAGGTAAGTCACTTATTAGTAGGTTTATAGCACCTGATGTATTTAAACCAGCTACTATAGAACAATATACTCAAATGAAGTCTATTGACTTAGAGTTCTTTAAAGTAATGAATGAGGTTGGGGCAGGTAATCCATCTTATCCATGGGTAGAGTCCATCGTTAGACTGATGAGACCTGTAATAGGGGTTCTTGTGCTTTCTACATGGGTATATACCATAGTGAGTGGACACCCTAGTGAAGAGGTTAATAACTTTGCTAGTGCTGTTGGATTTTATCTCTTTGGAGAACGCAGTTTGTTCTACATTAAGAAGAAATGAAGTTAAGTCCAAACTTCAGTTTAGAAGAACTTACATTTAGTCAAGTAGCAAGTAGAGGAGGACTAGATAATACACCCTCTGCTAAAGTAAAAGATAACTTAGAAAGACTTGCATTCTTCTTAGAACAAGTTAGGAAAGTATTTAATAAACCATTCCTGATTAGTTCAGGATATAGATCGAGGGAAGTCAATGAATCAGTGGGTGGAAGTAAAACATCACAACATTGTGAAGGATGTGCAGCTGACTTTAATGTCAAGGGAATGTCTCCTGATGCTGTGGTCAGAGCCATTATCGATGCTAATATCCCTTACGATCAGGTTATATTAGAATTTGATAGTTGGGTTCATATATCTATTCCAACTATTAAAGGTAGTCCTCCAAGAAACCAAGCTTTAATTATAGACAATAAAGGAAAGAGAGAATACAAATGAAAAAAGTTCCAACTACAAAAATGGGTAAACAAAAGAAAATTGGTAAAGTAATGGGTGACTATAAAGCTGGTACATTAAATACTGGTTCTAAAAAAGGTCCTGTTGTTACCTCTAAGAAACAAGCAATTGCTATTGCTCTTTCACAAGCTGGTATGTCTAAAAAGAAAAAAAAATGATTAAAAAAGGTAAAGAAACTTTTACTGGTTATAATAAACCAAAGAAAACTCCTAGTCACCCTACAAAGAGCCATGCAGTTGTAGCTAAAGTAGGAGATGAAGAGAAACTTATTAGGTTTGGTCAACAAGGGGTTAAAGGTGCTGGTGCACACCCTAAAACAGATGCAGAAAAAGCTAGACAAAAGTCTTTTAAAGCTAGACACGCTAAGAACATAGCTAAAGGTAAGATGAGTGCGGCTTATTGGGCTGATAAAGTTAAATGGTAAGAAATTAGTTGACAAATAGCCATTCTTATGATATAATTGTTATATACACTGGGAAAATAACACATGACTTATTTAGAAATTGTTAATAGAGTACTAAGACGATTAAGAGAAGCGGAAGTTAGTACAGTTGGTGCTAACACCTATTCTACTTTAGTTGGTGACTTAGTAAACTCAATTAAATCTGAGGTAGAAAACTCCTATAATTGGAGTGTTCTTCGTCAAACTCTATCTGCAACTACATCTAATAATTTATTTAATTATGTGTTAGATGGTGCAGGAACTCGTTTTAAAGTTATTGATGTTATTAATGACACTTCTAATTGGTTTATGGAAGAACGAAGCCTCACTTGGTTTAATTCAAACTTTTTGTTAGCAACACCACAAGTAGGTCCTCCTGCTTATTATAACTTTAATGGTGTAGATGCGAATGGTGATACACAAGTAGATGTATTCCCTATTCCTGATGGTAACTATGATTTACGTTTTAATGTGGTTCTACCACAAGCAGAGTTAGTTAATGATGGTGATGTCATACAAGTTAATGCTCAATTAGTTGTAGAAGGTGCTTTAGCTAGGGCTATTAGTGAACGAGGTGAAGATGGAGGTAGTCAGGATGTTGAGGCTAGATATAGAAATATGTTAGCTGATCTAATAGCTATTGAAGCTAATAATAGACCTGATGAAATTACTTGGTATCCTAAATAATGGCTGGAGCCTTAAAAACCACAAGTATTGTAGCTCCTGGATTCATGGGTTTAAATACCCAAGACTCTAGTGTTACTCTTGAAAGTGGATATGCCTCTGTAGCTAACAACTGTATTATTGATAAATATGGTCGTTTAGGTGCTAGAAAAGGTTGGGATCTTTTAACAGACCCAGTTAATGCTGTATTTACAGCTTCTATTACTACTACTACAATGACTGTTTATTCAATAACCTCAGGTACATTATCTATTGGTACTGTAATTTCAGGGACTGGTATCACTGCAGGAACTACTATTACTGCTTTAGGTACAGGAACTGGTGGTACTGGTACATATACAATTACCCCTTCACAAACAAGAAATGGTATATCAGGTACTTATGCTAGAGCATTAGCTGTAGTAACAGTAACAGCATCTGCTCATGGTTTATCAGTAGGGGATACAGTTTACTTAGACTTTACTACAGGTACTGCTACAGATGGTGCTTTTGCAATTACAGCAGTTACAACAAATACATTTACAGTTACTCATGGAACTAGTGGAACTACTAGTGGTAATGTAACAGTATATAGACCAACAACTGCATCTAATTCATTAGGTACAGATAATTATTTAGAGTCTATATTTGAGTTTAAAGATGTTGCTGGAAACATAACTTATTTATCTTCAGGTAACTTAAATATTTACAGTGGATCTAGTACTTTAAAATTAGAGACTATTAAAAGTTCAGGTAATAATCCATCAACAGATTTATCACCTCAACCTACATTTACAGGTAATAGATGGCAGTGGGCTGCCCTTCCTGAAGGAACGGGTCCTGATGCAAACTCTTATGGTTTTGCTGCACAATTAGGAAATCCTTTATTAGTATGGAGAAGAAAAGGGGCAGTAGATCCACATACTGGTGACTTTATTTTACAAAAAGTAGATCAAACTACTGGATATGGTAATAGACCAACTGGAGTTACAACATTTGATCCTGATTGTATTATCTCTGCTTTTGGTAGAATTTGGGTTGCTAATTTAACAAGTAATAAATCAACTATATATTATAGCAGACTTGTTGATCCTGCTCAATTCTCAGGAACTGGTTCAGGACTTATTGATATTGCTTCTGTAGTTGGTAATAATGATGAGGTTGTGGCTTTAGCACAACATAATAAATACTTAGTAATATTTTGTAAGAATAACATTGTAGTTTACCAAGGTGCTAATGACCCTACAACAATGACATTAGCTGACACTATTAAAGGTGTTGGATGTATTGCTAGAGATTCAGTACAGAATACAGGTAATGACTTAATATTCTTATCTAAGAGTGGTATTAGAAGTTTTAATCGTACAGTACAAGAAAACTCTATGCCATTAAGAGAACTATCCCTTAACATTAGAGATGATTTAGTAAGTTACCTAGCTGTAGAAACACTAACTAATATTAAAAGTGCTTACTTTGAAAGAGATGCATTTTATTTAATTACATTCCCAGGGTCAAGTACAATGGTTTATTTTGACCTTAGAAATATTCTTCCTAATGGAGCAGCAAGAGCCACTATTTGGAATAATAATGCTGGTATCACATATAAAGCTTTTTGTTCTACAGAGGATAGAAAACTTCTTTTAGGTGTACCAAATGGTATTGCAGAGTATGCAGGTTACTTAGATAACACTGCTTCATATACAATGAAATATTATACATCTAATTCTGATGTAGGTGCTCCAACACAATCTAAGATGCTTAAAAAAGCTAATTTAGTTGTTATTGGTAGTGGAAACCAAGACTTTGCATTTAAGTATGGTTATGACTATACATTAAACTTTCAATCAGTTAATATAGTACAAAATTTAGGGGCTACCTCTTTTTCTAAATATAATACAACAGCTAAATATAATGTAAGTAAGTATGCTTCAGTAGGTATTGGTGTTAATACAATTTCAATGCCATTAACAGGTTCAGGGAAAGTTATACAATTTGGAGTTGAGGCTACAGTAAATAATAACGCAGTATCAATACAGAAAATCGATGTCTATCTTAAAACAGGGAAAATTTTATAATGTCTAACTATACCAAAACCACTAACTTTCTTGCTAAAGATTCTTTACCTGATGCAGATGCAGGAAAGATTATTAAAGGATCAGAATTTGATACTGAGTTTAATGCTTTACAAACTTCTGTAAATACTAAAGCTGACTTAGCTTCTCCAGCTCTTACAGGAGTTCCTACATCTCCCACTGCAACAGCAGGCACTAATACTACTCAAGTAGCTACAACAGCTTTTGTAACTGCAGCAAATACAACTTTTTTAGCAACAGATAATACTTTTACTGGTACACAAACATTTAAAGATAATAAGTTTGAGGTAGTAGATGATGCAGATGCTACTAAGAAATTAAACCTACAACTTAGTGGTATCACTACAGCAACAACTAGAACTCTTACAGTTCCTGATAAGTCAGGTACTATTGCAGTAACAACTGACTTAATTCAGGGTAGTCCATTAAATGCAGCAGCTAATACTGTTGTATCAGGTTCTTATGCTGTAACATCTAGTACTACAATTACAATTACAGCTACAAATACATTTACAGTAGGACAAACTGTTTTTATTCAATTTACTAATTCATCAGGTAGTGCTTTAACAGCAGGTGACTTTACTATTGTAACTGCAGCAGCAGGAAACTTTACAATTACTTATGGTAGTTCTGTAACATCTGCTGGTACTTGTATCACTACAAGGTATGGTATTGTAGCTTTAGCTACTTCTGCAGATTTATCTGCTAGAACTGATACATTAAGAGCAATAACTTCTAGTAACCTAACTATTGCTAGAGGAACATCTCAATCAATGGTTGGCACAAACATAACTGCTAGTGGAATTCCATCATGGGTAAAACGACTTACTGTTATGCTTTATGGGGCAAATACAACAGCAGCTATTAAATTAGGGACATCAAGTGGGATAGTTTCTACAGGATATACTTCCGTTTCCACAGGTGTTTTATCAGGTGATCGAACAAGTAGAAGCACATCTTCTACACAATTCAATTCAATAGGAACTACAGGTATATGGACAATTTGTAATATAACTGGAAATACTTGGGTATTTTCTGGCGTTAGTGATTCTGCTGGTGATAGAACTTATATAACTAATGGTTCTATTACATTAAGTGCAGCGTTAACCCAACTTGAAATAACAGGTACATTTACATCAGGTACAGTTAATGTATTTTATGAATAATGGTTAAAGTAGAATATGCTAACCTTCTATATAGAATATATGGAAGTCCTAAAGAAGGTAAAAGAAAGTTTTTAGAAGAAGCACTAACTTGGGAATATTACCCAGTCTATCGTAATAATGATACAGTTGCTTTAATAGTAGTAAAAGGTAATAGAATACATTGTGGATGTCTTCCTGAATATAAAGGGAAATGGTTTCCACTAAAGATGTATAAGCGGATTATAAAGAATATCCTTCTTAAATATGGTAAAATAGAGACATCTACTTTTCCTGAAACAAAGGAGTTTGTAGAAAGACTTGGGTTTAAGGAAGTAAGTAGGAATGAGAATATTATTAATTTTATAAAGACAGAGGTTTAATATGAGTTTTATTACAGATGCACTTGGTATAACAGGACAAGATAAACCTGATTATAGTAAGATGGAGTTTACTCCTTACTCTATTTCAGGTACAACTGGTGGAGTAAATTGGAATGGTAAATCAGGAACTGTTAATCTTTCTCCTGAACTTAAAGCTCTTTATGATAAGTATATAAGTGCTGCTACTAATGCTTTACCCTCAGTAGAACAAACTGATTTTGCTAATCAAGTTAGTCAATATGGTAAAGGAATGTTTGGTCAAGCTACTAGTATGGATACTAATCAAATGACTTCTGATTATTATAATAATGTACAGAATATATTAAATCCAGGAAGACTTGCAGAAAATAGTGCATTAGCTAATACTTTATTCTCACAAGGTCGTACTGGAGCTGGTGCTGGTGTAGAAGGTGGTTATATTAATCCTGAACAGTTTGCTTTATTTAAAGCTCGTGAAGGTCAGAATCAACAAATCTTTTTAGGTGCTGAAGATAGAGCTAGACAAATACAAATGGATCAGTTACAAAGAGGTTTAGGTTACTATGGTATGGGTAATGAACTTAAATATCAACCTTATCAACAATCATCAGGACTAGCAGGACTTGGTATTAATTTAGCAGGTATTAATACTCCTTATCTTGGATATGGATTACAAGCAGGTACTGGTGCTGCAACAGCAGGTGCTAATATGGTTAATGCTCAAAATGCATACAATGATACTCAGATGGGTTTCTGGGGTGATTTAATTGGTGGTGCTGCCACAGTATTTAAAGGAAAATAATAATGGCTACTATTGTACCTAGTTTATTTGGTAAAACTTCTGTAGATGTTGAAGCAGAAACTCAAAAACGTATAGATGATTTTCTTAATATCTCTAGACAAAGGAGTGGTCCTGGGTCAGGTAAACGACAATTAGGAGCTTCCTCTGGTGTTCTTATAGGTCAAGCCTTAAAAGGTTTATTTGGATATAAAAATGCAGATGAAGAAGCTGCTGCTAAGAATGAAGATATGGCTAAATATTTTAATCAACTTGTTGATGATGAAACTAGAAAAGATCCTGGTAAATATTATTCATTAGCAGCTGAAGTAGCTAATAAGTTTGGTGATTACACTAAAGGTGATCAACTTACACAGTTAGCTCTTGATAAAGGTTCTGATTATCAGTATAGACAATCTCAAATTAAAAACAATGAACTTCAAGGTGTTAAAACTCAATTAGAAGTTAATGCATTAAAAGCAGAAGATTTAGGTATGGCAGCTAATGGTTTTTTAACTTCCTATACTAAAGCTACAGATGATGCTACTAAAGATAAGATTTGGAATAATGTTATGGGTACTCTTGATAAAAAGGGAGTAGATACTACTATAGCTAAAGATCTACCTATGGATCAACGTCCTACTTATCTACAAAGTTTAGTTGATAGTTCTGAAAATAGTACCACTCGTTTTAAAAATACTAAACTTGCTATAGATACTCAAGTTAAATATGATAAAATGGATCAAGATAATAAAATTAATAATGCTAAAATGGAACTAACAAATCAAAAAATGGATTTGATGGTTCTACTTAGTAGAGAAAATATTCAAAGTAGAGAGAAAATAGCAATAGAAAATAGACTTAATGGTATTGATAAACAACTTCAAGGTTTAGATATTTCTAGTTCTTGGAGATCTCAAGCAGAAGCTTCAAGTAAAATAGGTACAAAAGAATCTGATATGAATACTAGAAAGTATCTTTCAGAAACTGTTGGTTTAGATGATAAAGATATTCCTAAAGCTCTTTTAGATTTTAATACTGTTTATAAAAGTAATTTAGATCAAAAAGATATGGATCCTAAATCACCTAATTATCTTAAACCTAAGTATTCATCAATAGAAGCTTTTAATATGACTCAAAAACTTATTGAATCTAAAGTAGGTAAAGAAAAAACTTGGGGTGGTTTAGGTAGTAAGACAACTTACTCAAATACACCAACTCCTACTCCTACTTCTACAGAAGCTCCTCCTATTAATTTATTAAAAGAAGGTGCTAATACAGCTTTTGATAATGGTCAAGTTTGGTCACTTAAAGACGGAAAACCTATTAGAGTAAAATAATGGCAAATACTTGGAATGTTGTATCACAATCTCCAGTAGAAGAACCTTTAGTAGGAGTTGCACCAGAAATAACTGTAACTCCTGCTGTTCAATGGAATGTTGTTAAAGAACAACCTACTCAACCTGAAACTAATTTAGTTAAGGGAGTTGGAGGTGAAGCTTTAGCAGTAGTTAATCTTATTGCAGAAACTCCTCAGTTTGTTGGTTCAGCTATTAATACATTTTTAGATGCTACTTATCAAGGTTTTTCTACAGCCCTAGAGGGAGCCCCTCGTATTGATTGGGGTAAAGCTCGTGAAAATGCTAATAGTTCTGTTAGAATGCTTAACTTTGAAGATGAGTTTAAAGGGTTTGCTGATGCTATAGGTTTAGGTAGTGAATATGAAAATGCTAAAGTTAATAAAGGTTTACAAACACTTGGTGAAAAGATTGATTGGGTTGCTGAAAAGGGTGAATCTAACTTTGGTATTCCTAAAGAAGGAACTAAAGCTGTTATAGATACAGCAATGATTGTTGGTATTCCTGGTTTTGGTAAAGTTAAAGATGTTATTTACGATAAATTAACTACACCTTCTGCTAAAGAAATAACTAAATATGAATCAACTGTTAAAGCAGATATGGGATATGCTCCACAATGGAAAATAGATCCTAAAAAAACTGCTTCTGAACAACTTAATAAAGAGATAGTAGGTGAACTTACAGTTCCTAAACCTGCAACTAGTGCAGCAGAACTTGCAGATTCTCTTTATACTCTTACTGATATTAAAAAATCAGATGAAACTATTGTTGCACAACTTGAAAAAGAATTTAATAAACGTGGTATTGTTCCTGCTTTAAAAGAAAAGTTTAGACGTTATACTGAACAAACTGCTTTAGGTAATGAACAAATTAGTAGTAGTATTCGTCAAATAGAAAAAGAAATTAAAAGTGTTCATCAAGAAAATGCAAGTTACTTTCAAGATTCAGATTTAAGATCTGCTGTTAATCCTAATGGTACTACTTTATGGAAAGACTTTGGATTTAAAAAAGAAGTTCTTGACAATAAAAAAAGAATTGACAATCTTAATTTAGAAATTGAAAAAGAAAAACAAAAGTATAAACAAAGAGAAGAACTTACTCCTGAAGAACAACAAATGTATAATGAAACTGTTGGTCCTCAACTTGCTAAAATTACAGATCTTAATAGGTATCTTCACGATGAAGGTTTAGTACCTAAAATTGAATTAGATCCTGCTAAAGTAGGTGGTTATGCTCCTCGTTATGGTATGCCTGAAAAGAAATCTGCTTGGCAGTATATAAAAGATAAACTTGCTGGTGATAAGTATGGTTTAAACCAAGACTTTGCTACTGCTCTTCTTCCTTCTGCAGCTAAAGAACGTGCTATATTTGCTCATGAGTTACCTGATGGTACTCGTAATATTGTATCATTTAAAGGTGATTCTATTGTTAAATGGGAAAATGGTACTCCTAAACAATATATGCAAAGAGCAGGTGAAGAACTTAAAGCTGGAGATAAATTAGGTAAAGGTACTTTAAAAGAAGCAACTTTAGATGAAATTGAATTAAATACTCCATATAGATACTCTCGTAATCTTAGTGCTGTTACTGGTACTAGGCTAACAGAACTTAGAGATCTTGCTAGAGTTAATGAGTGGATTAAACAGTTTAAAAACTCAGATTATTTTAAAGAAGCAGCCCATGAAATTAAGCCTGGAGTTAATGCTCCTGAAGGTTTTGTTCGTCCTGAAAATCTTGAGAAATTTCCTCAATTAAATAATTATGTATTTGATCCTAGAGTTGCTGAAATTTTAAGTGACTTTAGTAAAACTTGGCAACCTAACTTTTTAACTGAGGCTAGTAATGGCCTTGTTAAAAATATGATGTTAAATCCTTTACCACATATGCACAATGAGTTAGTTCACTGGTTTATTAATAGAGGTGCTAGTGGTATTTTAACACCTAAAGGTATACTACAATTTGCTGAAACTCTTCCTAAAGCAATCTCTGAAGTAACTAATAGAGGTCCTATGTTTAGAGAAATTATGAGACAAGGTGGATCTGTTATGTCTGCTAATGTTCGTAATAATGCTCTATTAGATAAGGCTTTTAAAGAAAATCTTACTCTTAGTAGTAAAGATCCTAAATTTGTAGAGTATGCAAAACGTTTAGGTAGGTCTCCATTAGATTTATATGAAGGTATTTCTAAGTTTTCTAATAAGTCTATGTGGACTGTTCGTGATATTCTTTATACACAACTTGTTATGGAAACAATGAGTAAGGGTAAAGTAGATTTACCTACTGCAATTAAATCAGTAGAACGACACATGCCTTCTTATCGTTTACCTAGTCGTGTAGGTGAAAAGATATTAGGAGCACAAGTGTCTCGAATTACTGCTAAAATGCTACAAAATCCATCATTTGTTATATTTGCACGATATAAACATGGTATGTTAAGTTCTTTACTTAATACTAGTAAAGATTTATTAATGTTAGATCCAGCAATTAAGAAGTCTAAACAGTTTAAAGAAGGTACAGATGCGGCTTTAGCCACAGCTATTGCTATTGGTGCTGTATATCCTTTACTTGATTCCTTTGCACAAGCATTAACAGGAGATCAAGATTCTAAGGTTAGACGTGCTGGTGTATTACATTTATTTGATGCTATAGGTGAAATATCTTCAAGTAAAAAAGATCCTTATACTTTATTATCTGCTGTTATTACATTTAATCCTACATTACAAGCCCTATTCCAATTAGCTGCTAACTATGAACTATATAATAGACGTAATATCTATAATGTAGAAGATGACTGGGATATTATTGCTACAGATGTAGGTAAGTATATTCTTAAGACTGTTCCTCAAGCTGGTGAAACTTTACGAGCAACAAGTGAATTTGGTGGTGGATTTAAACAGTGGTTAGCTAAACAATTTGATGTTAAGACTAAGACTTTTGAACAAAAAGCTAGAGAAGAAGATCAAGTACAACGTAGAAAATCAGCTGCAGAGAATCGTAAATGGGGCGGAGAATAAGAAAAAGCCCTATGAGGGCTTCTCTTTAGATAGTACTAATCGTAACACTAGTAAGTCAATAATTGTGTAACTAAAGTCTTCATCACTAAGGAACTCAATCCCTAGTGATGCTCCACTAATTAAGCTTAGTTCATATTCTATCATATTTCACATGCTCCTGCTGTACAAGCTAAGGTTTGTTGACCAGTAGTATTATCTTCCTGTTCTAGAAAGTCAGCCCAATCTATACGACTAGGAGTCTTTGCTAGTTGTTCTTTATATTCTTCTTCACTACAATCTTCATAAGGTGCCTGTTGATATGTGTGATTAGAATATGGTAAGAAAGATACACCACTAATTTCGTCAAAGTGCATCCATACCCATGATCCTACTTCAGGCCATTCATCATCTTTTACTGAAATAGTAACGCTTGGTTTATGTTCACACCAGTGTCTTTGGTATATTAACCAAATTTCTAACTGTTCAATAGCTGTCTTATCATTTCTAAGGATAGCATTTTTAGGTGCTTTCATTGGGAAACTAAAGACTGCTGTTGAATCAGGTCTAAATACTTCATCCTCTACAGATACTCCCATAGATTTTAAGTAGTCATAGATAGGATCTTTTTTATCCATGCGTATACGTCTAATGTAAAAATTATTGTGACGTGCATGGATACCACTAGCGGAATTAACCAACTGTGAGACAGTACCTGAAGGTTTAACGCAAGTAATAGAAGCAGAAGGTTGGATATCAAATTGCTTCGCATATTCCTCATTTGTCGTCCTAGAGACATCTCTTAACCTTTCTAACATTTTAGGATCAGGGCTATGAGTAATCTTAGCATCCATGATACCTGTTAAACTAACTCCTAATAACCTCTCTTCAGAGGTGTTTTTAAGCCACTCAGACGATAGAAACTGAAAGTTAGTTAAGGTTGATTGGATAGTTCCAAGTATTGTTGCGAGCCTGACCTTCTTAGTAAGGGTAGATTCGGTATCATTTTCCCGTACAACCACTTCTGTAAGGTTACAGAATTGTTTATCACGAAGGATAATCTCTGAGCATGGATTGGTTCCGTAACTGAGAGTTGGATCTCGTCTTCCCCACTTATTTGCTTGATTTTGAGCAGCAACACGATTAAAGATTCCTCGTTCACCTGATTTGGACTTAACCAAACTGAGCCACTCTTCCATGAAAGTTTCACTATCTGGTTTCTCCGTGTATGCCACTGAGTTATTTGCGAGTCCTCTATGTGAATTATCATTATACCAGGCTCCTGTTTTAGCATCTCTCATACGTTTATCAGTAAGATTAGAAAGAGAAATAAGAGCAGATCTTCTTACACCACCTACTACTACAATTTCTCCAATCATACACATAATATCATGTACTTCAAGAGAGTTAAGTTTACGTCCTGCTGCCCCTTTAAATGCTTGTATTACAAACTCAAATAGTTTCTTTAAAGGTTCAGGACCACTAGCACGACCACCAAACACTTTAAGTCTAGCTCCAGCAGGTCTTACTTTACTGTAATCAAATGTAGGTATATCACCTTCCCATAGGGAAGATACTAGTTTCTTAAAGGCCTTAGCCCATCCTAGTTTACTATCTTCAACTACAATTACATCATCACATTGGTTTAATTCAGAAGGAATCTCTGGTAGTTTAGCAATCTCTTGACGTTCACAGGAGAATCCAACTCCTGTACCGTTCATGAGTATATATAGAGCTTCACTAAAAGCTCGTTTATTATTAACAGCAAGATAAGAACAATTATAAGCAGCGATGTTATCTCTTTCACAGGCCTCTCCAGCACTCATTAAAAGCCTCATAGAAGGCATTACTTCTAACTTTAAAACAGAATTGTGTAGTTCATCCCAAGTATCTGTATCTAATGTTACTTTAGTTTTAAGGTAATTAGTAAGACGTGTTACTGTTTCTTCCCATGTTTCTCTGCGATTTTTTTCAGGAATGTAACGAGCATATCTGCTCATCGCAATTACTTCCTGGTAAACACTTGGTAAACTACTCATATGTATCATAATCCTTTAGTTCGTTATTTATTTCTCTTGACAACCTGTCGAAGTTGTCTTCTATTTTGTCTTGAAAAGAATCAACTATCTCTTCTGATGTAAGATTAAGTAGTTCCATTAACGTTATTTCGTCTAACTTCTTTAAATCTTCACACAGTTCGTAGAATGTTCTATTCATGATTAGCTTTCTGATGACCGACCATAGTCGTTATGTTTTGGCATGGACAATTGGTCCATATCCTCCACTGTTAGTTTCTGTTCTCTCATCTTCTTTCCGAAGATTCGATCCCAATTCTCTTCTCCATCCTTGGATAAAGGTTTTGATACGAGACTGTCTCCTGTTACATCGTTCTTTGTTGTCACTTTTTAACTCCTTAAGTAGTTCAACATAATGAATGACTTTATTTAAATCTTCTATTCCACCTTTGTCTTGCCATCTACATATATATTTAATAATATTACCTTCAATAAAAGGTAGGTTATTTTTAACTATAAATTCAATAGGTTGAATAGGAAATTGTCTGTAATGACTTCCTGCTATTTGTTTTTTTAGTGCACTCATATTAGTTTTGTCCTATTATTATATCAAGTTTAGTTAAGTATGTCAACTATAATCCTGAGTTTGCTTCAATTAATCTCTTAGAATCATACTTTTTAATACCATCATAATGTTTAGCTTCCTTTACATT
>Ga0114978_10002698_pt1 | contig 14612 bp, 34 predicted proteins | sample S_140212_EF_Meta_FD_87027 | JGI IMG/M metagenome (GOLD analysis project Ga0114978, IMG submission 87027) | Freshwater microbial communities from Lake Simoncouche, Canada to study carbon cycling - S_140212_EF_MetaG | ecosystem: Environmental > Aquatic > Freshwater > Lake | place: Lake... | reverse complement strand
AATTTCAATGGGATTCTGCTGGTGGATATGTGTTAAAGCATTTTGGGATTGAACCTGATGTAAATGAGAATCTACGGAATCGTGGCACTTACTTTGGTAATGATGTATGAAACTAACCTTCTGTGCACTCTGTGGATCAACTGAAGCGATAGAACATCATCATATTCTACCAAAGGCAATGGGAGGAACAGATGCAAAGGATAATCTACTAACACTATGTGCAATACACCATGTGGCAATACATAAACTAAATGATAAAAGAATCCACTCTGCAAGCCTAATCAAAGAAGCCAAGAGAAAGCAAAAAGAAAATGGTGAATTTCTGGGTGGTCATATTCCCTTTGGATATCGCCTAAAGGATAACAAACTAGTAAGGCATAGAGACGAGCAACGGATACTAAAGGATATAACACATCAGAGAGTATTGGGATTATCTTTGAGAGAGATAAAGAAATACCTAGAGAAAGAACATGGCGTTGTGCGAAGTATCGTATGGATAGGAGATATTGTTAGATGAGTAAAGGTCGCACCATATCTAAATTTATGATTGTTCTTTATACTGCCGCAAATGGGTTCATATAAAGAAAAAAACTGCCCAACTTGTGGCACTGCTCACAGAAAGCAAGGGCTATACTGCTCTCGCTCGTGTGGTAATTCACGTGTTCACACGCACAGATCGCGCAAAAATCTGTCTGAGAAGATCACTCAGCACTGGCAGACTGCAGAATCCAGTGAGCAACGTGACAAAGTGTCTTCTCAGGGCAAACTACAGCTGAAAAAGATACACAACAAGGACGACGAAGACCTTCAGCAGATGACCTTGGATGACTTCATGGTGGAACCAGTGGTGGATGACCTGAAAAATGGTCAATTTAGGGCTGGTGGTGACCTGTGGACAGAGGTGGACTGATAGAAAACGAAGGTATACGTTTTTGAAATCGTTGTTTGCACGCTACGATCGTCAAAAATACTTGCTTTTTACTTGACTTTGGGCTAGAATAGCTGTGTAGAGGGTTGATGATGACTAATCCCTACTGAAGTTGAGGGTTTTACAGAAATACCTTTACTTTAATTCGGTTTACAGCGATAATTATACTATGATGAATGAAAACGTGAAGGAAAACTCTGTGAAATCTCTTATCTCTTTTGACTCTGCCTCTGGTAAATTTGTTGGATCTCTGAACGGTAAGGTCGTGGTTCGTAGCAAGTACGAAGATGCCGTTAAGGCTCGTCTGGCTGAGATGTCTGGCACTGTGGCTGAGGCTGCTAAAGCGATTGATGCAAAGAACGAAAAGTACGGTATCAATGAGCGATTCTCTTTCGTGGAAAAGCTGGTGACCATGGTCGCTACTGGTGTCCAACCCTCTGCCGTGATCACTGGCGAAGGTGGTCTCGGTAAGACCTTCACTGTTACTAAGACCTTGGAAGCCAATGGTCTGCGTGACATCAGTGATTTGGCTGAGTTCCAAGTCGGTACTGTGTTAAATGCACGTAAGTGCTTTACCTTTGTTAAGGGTTACTCTACTCCCAAGGGTCTCTATCGTACTCTGTTCGAGAACAACAAGGGTACTATCGTGTTTGATGACTGCGACGCTGTTCTTAAGGATCCCGTTGCACTTAACCTGCTCAAGTCCGCTCTTGACTCATACGGTAAGCGTATCATCTCTTGGAATGCAGACATGAAGGATGAAGATCTGCCACGTAGCTTCAACTTCGAAGGTCGTGTTATCTTTATCTCTAACATGAGCCAAGACAAGATCGACCAAGCGATCCGTTCACGTTCTATGATGATCGACTTGTCCATGACACTGAACCAAAAGATCGATCGTATGGAGCACATCGCTCTGTCTCCTGAGTTCTTGCCTGAGTATAGTGCTGAGTGCAAGAAAGATGCGCTGGCGCTTATCCGTGAGATCAAAGATGACTGCAAAGAAATCTCTCTGCGTACTCTTATCTCTGTTACCAAGGTTCGCGCCAGTAACAAAGAGTGGAAAGACCTCGCTACTTACATGTTGACTGCTTAAGGAATAATTATGAGTAAGATGGCTGAAATTGATATGGAAATTCGTGACCTTCTGGACACCACTAGGTGGTCTATAGATGAGATCGCCAACTACTGCCAATGCCCTGTAGCATGGGTTGAGGCAATAGTGGAGGAACGCTGGGTGGCTAGGCTTAATAGGAAGATGGATGAGGTCATGTCGCCTTATCAGACTTGCAACTCATGAGATAATATACTCAATTTCATCTTAGGGAAGTATATTCAGTGGGCGGGACTCCTACCCATAGATCCTATAGACGAAGTTAACCCATACCATCTTTTTTCTAAGGAACTCTAATCATGTACCAAACCCTGCTGTGCTATCTAGAGGATATGTCATGGGAAGACGTCTTGATTGTATCTTTCTTCATGCTATTGGAAACAGGATTTATCTTAAGTGTTTCATTTTCACTGCTCGCCTAAAATGTCCCGCAGTATTTTTTTACTTCAAAAAGGTTGCTAAGGTATGAATTCCATTGAGATTACCATTTCCCGAGGTTTGGACATTAATCTTATCCTACAGCAGATTGTTGATTGGGGTTTAACCCTAGATAATCTTACCATTTGTCGTAGGGACTCCTACATGATTGATCTTGGTATTTCTTCCAAGTATAACTTTGATCTTTGTTTGTTTGAGGAATTTCTTCAAGAGTTGGAATATGAGCATGATATGAAAGAATTAGCATGAGTCTAGATAGAATTGCTGGTTTTGCATTTGTAGTGGCATTGGCTGTGTTTGTACACTGGTTCTTTGCGCTATGCTTTTTTATAATCTTTCTATGGTGATACTATGAGTTTAGATGTTGATTTAATGGTGGTTCAGCCTGTATCGATTTACTCTGGGAATATTACTCACAATCTGGGTAAGATGGCTTCCGAGGTTAAGTTGAGTAATGGTAAGACTTTATATGATGTTCTTTGGCGACCTGATGAGCATGGGTTTAAGACTGGTGAGGATATTGCTGAACTTCTAGATGAAGGGTTTAATATTCTGCTCGCTTCTCCCGAAGAGTATAAGAAATATAACCCAGAGAATGGGTGGGGTTCCTATGATGGATTGGTGGATTTTGTTTATAAGTATCGTAACGCATGCTGGGATAGTCCAGAGGCAGAATTAAGGGTGAGTCGATGAGTTATGCACGATGGTCGAATAGTAGTTGGTATGCCTTCTACAATGTAAATGGTAGATTATCGCTTTGGTATGACATGGATCATACCATTGATTGGGAGTATTCGGAACTGCAGGATATCATGTCCAAGGACTCCGAGAAGATTCCGCTATTCTTCATGGCGGTGTATAAGTGTACTGAGGAAGATGCTCAAGAAGCCATGGGCTATATTCGTTATTACCTGGAGGAATATGATCCCAAGGATAGTGGAGAGTATAACAAAGAAGTGGCTGAATTCATAAAGAAATGGGAGAGTGAAGGTGAATAAGATCTGGAAACTAAAGTATGAGAATGGAACTTGGATAGTTCTGTTCCATCCGAACAATGGTGAGTTTACTAACCTGTCCCCCGAGGATATGGCATCAGTCTTTAGGACCAAACCCTCTGTTGAGGATCTTAGGACTCAGGTATGGGCAGATGACCTTATTGAGCGATATCTTGATACCAAGGACTTCTCCGATGCAAAATCCCTGTTACAAAAATATCGCTTGCCTTGCAAGGAATAATGGAGTATAATTATGAATGATAAAGAAATTATTGAAGTGGCACAAAAAGTTGATGATACAATGTATAAACTCATTGAGGAATACGAGATCTCTCCGCTGATCGTTGGAAGCATTGTTCTTGCACGATTGATGGTTCTGACTGACATGACTGAAGAAAATAATGATTTTAGAAAGATTCTAAGATCTGCACTGGCCACGCCCAGTAAACCCTTAACTGAAAGGACTATACAATGAAGATCGCTACCTGCTCTGACATTCACTTGGAATTCGGTGAAATCGAATTAAAGAATCCCAGTGATGTTGAAGTATTGATTTTGTCTGGTGACATCTGCGTTGCAGCGGATATCTTACCACTCAATGAAAAAGAATTACCAGGTTTTGCCAATGCAAAGTCTGAAATGATCCATGAGTTCTTTCAGAATTGCTGCAGAGAATTCAAACATGTGATTTATATTGCTGGTAATCATGAGCACTATCATGGTGACTACATCAAGACCATTCCCAAGTTAAAAGAACTTCTGGGATATAACGTCAATCTTCATATTCTTGACAAAGAACGTGTTGAGTTCAATAACGTAGTGTTTCTTGGTGGTACTCTCTGGACCGACATGAACAAAGAAGATCCTAAAACATTAGCTCAGATTCGTGGTATGATGAATGATTTTAGAACTGTTGAAAAGAGTGATGAAGTGGTTCACTACAAGACTCCGATCTATGCCGTTAAGGAAGACGGTAGCTATGATTATGATAATGTAGTGAGCATGGAATTTCATACTCGCACAGCAAAGTTTTCCCCGCAGGATGCTGTGGTGGATCACAAAGCCATGCTTGAGTTTATTGATTCACAATACAAAGATATTCCTCCATGGAAAACGATTGTAGTTGTTGGTCACCATTCTCCCAGCAAAACATCTACACACCCTCGTTATAGGAAAGAAGAGTTGATGAATGGTGGATACAGTTCTGATCTTGATAATTTTATCCTAGATCGTCCAGGTATCAAACTTTGGACTCATGGACATACTCATGAGGATTTTGACTACATGATTGGTAATTGTCGTATTGTTTGTAATCCTCGTGGTTACATTCACTACGAAGATCGTGCTGATCGTTTTGAATTAAAGGTGGTTGAAGTATGAGTACATATGTAATTACAGTTGAGGAAGATCCAGAGACTGGAGAATTAGTTCTTCCTTTCTCTGACGAAATGCTTGCTGAAGTTGGTTGGGCAGCTGGCGATATACTTAATTGGGAAATACAAGATGATGGTTCATGGACATTAAGGAAAAAAGATGGAAACGAACCAGTGTGAGTACGCAGACTCTGCACTTGAGCATTACATGAAGAAGTGCATGCGTTTAGAAGAAGAAAATCGTGAATTGAAAAAACAAATTGAAAAATTACTTTGGATGATAGAGGAGAAAGATTAATGAGCAAATTTACTTTTATGTGTGAAGACGAACCGATGCCTTTTGCAGATGCAGTAACAACCAAAAGAACATTTGAATTCAGTGCAGTATCGTTGAATGATATTATTCAAGAATTTGAATACTTCTTGAAGGGTGCTGGCTTCTATATTAATGGAACTCTTGATGTTGTTCCTGAAGAAGAATGCGATTATAACCCAGATGCAAATTTAGAATTATATGATGCAATGGACTTACCGCAAACAATCCACAGTCATCATTATTATGATACAGAACGTAACAAACCAATAAAGGCTTAAAATGACAAAAGTATTTACAGACGTAAGCGTATTTCTGAGTGCGTGTGGTCAAGAGGTTCCCTCTAAACCATCTGCACCATCTGAACTATCAACCCTATACATGAAGTTAATTCAAGAAGAGTTTATTGAACTCTTCACTGCAATTAAGAATGATAACAACACTGAACAACTAGATGGATGTTTTGATCTAATTTGGGTGGTTGTTGGGTACATGAAGGCACGTGGCTGGGATTGCGAAGCTGCATGGGATGAAGGCGCAAGATCTAATCTTGCAAAAATTGACCCTGTTACTGGTAATGTTATACGTCGCGAAGATGGTAAGATTCTTAAACCAGAGGGCTGGACACCACCTAACTTTGCGAAATTTGTCGCTTGACTTTAATTGATATTTCAGGTATAATTATATTATGATTATTACACTATTTTTAGATATGGATGGCGTGCTTTGCAACTTTGACAAAGCATACAGTAAACTCACAGAGATTCGTGAGAAAGATCATAAGCAATTTCGTAATGCCGTAATGAACTATAAGATTTTTGAAGATCTTGAGTTCATGCCTGATGCGCAAGAATTGCTGAATCACGTCTCCAAACTAAATGGTGTTCAAGTTGAAATTCTAACATCCATGGGTACTTTTGAAACTGATATGGGTAATCAAGCAAAACAACAAAAGATGCGTTGGTTGGATTCTAAAAACATTCCATACAAAGCAAACTTTGTTCGTTCAAAACAAGAGAAGGCTATGTACGCTAATCCGTATACAATATTGATTGATGACTCAACTGGTTGCGTTAAGCCATTTGAAGTTGCTGGTGGTCATGCAATCCTTCATACAAGTTCCAAACAATCCATTAAAGATTTAAACTCAATTATTCCTCAGATCGGTGCTTTGTCTGCCGTGAGGTTTATATGAATGATTTATTAAAACCAACATTTGATTGGATACGTGATGACTTTAAATCTAACCGAGTTCGCTTTGTTATTGAGTTGCTTGCTTGGGCTATCAGTGTGGGTTGCTCGATTACTATGGCAGTCACAGTCCCCAACCCTCCGCTTCTTGCTCTTTATCCCATTTGGATCACTGGTTGTGCTTTGTATGCTTGGGCTAGTTGGACTAGGAAATCTTTTGGCATGCTCGCTAACTATCTACTGTTAACTACTATTGATACTGTTGGTTTACTTCGAATGCTATGGATATAAAATTAGTTGAAATAACTTTGCCAGAAACTTTTGTTAATAGTGTTTTAGCATTACGTGGCGTAGCCAAATCTGTTAAAAGAAGTAACAAAGGTGGCTGGCATAGTCATCGTTGCAATCGTGAAACCTACTCATGGGCATCAGAAGTTGTAGATGATGTACAAAACTCAGTTGGTATTGACGGAGAAATAACTTACTGGTATAATATTAATACTGGTAGCGATTACAATGAGTGGCATGATCACGATAGGGGTGATACTGATCAGGTGTGTGGTGTCCTCTATCTTCAAGTTCCTGAAAATGCTGGCGACTTTGAATATAAAATTAGAAAAGAAACTTTTCGGATTAAACCATATGCTGGATTATTGTTGTCATTTCCTGATGATTTAAAGCATCGTGTTTTGCCAAACGATGGTAATGGTGAAAGAGTCTCAATGGCTTTTAATTTTTGGAAAATGTTAAAGTGAATATATTTTATCTACACGAAGATACTACAGAATGCGCAAAACAGCATCTTGACAAACATGTCGTTAAGATGATTCTAGAATATGCACAACTTCTTTCTACTGCTCATCGTTTACTAGATGGATATGAGTATGAAGGTAAGTCTATTTCTGGACGTAAAGCCATGAGATGGAAACTAGATGATTCTCGTGAAGATAATTTATACATGGCATCACACATGAAACACCCATCTGGGATTTGGTGTCGTGAAACTTCTGCAAACTATACATGGTTATACTCTTTGTGGAGAGATCTTATGAAAGAATATACATTTCGTTACGGTAAACACCATGTTGCAGAAAGATTAATTCCTTTCCTTGATAATTTACCAACAAACATAAAATTTGGTGATATCACTCCAATGCCGCAATGTATGCCTGAAGACTACAAAGTCCCAACAGATTCTATCCAAGCATATCATAACTATTACATCAATGACAAACAACCATTTGCTGTTTGGACGAATAGACCAATTCCAAACTGGTTTGTATCTGCTTGGCGTATTAAAAACCACAAGGCTATTGCTTTAATTACTGAAAATAAAGTAAAGTTCAAAATGATTCCAGCATAATGATCTAGCTAAATAGAAAAGAAGGAGTTATTATGCCAACATATTTGTTTAAGAATACCGAAACAGGTGAAGTCTTTGAAAAGGTTATGAAAATAGCCGAATTTGATTCATACAAAGAACAAAACCCCACCCACGAAAGATACTATGATGGTTTCGCGCCAGCATTTGCGGGAGACCATGTTTCAATTAAAAAGGACACAGGATTTAAGGAGGTGCTACAAAGGGTACACGAAAAAACACCAGGAAGTCAATTAAATACTTTATCGTCTCAAATCTAAGGAAACTCTTAATGGCTCGAACAGCAGCAAAACCAAAACCAATAGATAATGTACAAGGTGAGCCAAGATTAAAAGCAGTAAACAATACGCTAAAAATAAGAATTGATGATTTAAAAACTTTTGATCCATTGACGGGAAATCAAAAGTTATTTTTTGATGCGTATAAACGTGGAGATTACTTTGTTGCACTACATGGTGTTGCTGGAACTGGTAAAACATTTTGTGCTTTGTATAAAGCCATTGAAGAAGTATTGGAGAAATCAAATCCATTCAACAAGATTATCGTAGTTCGATCTGCGGTTCAATCTCGTGAGATCGGTCATCTTCCAGGTGATGTAAATGAGAAGATGGAAATTTATGAACAACCATATCGTCAAATCTGTCAGACACTGTTTGATCGTAAAGACGCCTGGGATAGATTAGAAGAACAAGGTCATATTACTTTTATTTCTACATCATTCATTCGTGGTATGTCCTTTGACGATGCTATCATTATTGTTGATGAGATGCAGAATTTGACTTATGAGGAGATTGATACCGTTATGACTCGTGTCGGTTATCGATCAAAGATTATTTGGTGTGGTGATTATCGCCAGACTGACTTGAATAAAAGAAAGAACGATGTTACTGGAATTTTAAAATTCTTTGACATTGCTCAACACATGAGCGCATTCACTCGTATTGAGTTTACTGTTGATGATATTGTTAGATCATCTCTTGTGAAAGATTATATCTTGGCAAAACTCAGATATGAAGACTTCGAGGATAAAAAGAAATGATAACTGGCGAACAATTCAATCACCTATTCCCACGCAACCCTGATCCAGAGTTGTGGGCAAATTCCATGGCTGAAGTATTTCCAACTTATGAAATCAATACCCCACGTAGAGTTGCTGCATTCCTTGCTCAGTGTGGCCATGAGTCTGGTGGGTGGACAATATTCCAAGAAAATCTAAACTACTCTGCGCAGGGTTTGAATAGCATTTTCAAGAAGTACTTTCCAACTATTGAATCGGCACAGCCATATGCTCGTAAACCAGAAATGATTGCCAACAAGATCTATGCAAATCGCATGGGTAATGGTGCACCAGAAACTGGTGATGGATGGAAATATCGTGGACGTGGACCAATTCAATTAACTGGTTCTGCCAACTACAAAGCATTTGCTCAAGAAATGTTTGACGACTGGGAAAATCTTTACAACAATCCAGATTGGGTTACTGAAGATAAGGACTTTGCTTTGATGTCAGCTATTTGGTTCTGGAATAAAAACAAACTAAATGCTCTTGCTGACATTGAAGATATTAAGACAATGACTAAGCGCATTAATGGTGGTTACCTTGGACTCGAAGACCGCATTAAACATTATAATGAATGTATCCACTTGTTAGGTTAAATGAAAAACTTTATACACCATGAATTCGATAAACTCCAACGTGAAACCTCTCCCAATGGTAAAAGAGTTTACAAAACTCCGTCAGGTAGAGCCTATCCTAGCGTCACAACAGTTACAGGACTCCACTCAGCAAAATCAATCGCACAGTGGCGAGCAAGAGTCGGAGAAGCAGAAGCCAACAGAATCTCAGGTCGCGCAAGTGCACGTGGCACAAGAATCCACAGTCTCTGCGAATCATTCCTCCGCAATGAAAGATGTGAGCCTGATATCTTCGATAGAGAATTATTTGAAGGAATTTCACCCCACCTTGAAGAAATAGATAATATACATGCGCTTGAAGATCCTCTGTACTCAGATCATCTTGAAGTTGCGGGAACTGTTGATTGTATTGCTGAGTTTAGAGGTAAGTTATCGGTTATAGATTTTAAGACTTCTAGTAAAGTAAAAACTCGTGATAATATTCACAACTACTTTATGCAAACATCTGCATATGCTGTTGCGTTTGAAGAAAGAACTGGTATTCCTGTTGGTAAACTTGTAATTATAATGGGGATAGATAATGAAGATCCGATAGTGTTTGTTGAGAAACGTGATGATTGGATTGATGGTTTTTGTAAGCTAAGATTAGACTACAAAAATAAATTTGCTTTGTAAATAAATAAGAGGTATAATTATGTTATGTGATAAAGTTGAGATTGGACCCAGTATTATTATTCTAGACAAAGAGGTGACGTTAAGTTCGTTGCCTGGATGGGTAGAAGGTGATATGTTCAAATTGATTATTGGTGCAAATGGAAATGTTACATTTATCAAGGTTACCCAACCTGGAGGTGTAATGTAGTATTGCTGTATGAAATGATGTAAAAGGTGTTCTGGACGGGAGTTCGATTCTCCCCACCTCCACCAAAATTCATTATTGTGTAGTAGTGAGTTTTGGTGGGGGTGACTAGGTTTCGACAGGGCAATAAGTAACTGAGTGGACAGCACGAGACAGATACTCGTAAAAAGTAAATAAAGTAAACGCAAACGACTCACAGTTCGCATTGGCAGCCTAAACGCTGACTAGGGTTTCGGTAGGTTTCCTCGTAACAGAATAACCTACCACTGTTAGTTAGTCTATGCTTGATGCCAGCAACCGATACCTTAGTATCTCGTACTGAACACATTGCGACGAATCTGACAAGTTGATAGTATTTTTTAAAACTTTTTCTAAGGAAATTCAAATGAAAACATTGATCGCTACAATTTTGTCCGCATTCGCATTAACATCTTTCGCTGCTGACGCACCTAAACCTGCTCCAGCTGCACCTGCTGCTGCACCTTCTGCTCCAGCTGCACCAGCAGCTAAAAAAGTAGAAGAGAAGAAAGTGGAAGCTAAGAAAGAAGAAAAGAAAGCATCTAAGTAAATGAGATGTGCCGTACTCTGTAATGGACCAAGTCGTAGTCTTTACGTACCATCTACAGAGTACGGATTTGTCATGGGTTGTAATATACCATGGACTACAGTTGATGCAACTATAGTTCTTGATGAAGAGGTAGTTAGGTTGTGGGCAAAGAAACCAGATCTAATTACAGTTCCAACATATTTTTCAGTTAAAGCATGGCAAGAAACTGATGCAATAAAGAAACGTGATTTCTTTAGACCATTTTTAGTTAAAACAATAACTCCAAAATATCCATATCATTCTAGTGGACATAATGCTGTTGAACAGGTTATTACCAAAGGTTATACGAACATAGATATATTTGGATGTGATTCTTGGTTTAGTAAAGTAGGAAGATCTTATACAAGAACGCATATTAAAGAAGGTGGAATCGTTGATGGAGATATGAGACATATCGAAGGATGGCGCACCCGATGGAAAGAAATAATGGACAAACATTCAGAAGTAACATTAAATTTTATAGGGGAAACTAAATGAAACATTTACTAGCAATTATAGCAATGGCTGTTGCTTCTACTGCATTTGCAGCTGAGCCAGCGAAGAAAGAACCAGCGAAGAAAGTTGAGAAGTGCATTCCTAGCAAAGAAGTAGTTTGTCAGGATTCTTTGAAAGGCAAAGAGCGTCCTACACCAAAGAAGAAAAAAGAAGAAACTACTAAATAATTCGTGGGTTGTAGGTACCCAATAAAACCTTCATTACACAACACACAAAAAGGAGTAAATTATGTCAAATTTGACACCATTCGAGATTCGCCTTGAATTACTAAAAATGGCGAAAGACATGCTTAACGATGAGTATTACGGTAAGCGTGAAGTAATTAGCAACGACTGGCAAACTAAAGTCGAATCTGCTAAAATCAATGGAGGCACGATTCCTGATCATCCAGGATTCCCTGCTATCCCATCTGAACACGATATCATTGCTAAGGCGCAAGTCTTAAATGGTTTCGTTTCAAACGTCCCCACAACAATAGAAAAGACTAGCAAGAAGTCTACCTAATACGGGATTGGGAGGACTTGCTCACGCAAGTTTTCCCTTAACTAATTAAGGAGAAATATGCGAGTATATTTAAAAATACTTCTAATAATTACAACGATGGTAGGTGCCACTGCATATGTGACATCCATACCTCAAGAACAAAAATTATTCAATGTCAGATATAAAGAACTAACATCTGATGTAAGAAAACAAATTGATTGTCTTGCAGATAACATTTACTTCGAAGCAGGACATGAACCAGAAGAAGGCAAAATTGCAGTTGCCTTGGTTACACTTAATAGAACGCAAGATCCTAGGTTTCCAAAAGAAATTTGCTCTGTAGTCAAACAGAAGGTAAACTTAGTGTGTCAGTTCTCTTGGATCTGTGAACCCATGAAAGCAATAAAACATAATGATGTATACAGAAAGTCTCAAGATGTGGCTTTGCATGTATATGCTAATTATGAAATGATTGATGACATTACAAATGGTGCACTTTACTACCATGCAGACTACGTGAATCCAGGATGGAAGTTGAAAAAGACTAAAGTCATTGGCCGACATATTTTTTATAAAGAAGGCAGTAAAATCTAATGATGAACAAATTAAACCTCCAGCTGAATGAATCTTCTGATTCTAGGCATTCGTTTTTTCTATTGATGGAGGAAATTACTCTTGCTACATGTAAGCAAGCAGTTGAGTGGATATTCGAAGCCAACTTTGCTGAAGAAACACCTGACCGATTAAATATGGTCATAACTTCTCCAGGTGGTGATTTGAATGCCGCATTTGCTTTGGTTGATACCATGCGTGGATCTTCCATTCCAATTCGAACAATTGGACTTGGACAGATTGCTTCAGCTGGACTTATGATTTTCATTGCTGGTGAAGCAGGACAGCGTATTCTTACACCGAATACTTCTATCTTGTCACATCAGTACTCATGGGGTGCTTTTGGTAAGGAGCATGAGTTGTTTGCACAAATTAAAGAATTTGACTTGACAACCAAACGTATGATTGCTCATTACAAAAAATGCACTGGATTAAAAGAAGATCAGATTCGTGAATACTTATTGCCACCACAAGATGTTTGGCTGAGTGCTCAAGAAGCTAAAAAATTAGGACTATGCGATGACGTTAAAGAACTTAAGTAAATTTGTTCGTTATTCTGGAATTTGGGTTAGTTTCGTACTTAACCCTTATCATTGGAGACTTGAATTTAAATTCATGCATCCAGATGAGTTGAATCCAAACATGCGTGGATTCTTTGTTTCACTTTTACCCTTAACAGTAAGAGTGGTTGTTGATGATGGAACTTGGTAAATTATGGAGAACTCTTTGAATAAAAATCTGTTAACTCTAGTTATTGGGATAGTTATGATTGCAACGACTTTAATCGGTTGTTTGACGTACTATCATTTGAATCAGTTGCAAGCGATGAAATCCAACATAGAATCTGCAATCGTCAAGGGAATCGACCCAGTTGCAGTTAGGTGTTCGTACGACTCGAATACTACGGTCTGTGCCCTCTACGCGAGTCGAAAATAATCCCCCCAGATCCGTAGGGCATCAAAATATCCCTTTACTTTAATTCAAAAATAGGGTATAATTATATTATGGGAGTGAACTGGAAACACTATGCAAATGATACGTACCTCGTTTAAGAAGCTGAAGCCACGCAAGCCGAATGCAAAGCAACGTGACCTCGATAAGTCTTGGGAAGACCTGCTTAAGAAATATGAGCCCAAGAAGCCGATGACGAAATCGTCGGATGAGTTCTCATATTCACTTGGAAAATCTGCTCGTCGTGAGACGCCTAAGATTCCAAGTCTTCCATTCACTGGTGGACCATGCACAAAAGCACCAGACAAAGTTTATACTGGAACTATGATGAAGGGTATTGGTACGATGCATAAGTCAAATGCTGTTCCAATTTTTAGTGATGAAGAAGCAGTTGCTATTGCAACAATGAGGAGATGATTATGAAAGAGTTTTGCGTTAACTGTGCTGAGAAAGAAGCCCAACTTGAAATACTTAACCAAAAGTATGAAAGAGAAATGCAGTGTATGCGTGAACAACTGAACAAAGCAAAAAGTGAAAATGAAGCACTTTCGCTTGATGTTGCTTTTTATGGTGGCAACATCACAAACTTGTCTTGCAATGGAAAATAAGGTATAATTATATTATGAATCCGAACTACACCAAAATCGTATCCTGTGCCTCTGACCGTAATCCAGTTGGCATTCAAAACATCTACGTTGAACTCCTCACTGATCGCATGAAGTTAGATAAATTCTTCTCCATGTATCTTGATAAGTTTGAACGTAAGATGGATCCCGACAAAACTAATACACCTATCTGGGCTCTTTACAAAAAGAAACTCAAAGAATATGGTGACCTACAACAAGCCATTAAAGTGGCTGAATACTATCTAAAGAAAAGTTATGTTTAAAAATTCAAACGAATTTTCACTTCACATTGAACAGTTAGTCAAAGAGAAACGAATCAATCACATGGACGCTGTACTTGAATACTGTAAAGATAATTTCCTTGAACCAGGAGATGTTTCAAAACTTATCAATAAGTCTCTTAAGGATAAGATTGAAATGAACTTTCGTGAATTGAATTATTTACCTAAACAGGCTCAGCTGGATGTGTAATGGACGGATTTAAGGCATATAAGTATTACATTGCAATTAAACTACACTTCACAAAAGATTCCTTTGATGTTTTCAAAAATCGTGGAACAGTCAAAGGTACTCGTGAAGCATTTAACGCAAGAAACGATAGATACATGTTT
>Ga0114978_10002696_pt1 | contig 14615 bp, 10 predicted proteins | sample S_140212_EF_Meta_FD_87027 | JGI IMG/M metagenome (GOLD analysis project Ga0114978, IMG submission 87027) | Freshwater microbial communities from Lake Simoncouche, Canada to study carbon cycling - S_140212_EF_MetaG | ecosystem: Environmental > Aquatic > Freshwater > Lake | place: Lake... | reverse complement strand
GCGGTCGCCGCTCCGGTGACGGTGCAGGTGCATGTCACGATCGCGGCACCGCCTCCGCCGCCAGCACCGTTGTATCTATCGATAAATGGGGAGCCGGTGTTGGTGCCGGCGTCGTTGAGGTGATATCACTGCGTGAGTTAGTGCATAGGGGCGTCTGTCTCACACTGACAGAAAAACAATCTTGCAAAAAGTGACACTTCACGCTTTGCAGTCACGACATTCTAGGTTAGAATATGTCCTTCACCACAAAGTACTGCAATACGTAATAATTAGCCCGCGGGGGCCTTCGAGCTGTCGCATCCACATTAAGGAGCTTGCCATGTCTCAGTCACTCGCCCGTCATCTCTTGATGTCCGAAACTTCTGATGGTGCTCTCCTCTTGGCGCTCCCCGCGACCGCGGAGCGTGTCGATTCGATTCATCGTGCCATTGATGCTGCGAGCACCTGGGGCGAATTCCGGGCCGCCCTCACGCCGGCAGCGCGCATTGATGTGGATCAACTCTTTGTTGACCAAGAGGTCGAAGCTCCGGAAGATGACGAGGAATTTGATCCTTCAGGGCTGCCGCTCTATGAGGATGGAGGTTTCCCAGACTGGGTGGGTAAGACGATGCTGACGGAGGTGCCGGCTTCGGTCATTCGGTCGTGCGGCCGCGAGGAGAAGTCGATGCACGATGGTGAATTTGTTCGGTTTGAAGCCCAGCATCGGCAACGAATCCTTGATGCGCTTGCGGAGCTCGGATGGACGGTCGAGGAACGGTCGGATTTGTTACTTGGGGACTGAGTTTCCGTAGTTTGACTGAGCCAAATTAATAGCTGTTTGAAACGCATTTAATCCTTTAGAACTGGAGGAGTTATCTCATGCCCACGAATACCCCGTCCATCCACTTCGGCCTGCTTGCCGCACCCACCCTCACGCATTTCCGGGAGTCGCTAGCGCTAGCGAGCACTCTTTCGCGAACCGTCGAGGAGTGCCAGCGCAGCGGTTGCCGCTTCCCGCACACCCTGCTTGTCGGTCCATCCGATAGTGGGAAGCGCAGTCTCGTGTCCACCATTGCAGCAGAGCTCGCGGTGCCGGTGATTGCCGTGGACGCCACCATCATTGGTAGTTCCGATGACCTTCATGCAGCGTTTCGGCGGGCGTTGGATGGCTCAATCGTGGTGATCAGTGGCATGGAGGGTGCTTTGCCGGCGATGTTGCGGGATATCGCTCGAGCGGCAGCGCGTAATCGCCTCAACGGGACGGGCGGTGCTCGCCCAACCTTCCCGGGAACTCCGGGTAACTGGGGCACGCCCAACTTCAAGGGTATGGCAGGTATTCCGGGCTTCCCCGGAATCGGTGGTTTCTCGACGGACGAACCAGATCCCCGCGCGAGGGCTTCTCGCCGTTACGAGGATTTCACAATCATCCTGACGTCACGGTCACCTATCCCAGCTGATTCCGGCCACTGCAATTGGATTGAGCGCACTTTCTACCTCACACGCACCCAGGCAAGTGAAGCCGTTCGCCTCGAACGGGTGCTCCAACGCGCCGGGCTCAATATTGATGCTGCAGGTGCTGCGTCGCTTGGTCGTTGCGTGTCGGACATCGGTCTTCGAACGCTTACATGCGCATCCCTTGTCGCGGAGTGGATGCGTTCAAACGGTCTGACAACGGTCACGCACGACGTCATCGAGCCAGAGATCTCTCGAATTCTTGAGTGCAGTATCGACCCTGTGCGAGCTGCGGAGATCTTTCGACAGCAGGCGACCGAACTGACGGCTGGGCGCGAGGAGTCAGTATCCGCGGTCGATCCACAACCAAACCAGCTCACCAGCAATCGCCAAGGAATCGCATGAATCCGATCGCACTCTCTGACTATTTGTCGGCCATCGTTAGTAATGACATTCGCATCAGCCTGATGATTTGGGGCGCTCCAGGCGTCGGCAAGTCCAGCATCGTCGCGCAGGCTGCGGTGCGGGCGGGTCTTGAGTTTGTCGACGTTCGCCTTAGTCAACTTGCACCGACCGACCTGCGCGGTCTACCGGTGCCGGAGCGATTTGAAGGCGGGGGCGGAATCTCCCGTTGGTATCCGCCAGAGTTCCTCCCACAAGGCGGGGCCGGCATTCTCTTCCTAGATGAGTTGAATATGGCCGCTCCGTCCATGCAGGGCGTCGCCCAGCAGTTGATCTTGGACCGCCGCGTTGGAAGTTACGTACTTCCAGATGGGTGGTTTGTGTGGGCCGCCGGCAATCGCAAAGAAGATCGCGCATCGGTGTTCGACATGCCAGCACCGCTTGCGAATCGCTTCGTTCACCTTGAGGTCTCTGCTGACCTCGAAAGTTTCAAGGCACACGCCATTGAGCGTGGAATCTCCGAGCGTGTCATTGCGTTCCTTTCCTTCCGTGTAGATCTCCTGCACAAGATTGATCCAACTCGCCCTGCGTGGCCATCGCCGCGATCGTGGTTTATGGCGGATCAGCTAGTGAAGGCCGGATTAGCTGCGGATTCTGCACTGGGACCAGCGGCATGGGCGGAGTACCGCGCATTCCTTCAGGTGTACGACGCGGTGCCCGACCTTGAGGCGATCCTGCGCGGGCAGGGCGCATCCATTCCGGTGCCAACCGAAGTGTCGGTGAGGTACGCGACAGTCATCGGCCTCGCGCTACGTGCGCGTACTGGCGATGATGCTGTTAACGGGTTTCGATGGGTTGTTCGCACGATGAGCGCGGAGTGGACCCGCGCATTCATGAAGGATCTGGTGCGGTCGATGCAGTCCAAGGGTCTGCAGGGTCCTCTCGCCATGGCACTCCGCGAAGAGCCAGCGTTCAAGGCTTTGCTCTCGGACTTCAGCAGTTTGCAGGTCACTCGATGATGACCGAAGTTGCCAACCCGTCCCGCCGAATTGCAGCGAGCCAGGTTCGGCTCGCTGAGCGGTACCCGTTCTTTGCGGCACTTCTGATGATGGCGCCAGTAGTAATTACTGACTCGGTGCTCACAGCCGCCACCGATGGACAGCAACTGCTCTTCAATCCGGAGTTCATTGAGCCACTCTCAGCCGATGAACTCGACGGGCTCATCGTTCATGAGTTGCTTCATTGTGCGCTACTTCACATCCCGCGCCGTGGCGAGCGTGAGCCGCTCCTTTGGAATATTGCCGCAGATATTCATATCAACGGAATGATCCGCGAAATGCCCTTGCTGCAGTTGCCGGCTGGAAGCATCAATGAGCCACGCCTTGCGCATTTATGCGTAGAGGAGATTTACATCCATATTGCAAAGTCGAAGGCCGTCCGGTCGCTTGGGTTGACGGACTTGATGCCAGGTGATTCCACCAGCAACGCTAGTGCGTCAGGCGGTGGCGCCAGCGAAGGCGGCGTTGGCACTGGCGCAGCCGGTGCGGGTGTTGACGGTGCCAGTGCGGCAAAGGATTTAGGCGCCGAGGCACTTGGTGCATTCTGGGCGGATGCCATGCACCGAGCGATGGCGATCGCAGCCATGACTGGCAGAGGAACCATTCCGGCGTCAATCGTGCGGGCGGTACGCGAGACGCACTCGCCACAACTCGATTGGCGGACTTCCCTTTGGCGGCACATTGTTCGAACGCCGGACGATTTCAGCGGTTTCGACCGCCGGCATGTTTGGCAAGGGCTTTATGTAGATGCCCTTGAGAACGAATCTCTTGATGTGGATGTATGTATCGATACCAGCGGTTCGATCGACAACGTACAGCTCTCGCTCTTTCTTGCAGAATTGCGTGGCATTGTTGGCGCCTACCCGAGCGTTCGGTGCCGACTGTACTACGCGGATGCGGCGTGTCATGGTCCGTTTGAGGTTGACGCGAACGCAGACTTCAGCGTTGCCAAGGGTGGCGGAGGCACGGACTTCCAACCGTTCTTCGAGCAGACAGCACCGACGCAGTTCACGAACCACGCTGGTCATGATGAACCTCGTCTGGCGATCTACCTCACCGATGGTGAAGGAATCTTCCCACGCGAAGCACCCGACCGGCCAGTCCTTTGGGTGGTGACTCCAGGTGGTGCCGATTCGGCGAAGTTCCCATTTGGAACGGTCGTTCGAATGCGGGAGTGATGCGCTCGAGTTTTAGGTAGTCCCTTGTCGCGCATCTTGTCGTCGACCAAGTACATAGCCCACTTAGGACGAATTTATGCCAATCGATTTGGAAACGTGTTCTCAATCTTCTACTCGCACGCTGTTCGCTGACTTGTCTGACACGCAGCGTGAGACACTGCGCATTGCACAGGATCCATCCACTGCTGCAGAAGTGCTGTTGGCACTTGCGAGCGATGAACTTCTGGTTGCACGCGCCGTTGCGCGAAACATTTCGATCACCCCTGCGGTCGCAACGGCGCTTCTCGCCCGTCAAGACATGCGAACCAATCGAGCGCTTGCTGGAAATCCAGCAACGCCAGCTGCTGTGCTTGCCGCAGTTGCACACAAGCATCCGGCAGAGGTTCTTGCCAATCCGGCGTTTGATCTGGCGGTCCTGTGTGACCCAGGCTTTATCCTCGAACTTCCGTTCGGTGCGGCTGAATCAATCCTCGGGGTTCCGACGCTGCCGGCGGAAACATTGCTGTGGTATGCGCAGCGTCTCGATGTGTTCGCTTCAAAGGGCATCACCGGCATTGCGGCCCTGATTTCTGTACACCCAAATGCGCCGCGTGCCGCACTCGACCTCTTGCAAAATGAGCCCCTTTCGCGGCTTCATGTGGCATCCAAGGCGGCATACAAACGGCCGTGGATGGATGCTGTGATTCGCATCCTTCGTTCGCAGTCCCCGCTCCGCATGACTATGGGTGACACCCGCATCTTGGGCGCCTTGGCAACGAATGGCTTGATCGATGGTCACGATCCATTGCTATCAGAACTCATCATTGCCACGAGCGAAGTTCACAGGCGACGCTACATCGGCTCGCAGCGCGACATGTCTGCGGCATTGCTTCTCAAGGTGTTGGAGCCGGAAGTTGTGATCAGTGCGAGACACATGAATGCGGCGATCACCGGTCGATCGGCAGAGAAGCGGTCAGTGATGTTGCGCGTTGCACGGAGGGATCACTGCGGCGACTTGGGAGCCAAAGAGGATGCTCTTGCGCTGGCGAGCTCCCGAGCTTTGCGGGATCGAGTGCGATCGTGTTTGGCGCTCGGCCTTCGTTTGAGTGAGAGTGCACTACAGAAGCTACTGGTGGACAGGTCATGGAAGGTACGTGCTGCCGTGGCGCACCGCCCGCAGTTGTCGGAGGTCGACGCGATCAAGTGTGCCGCTGATGTCGACGTACGGGTACGGCGCGTGATAGCGACGGTCACCTCGCATCCATCGGTACTCGGACTGCTTTCAGGCGACATCGATGGGGAGGTTCGACTGGCTGTTGCAGCAAATCCAGCCTGTCCTGCGAGTGTCGATGAATATCTCCGCAGCGTCTCGAACATTTCTCAATTCCTCGCGGCGGCATGGCGCCGAGGCGAAGCGAGTGATGGCGATGGGAAGTCACTCTCGCGCCTGACCCGCATCGGTCGATGGGGTACGGAGGAGGCAGCGATGTTGGCATTACGTTCGTCTTACAACTCGCTTCCGCGCTTTCTTCTGCTTTCAAGTGTGCGGTGCCCAGTAGAAATCCTTGAAGATCACGCGGACTACTCATCATGGTGGATTCGACTCGCAGTAGCGCGCAACGGCCGTACTCCAGATGCGGTTCTGATGAAGTTGCGCGATGAGGATTACAACTGGGTGATCCGTTCGGCTGCTAGCGAAGTGCTTGTCGCACGGCAGTTGGGAAGCGTTGACGATCTCGATTCTGCGGAGCCACTCGTGTTGGGCGAGCAACCGGATTCTTTACTTCGGCGCACGCCGCTTGTGACATCAGCAATCTCGGAGTCGTACATGCCGGCCGCTTCGCGTCGCCGAATGGCGGAAGTTCGCCGCATGCTTGGCGCGGAGGAATGGGAGCGCGTGGAGGCAGGACTGGCACTCGCCATGGGAGATCCACACACGCGACGAATCATCATGTGTGGCATGATTCCAACCGCGCGCGGAATGACGGCATCCGTCCTATCCGAAGTGGCACGGCGCATCGATCGCAAGTGGCGCGGGAAAGCGCAGGAGTGGTTGAAGGAGCGGGGGGTTACACAGCAAATGGAGTCGGTACAATTCGCTAGTATTGCATAGGGTTTGCGTCTACAAGTCGGTTGTCGGGGATGTCGTGATTTTCACGGGCTGTATCGCGATCGTCGCGGACAGTAATTTCACTGTTTAAAGTTCATCGGAGACTCATCATGTCAGTAATTTCAGGCAAGACCGTAGTGATGTCCGGGTTCGGGAAAGATGTCCGTGCTGAGTTGGAAGCTTTGTTCGCAGCCGCCGGCGCCATTGTCACACACAGTGTGTCGGGTAAGACCCAGATCTTGGTCACAGGACCAAAGCCCGGGCCGGACAAGGTTGCCAAGGCGCAGTCCGCTGGTGCAGAGATTTGGGACGAAGCGACAGCCCGCGCTGCTTTGAAGTGACGGTGCGATGTTGATCCCTCAGCTTGTAAGGTATGGCGACGGGCGTCGGATCGAGGGCGGTGTGATTTAATCGGGCGACGTCTAGTAATTGTTCATTGGTAGATTTTGTGCGTGGCGATGGAACTTGCCTTCAGAGAGTTGTGTATCCGAGGAACTGACTATGAGCGATTCGAGAAGCGAAGAAGAGATGGTCGCGTTGTACCGCGCGCGCGCGGACGCTGGCGACGCAGGTGCGATGTTCTCCCTCGGTGTGATGTACGCCAATGGCCATGGCGTGGAGCAGAGCAACATTGAAGCGTTTCGTTGGTACCGAGCAGCCGCTGAGTCTGCCAATACCGATGCCATGTTTAACATCGGTCTGATGTACGTGGAGGGCCGTGGCGTGGAGCAGAGCGACGTTGAAGCGTTGCGTTGTTTCCGAGCGTGCGCGGATGTTGGCGACGGGATTGCGATGTGCAACGTCGGCATGATGTACGCCAATGGTCGTGGCGTGGAGCGGAGCGCCGTTGAAGCGGTTCGTTGGTTCCGATCGGGTGCGGAGGCTGGCAACCCCAAATCCATGTTCAACCTCGCCGGGATGTACGTGGGTGGCTGTGGTGTGCAGCAGAGCGATGTTGAGGCGGTTCGTTGGTACCGATCGGGTGCGGAGGCTGGCAACGCTGATGCGATGTTCAACCTCGGCGTGATGTATGAGGACGGTCGTGGCGTGGAGCGGAGCGCCGTTGAAGCGGTTCGTTGGTACCGATCGGGCGCGGAGACTGGCGACACGGCTTCGATGACCAACCTCAGCTTGATGTACAAGAACGGTGATGGCGTGGAGCAGAGCGACCTTGAATCGGTTCGTTGGTGTCAAGCGGGTGCGGAGGCTGGCAACGCTGATGCGATGTTCAACCTCGGCGTGATTTACAAGGACGGCTATGGCGTGGAACAGAACGCCATTGAAGCGGTTCGTTGGTTCCGAGCAAGTGCGGAGGCTGGTAACACAAGAGCAATGTTCAACCTCGGCTGGATGCACCAGAACGGCAGCGGCGTGGAGCGGAGCGCCGTTGAAGCCGTTCGCTGGTACCGAGCGGGCGCGGAGGCTGGCGATGCGAATGCGATGTTTAAGATTGGCGTGATGTACAAGAACGGTCGTGGGGTGGAGCAGAGCGACGTTGAAGCGATGCGTTGGATCAAGGCGGCAGCAAGTTTAGGTGACCACAGTGCTCAACAGTGCTTGGAGAAATGGGAGCAGTTAAAGTAGACGGGTCCGAAGAACCGCCGTTTCTAGTTCCAATTGTGTGGTGCTCGCCATCACCATCTGAGGTCGCGTACATGGGCAGGAAGTAAATGGCGCGCTCCTCAACTCACTACATCAATAATCGCCAACCCCAACCGTGCGCGTGTGCATGCCGTGTAGAACCGCGCAGCATTCATCATCGGTGTCTTGATGACGATGGAGTACGGGCGCTCGCACCCCTTGAATTTCTGCGCGGTAGCCATTTCGATGGCGTCAGCGGGGAGAGCATCCCCGTCTTCGATGCGGGCGAGTCGGTAGCGACCAGCGACGTCCCATGGGTCATGCTCGTCGCCTATCCATTCGCCTGTCGGTCGGTGGAGCGGATGCTCGGCGTTGGATGGAGTCACGGCCGCCTGCACCAGAATCTGATCTGGCGCGAACTGCAGTTCGTCAATGGCGTGAATGATGGCGTTGTGGATGGCCTTGCGGGCGTAACTGCCAGCGACCTGCATTTCGGTGGGATCGAATCCCTCAAGTGCATTTGGGTCGAGCAGCAGGTCCTGGTGCGGGAGGATTCCTCTTTGCCGAAGAAACTCGAACACCCGCACGGAAAGGCGCTGGTTCCGCAGCATCAGATCAGGCTTGCCGAAACGCTGCGCGAGGCGGATCGATAGGTCTGCAGCGGTCTCGGTTGGCTGACCATCGGCTACTTCCAACGCCAGATTTCCAAAGAGCAACTGTGCGGGGTCATACAGGCACCAACGGAGGCAGTCCCGCCCGGTCAGTGCCTCAATCGCTTCCAACCATGCCTCGTTGAAGTCCTGCGCTTCGTCGATGATGAGCATCGTGGGGCGCTCGTTCGGCGCAAGCGGTGACTTCTGAGCGGCGCTTGTTAGGAGCCGCGGTGCCTCGTCGCGATAGAAGTCGGTGAGCCGGTCGCCTTGGTGTTGCGCTGCCGTCCATGGAATGCCAGCGCGTGCGCACTCGCGCTCGCAGAGCGCGCGGAAGGGCAGGGCAGTGAATCGTCCTTCGAAGCGCGCGGTCGGTCCGCAACTCACATGCTCGGCCAAGAGCTCATTGAAACACACATAGAGAACTCGTGCTTCGGGGCTTGACTCAAGTTCATGCATCGCTCGGAGGGTCGCGGCGTGCGTCTTCCCTGTCCCGGCGGCGCCCTCGATGAGAACGCTATCACGCCGCAGCTTGCTTCTGACGAATTCATGGATCGGCGTACAGCCTTCCATGGCCCGCTCATCGGCATCGATCAACCGGGCCACCTGTTTGCGCGCGGAGCGGTCCGCCGAGAAGGGGGGCATGATGCAGTCATTCAGGATTCGTGTGATGAGTGCGGTCGTACGGTCCGATGTCCGCTTTGCATGCGATTGTCCGACATACTGGAAGTGACCCTCGAGCCACTCTTCGAACGCACTCGGCGATGCGAGTTGCTCACGGGAGGCCATGACGAACTTGTTCCAGTCGAGCGGCATGCCCCCGTGCGTGCTATCAACGTCGGGCATCAGCACTGCGTGGCTATGCCAAAGGGGATTGCCCTTGAACAACCGACTACCGAGTCGCTCTTCGAGCCGGCGGTGCAGGTTGTATTCCGCGGTGCGTGCCTGCGCCATGGGGTCTTTAGCGGGCACCCACATCTTCTTGCCGCGGGTCGCATGATTTCTCTCAGAATCTGCACCATCACTGATGACTGCTGCGTCGTCACTCGATGCGCCATCACGCTGCTCGGGCAGTTCAGGGTAGCCGAAACGCTGCCACTCGCCGTGCGACATTCGCAGCAGGCCTCCCTTCACTTCAAGTACGGCAAACCCACGCATTCGATCAAACACGAGGAAATCCAGTTCCCGCAATTGGTCGACTTCTGTGACGCCATCTACGACTTCGGTGTCACGAGGCAACGTGAGTTGGCGCACGTGGACTCCATAGAAGGCGATCCAGCGATCATCTGCATTCGGTCCACCGAATGATTGCGAAGTGAGATCGGCAACATAGGCCTCCGCGCGGTGGCGCGGGAGGTTGAGTTGGGGGTCGTGGGAGCCAAGTAGGAGCATGGGAGGTGGCGTATGAAGTTCGGGTCCATCAATCGACCGCAGGTTCCGGCAATGTTCTAGAAAGTGTTGTTTGTATAGTACGCGGGCCACACCGGAGGCTCCATGGACGACATGAACCACACTGATCGATCGCGGCGGTTGCAAATTGCGATGGATCCGTCGACGTCGCTGGCTGCTCTATTGGAACTCGCGATGGAGTTTCCGGAGGCGGTCGCCGCGAACCCCGCACTGCCCGTCGCGCTCGCCGCTGATCCTGCGGCGGTTGAAAGTGCCGAGGCCGTGGCCATAGCATGCTTGATGACTTCGCCAGATCTCCCAGCGACTGTCGGGGCTGCATTGGAAGGAATCTTTGCGCGAACGTGTGACGAAGAAGAACGAGAGATGCTCGATGACTACCTCGAGGAGTGGCGTCGTCTGGGTAGCCGCCGCGTGTCGATCAATCACGCTCAGCCTGCGGCCTGCGCGCAGGGACTGGAGGTGAGCATCGAGCGGTTGTTGCGAGGGCAGGCACTCTTAGCGAAACGGCTCGGGTGGCAGAAGTGCATGGCGTTCATGGATGATTACAACGAATACGGACCAACCGTAAGTTACGAGTCGGCTGACGGCGTCCAACTCGACTGTGAGGACGAAGAGTTTGGGATCCTCTGGCCATATTGGTCATTCAACTCTGACACCGAGTTCTTTTGGTCGGTTGACTTTACTGAGGGACCAACGGCGCTAGTCACGCTGACGGAGCTCGACCAACCCTGTCAGTCAACCGCTCAGATTCAGCTGTCGGGCGACACCGGGCCGGTTGGCGAGATCATTTACAACGTTCAATTGGACGAAATTTCGCCCTTCAATCTATCGCTCGATGCGACCCAACGCGCCTTTAGTCTGTTTGGTCCGTGGCTTGAGTACGCTCAGCGGACGGTACCGGGACAGTTTCTTGTCATTGGGTTGGAGGGTGGTGATCTGCGTATGGCGCTGACCGATTGGGACGCGATCAGGCAGGCCGTTAGGGATGCATGGGACGTAGCTAGTGACATGGATGATTCCGAATCCGACGATGATTCCGAATCCGACGATGACTCCGAATCCGACGATGACTCCGAATCCGACGATGACTCCGAATCGCCTACAACGCCGGCGGCCCTGTTCGGGCGTTATCTGAAAGTCAACTCCGGGTCCTTGCTTAATTTCGGTCGCTTCTTCGATGCGCTCGGTGCAGCGAACGGCACTGGGATCGAAGTTGGCGGCGTTGAAGTGGCGCAGTCCATCTTCAAGCAGGTGTTTGAGTGTCTCTTCCCCCGGGCGCGGGAGGGCGAGGGCGGAATTTGCGGACCGCCGGAGTTTCAGATCGCCGTTCTTGATGCAGGAAGCACGGTGAGCCTCCTTTCTTGGCGCTTCGAATGGTGCGACGGTCACGCGGAACATGCATTCGAGTTGGACACAAGCCGCGCCGACTAGTTGTTCGGCGCGCCATCCCGATCAGTCGTCGCGCTCGCCGTGGAACTTCGGGCGACTATGCGCAGGCGAGCTGTCTGGTGATGCATCGCCGGCTATTGGCGGCGGTTGACGACCTCGGAACCGAGTTTCGTCTCGTCGGACGTTCGCGCGGCGCCCCACATGTGAATGCGAAGATTGGGGCCAAGCGACTTGAGTGCGGCCACCGAGCGGAGGGATTTGCACCCGCATAGGTCGATCTTCTGGACACTTGGAAACCACAGAATGGAAAGGTCGCGTCGGTTTCGCTGCCGTCGTGACCTTTGTGCCGTAGTGCCGGGAAGAGTAGGTCTGGTGGTGGATTGCGACCAAGAAGGATCGCCAACTCGGGGTCTAAACCTGGATTCTGATTGGGTATGTTCATAGATTGCGCATCGACATTGGTTTCGAAGCTCGTTTGAGCGGATACCGCATCGCGTTCAGTACGTCGCGCTCGGGTGCTCAACATAGCCCCTCAAGTGGCCCAATTCATGGGATCGAGTTCGACGGTTGCGAAGTGCAGGGATTTGAGCCACTTACCATCACCAACGAACAGCGCCGCATACTTGTCCCCGTCCATGATCACGAAGTGATACCTGTAATCACCACGCATCCTAGGAATTTTTGGTGCTGCGATTGGTAAAAGTTTCGCCAAACTTTCTAATCGCTGCTGGATACTCTCAGCGCCACCGAGGGCCTCGGCTCCGAATGGCGCGTCTTTAAGGTTGCCCTCCGACAAGAAGGGAGCTTTCCCATATCTGGGACAGAAGCAGGGTCGGCAGACGCACTGCTTGAGCGCTTCGGTCATGCTCTGGCCTTCTTTGCCAAATTCGTCTTCTTCATCTTCATCCAATTCGTTTGACTTCTTTCGGCTTTCATGGAGGGCCAAGCGCACCTCGTTCGGGGTACCGAACTTGACATGCTGGTGGTCGATGATCAGGAATTGCCCTGCCGGAAGCGCCTTCGCCGCACTTCTCCAAGGATCAAGGATGAACGAAGCCTTGGCGTTCGTATCTGCGGGTGTCGGAACGTTGGCGGTTTCATAACTCTCAGCAGTGTGCATTTCAACGTCACAGCGGGTCGGTTCTATACCACCTGTGAACTCCGCCAAGATGAACCCGCCAGTTATCTGCTCCTCGACACACAGTCCCGCTTGAAGGGGGCTTGACGGCGTTGGTCCTATGACCAGGGTTTGTTTGTACTCATCAGTGATTCCGCCCAGCGTGGGTTTGCAACACAACTTTAGGATGCCGAGCGATTCCTCCCAAAGACAATCAGCCTCGGAATTGTCAGGCGGCGGCGTGAATACGTCTGAGGAACTTATGCACATACTGGGCGCGGAAACCTCTACATGTGCCACCCGGTCGCGTCCAAGCCGCTGAAGCAGGATGGCTCGCCCACGAATTCCCTGCTCAATCGTCAACGGAATGCTAGAGGCCGGCGTCAGGCTAGTGAGGTCAACGGAGCAACATCCGCATTCACAGGCTAGCCATTGTTTGAGATAGTCCCTGAGTTGGCTACCGATGTCTTCATCGAGTGTGCGTAGCGAGATAGCCATCATCGCCTGAGCGAGCGGGGCAGTTGCATCTGGTGAAGTAATGATGCACGCGAGGGCGACTGGGTCGGCCGAACTCAAAACCCCGGGGTCGGCAGACACCGCAAGACTCAAAGTTGGGTTGGTGGCAACGGTCTCCGGAAACTCTAGCGCTAGGCTCAAGAGCTCTTCAACAGGCGTTGCTGGATCGGATGCACGTTGGAGCCGCTGGTTACGGTTTAGTTTGGCAAGCATGGGGTGGTCCTCATCAAGTCAGCTCATGTGTTGATGTTCCGTGCGCAGGCACGCCTTGGCAATCGTTTTCGGTACTTCAAATCTATCGCCGTAGTAGGCGATCAATTTTCCCTTGCGAAAGGTCGCCATCCGATAGTCCAACTCGACACTAAAAGAAACTCGAAAGTCAGGATCGGCGCGGACGAGCAGTTGATCCACCGCTCGGTGGTGGATTGCGACCAAGAAGGATCGCCAACTCGTGGTCCGCACCTTGATTCTCGTTGGATGTGTTCATGGATTGTGTCTCGGCGTTGGTTTCAGTGTTCGGTTGAGACCATGCCAGAACGATTTTAGTACGTCGCACTCTGGTACTCATAGGCTGAAGTGGCTCAGTTCATGGGATCGAGTTCGACGGTTGCTGAATGCAAAGAATGAAGCCACCCAACGGGCCCAGCGAATAGCGCGGCATACTTGTTGCCGTCCATGATCACAAATTCGTACTCGGACTCCCCGCACATTCCAGGATTGTTGGGGCCCACGTTTGGGAAGAGTTGCACCAAACTCTCCAATCGATCCTTGATACTCTCGGAACCACCGAGTACATCGGCTCCGATTGGCGCGTCCGGTAGGCTCTCAACGAGAAAGGGACCATTGCCCAACCCGGGGACGACGGAGTATCGGGAGACGCACTCTGAGAGCGCTTGCGTCATAGTCTCGCAATCCTCGTCGTCAGCGATATCAGCGTCATCCTCGTCGGATAGCCCTCGAAGGAGGGCTAATCGCACTTCGCTTGGCGTCCCGCACTTGACCTCAGCGCGGTCGATGACGAGGAAATGCCCCTTTGGAAGCGTCTTAGCCGCGCTCCTCCAAGGTCCAAGGATTGAATCAACCTTCATGGCTGTATCCGTGGGCATCGAAATTTCCGCGTCCTCATCCCACCTTGCGCTGTTCCCTTCGATGTGGCAGCGGAACGGTTCCTGCGGGCCGTGGAATTCCGCCAAGATGAATCCCTCGTACACCTGTTCCTGAACCTCCAGATCCGCCCGAAGTTGGCCCGCCTCTGAATAAATGTTCAGCAACTCGATGCAAGCGTCAGTGATCCCGCCAAGCGTAGGGGCGTGGTCCAACTGCAAGATAGCGTGCCCTTTTATTTCGTACTCGCCAGACGCAGGTGTGAGCACGCCGGAGAAGGCGTCACGTTCCCACCTATTCAGTTCGCAATTGATCGTGTCGCGTCCAAGTCGCTGCAGCAGGATTCCCCGCCCACGAATTCCTTGCTCGATCGTTACCGGAAGGTTAGCGGTCGGCGCCAGTCTAGTGAGGTCAACGGAGGGTTGTGGGCATCCACATGCTCGCCATTGTTCGAGATAGTCTCTCAGTTGGCACACGATGTCTTTATCAAGGGTGCGTAGGGCGATAGTTTCGATCGCCTGCGCGAGCGGGGCAGGTGCATCTGGTGAAGTAATGATGCATGCGAGGGCGACTGGGTGGGCCGACCTCAAAACCCCGGGGTCGGCAGACACCGCAATACTCAAAGTTGGGTTGGTGGCAACGGTCTCCGGAAACTCTAGCGCTAGGCTCAAGAGCTCTTCAACAGGCGTT